>ERZ791622.882-NODE-882-length-11448-cov-2.2046_pt1 | contig 11448 bp, 5 predicted proteins | sample MGYA00510269_ERZ791622 | MGnify/ENA primary metagenome ERZ791622 (study PRJEB30046, sample SAMN00715191) | human gut metagenome | study: EMG produced TPA metagenomics assembly of the A metagenome-wide association study of gut microbiota in type 2... | reverse complement strand
GTACCCATGTGCGTGGAAATAAGGAATACTGGCAGGGAGTACCCACCGTAAAATATGGAATTAATGACGAATTCACCGTTGCCGGTCAGGAACCATACGATGAAAATCATATCATTCTCCCTGAAATCATGAAGAAGAACGGTTATACTACGGGAGTCTTCGGCAAGTGGGCAGGTGGTTATGAAGGTTCTTGTTCCACGCCGGATAAACGGGGTATTGATGAATTCTATGGTTATATATGCCAGTTCCAGGCTCATTCGTATTATCCCAATTTTCTGAACAGATACAGTAAACAGGAAGGAGACACAGGAGTTGTACGCATCCTGATGGAAGATAATATCAACTATCCGATGTTTGGCGATGATTACAAGAAACGTACACAATATTCGGCTGACCTGATTCACGGTAAGGCGCTGGAATGGTTGGACCAACAGGACGGAGAGCAGCCTTTCTATGGCTTTTTCACCTACACCTTGCCGCATGCGGAACTTGCGCAGCCGAATGATTCTATTCTGAAAAGCTACAAGAAGAAGTTCTTTAGAGATAAAACCTGGGGCGGGTACGAGAAAGGACGTTATAATGTTTCGGAGCATACCCATGCCCAGTTTGCCGGTATGATTACCCGTCTGGACTATTACGTGGGCGAAGTCTTGAAGAAACTGAAAGAAAAAGGGCTGGACAAGAACACCATCGTCATCTTCAGCAGTGACAACGGTCCTCACGAAGAAGGAGGGGCAGACCCGGAGTTCTTCGGTCGGGATGGGAAACTGCGCGGCCTGAAACGGCAGTGCCATGAAGGCGGCATTCGGATACCTTTCATTGTGCGCTGGCCGGAACGCATCTCCGCCGGTTCGGTAAACGACCATCAACTGGCATTTTACGACATCATGCCCACATTCTGTGAACTGATAGGTGACAAAGGATTCCCGAAAAAGTATATCAATAAGAAATTAGAAAATGACTGTTTCGATGGCATTTCCTTTGCCCCTACCTTATTAGGCAATGCCGACAAACAGCAGAAACATGATTTCCTCTATTGGGAATTCCATGAAACCGATCAGTTCGGCGTTCGTATGGACGACTGGAAACTGGTAGTCAAGAAAGGAAAGCCTTATCTGTACGACCTCTCAAGGGATATCCACGAAGATACTGATATAGTGGCGCAACATCCGGATATTGTGAAACAGATGCTTGAAGTTATCCGCCAGGAACATAGAGAAAATAATATGTTTCCGGTGACATTGCCGGAGTTGGAATAGTTTATTAGCTATAAGGAAATGTATATTTATAATGTAATCTTAATCACTATATTATGAAAGGCTTATATTTCTTATATTTTTATTTATGCTGTCTTTTGTTTGCGTGTCATATGCAGGCGAGCGAATATTATTTGCTGCCTCGACCGCAGAAGTTTACAGAAGAACGTGGCCATTTTGTACTGGATAAGACACGCCTTGATACTCCTGTTTTGCAGGATGAATGGGAATGTTTTATTTCTGAACTGGGCGGTCGGATAGATGGAAGATCTGCGGCAGTGATTGAAGTGAAATTAGTGGAGTCGCTGGATGAAGCGCCTTTAAATAGAGATGAAGCATATAAACTTAAAGTAATGGCTAAGAAGATTTCTATAGAAGCAATGAGCGAAAGGGGAGTCTACTGGGCTATGCAAACTTTAAGGCAATTAGCCGGCTCGTCAGGTAAAAAGACCACTTTTCAGGGATGTACGATAACCGATTGGCCGGCTTTTCGCATCCGGGGTTTTATGCACGATGTGGGACGTACGTATATTTCTATGGGCGAATTGAAACGTGAAATCACGATGCTTTCCAGATTCAAGATAAATGTGTTCCATTGGCATTTGACGGAGAATCAGTCCTGGCGGTTGGAAAGTAAAATATTTCCGATGCTGAACGACAGTGCTAATACTACCCGCATGCCGGGAAAATATTATACGCAGGCTGAAGCGAAAGAACTGGTAGCTTTCTGCAAGGCTCATGGAATGTTACTGATTCCGGAGATAGATATGCCGGGACACAGTGTAGCTTTTATGCGTACATTTCGCCACGATATGCAGAGTCCGGAAGGGATGAAAATATTAAAACTCTTAGTTGAGGAAGTTTGTGAAACTTTTGATGTGCCTTATCTGCATATTGGCACGGATGAAGTGAAGATTACCAATCCTCAGTTTGTGCCCGAAATGGTGGCATTTATCCGTGCTTTGGGGAAGAAAGCTATTTCTTGGAATCCTGGTTGGCATTATCAAACGGGTGAAATTGATATGACACATCTGTGGAGTTCGCGCGGAAAAGCGCAGAAAGGTATTCCTGCTATTGATTCGCGTCTGCACTATCTGAATCATTTTGATACTTTCGGAGATATCATAGGGCTATATAACAGCCATATCTGCGATGTAGAACAGGGCAACGATGACATTGCCGGAGCTATCCTTGCTGTATGGAACGACCGCTGCGTCAACAAAGAGGAAAACATTATCCGTGAGAATGGTTTTTACCCCAATATGCTGGCCATTGCAGAACGCGCCTGGCTAGGTGGAGGGACTGAATATTTCGACAAGAACGGTACCATTCTTCCACCGGATAAGAATGATTCAACATACCATTCTTTCGTTGATTTTGAGAGGCGGATGTTATGGTATAAAGAACATCTTTTCCGGGGATATCCGTTTGCTTATGTCAAACAAACCAATGTCTGGTGGAAGATTACCGATGCATTTCCTAATGAGGGAGATTTGACAAGGGTATTTCCTCCTGAACGAAAATTGCAGGATAGCTATCAGTATAATGGAAAGAAGTATGATACCCATCTTGCCGTAGGTGCCGGAATTTACTTACGCCATGTGTGGGGAACGTTTGTCCCAACTTTTTATAAAGATCCGAAGGAAAATCATACGGCTTATGCCTATACTTATGTCTATTCTCCCCAAGAACAGACTGTTGGATTATGGGCTGAGTTTCAAAATTATGGCCGTTCGGAGGCTGATCTCCCGCCTTTGCCCGGCAAATGGGATTATAAAGAGAGTCGCATCTGGCTGAATGAAGAAGAAGTGTTACCGCCGGTATGGACGGCCACTCATCGTATAAAAAATCCTGAGACTCCTCTCGGGAATGAAAACTGCGTGTCCCGTCCCCCCTTATCGGTTCAACTGCATAAAGGCTGGAATAAGGTATTACTGAAACTTCCTGTAGGCAAATTTACTTTGCCGGAGGTGCGATTAGTAAAATGGATGTTTACTGTAGTGTTTGTTACTCTTGATGGAGAAAAGGCAGTGGACGGATTGATTTATTCGCCTGACAAGAAATTAGAGTGAACTGCTTATACTTATCATCTCTTTCTTATCCATGCTTGTCTTGTTACACAGACTTTATCTCCACTTTTACCTACACGCTTACACCCGCGCTCTGTATCTCCCTGTTCATCGGCGATAGAGCATGGTGGAAGCAAATATTAAGAGTGGTGTAGGCAAATTTGCCTACACCACTCTTAATTGAATGTATATTTCTGATTATCTTTTTGTTATCATTTATATTTGTATAAAACCTTTCATTCTCTATCTTCTCATTTCCTGCTTATTTTGATGTAAAAGATACCAGATTACCTGCTTTTTATCCAGATAGTACTCCGTTTCTTACCTACTTTTATCCATTCTATATAGGGATTGTAGATGTCAATATCCTTTGTTCTTTGTGAAAATCGTGCATATCTATTGTGTTGATATGCAGTGTTTTGGTAGTGCGTACGTTCGTGGGGCTTGTGCTTCACGGATGAGGGGCCCGAGCCTCATCGCCGTGAAGCAGCTGAGCGACATTCGTGGCCGTTGCAAAAAGAAGTACTCTGAACTAAGAAACTACCTATGCGAACGCAATGAAGCTGCTGAGTTTACAGCAAATAACAGCCTTTTTTACGAATGTTCCTCCTTATATTGCGTCGGTGAACATCCCATATACTGTTTGAACACTGTACTGAAATAACGTGATGTAGAGAACCCTGTCTGATCCGCTATCTCATTTATGCTGAGGGAACTGTGTGTAAGCAACCATACAGCCTTTTCCATTCGGATTTTAGTAATATAATCATTTGCCCCCATTCCGGTCAGTGCCTTCAACTTGTTGTAGAGGGATGCGCGGCTGATGCCCAGTTCTGTACAAAGTAGCGGTACTCCCATTTGCGGATTTTCCAGATTATCTGAAATGGTTTTATTCATTCGTTTGAGAAATATTTCGTCTGCCGAACTGAATGTACTTTCTTGTGGTTGAGGAAGCGGCTCTGTGCCGGAGTAACGCATCCGCATCCGCTCGCGGTTTTTTAGCTGGCTTTGAATAATTGTATAGAGAATATCGACTTCAAAAGGTTTGGTCTGATAAGCATCCGCCCCATTCTTGTAGCCGAATGTCTTGCTCTCTTCATCATTGCGGGCTGTGAGTAGAATAACGGGAATATGACTGATTTCCAAATCCTCCTTGATATGTTTGCATAGTTCGTAGCCGTTCATGCGAGGCATTTGGATGTCGCTGACAACAATGTCCGGATGCGACTCACTGCAGATGCGCAGAGCTTCTTCGCCATCATAAGCCACCCATATCTTTTTGAACTTCTTCCTAAGAGCATCCGACAGATAATCGGTCAGATCTTTGTTATCATCTACAAAAAGTAATGTGTTGCCCTGGGTTTCTACCTTTCCGCTTGTTCCTTCCGGGGTACTTTCTATCTCTTCGGTAGGAGCTAATAACTCATTCAGATAAGGCTGGGGTGGTAGCGTAACCTTACCCGGTTGCGTATCTCGCGGCAGTTCGAACCAGAAGGTGGAACCGGGAGAGCCGCCATGATCGTAGGCACCGATACTTCCACCATGCTGTTCTGCGAGTATCTTGGAGTAGGAGAGTCCGATACCCGTTCCGGGGCGACTGTTGTTGCCCTGATAGAAACGGATGAACAGATTGTTTATGTCTATATCCTTTAGCCCCGGACCTTGGTCTGAGATGGAAATGCGGACACGGGTTTGGTCTTCCGATAAATTTGCAGATACCTCAATCAGACTGTTTTCATCACTGTATTTCAGTGCATTGATTAATAGGTTTGTTAAGATAGTGCTGCACTTTTCCTTATCGAAACAGAGGGTGTCCACCTCTTTATCAGGAGTATAGGATATGGAAATGCCTTTCATGTTGGCTTCTGGCCTGAAGTCGGCTATGAGTTGCTCAATCCATGAATTTAATTCTATGCTTTCGATATTCAGCGAACTTTGCCCCACTTCCATTTTCCGTACATTCAGCACTGTGTCCAACAATTTCTTCATGCGTCCCGATTGCCTGCTGATGCTTTGTATTACCGGATACTTTTCGTCTTCCGGCGACAATGTTCCCAATAGCTGTTTCAGTGGTGCATGTATCAGGGTCAGCGGCGTACGGAGTTCATGGTTGATGTTAATGAGAAAACGCACTTTCTCTTCATATACCTGCTGCTCATGCTCTTTCATCGCCCACTTCAGCTTGTTCTCTTTGCGGTGCAGTAAGGAGAAGAAAGCCAATATAATGCCTATGCAGGCTACTGCGATGCAACAAATGGTAAACCAGGCGGACTTATACCACGGTGGAAGCACTACTAATTCCAATATCCGGTAGTCTTCCGTCCATCCGCCGCTACGGGTACTGCACGAGGCTAATATCTGGTATGTTTTTGCCGGCAGTCCGTTGAATGTCAGTTCCGGTTGATACGAGTACATGATTTGCCCATCCATGCCGCGCAAGGTGTACCGGTACATAGGCTTGCGGAAAATATCTCTGTCATGGGCAATGATTTTGATGGAGATGGGTTTGCTGTGTTCCTGTACGGTCAGGCTGCGTCCGTTTTTTATAAAGGCATTCATTCGTTCTCCGCCCACGGCCACGTCGGCCAACTCAAGAACGGGTGGAACGGTATCTTCGTCCGGCAGCTGTTTGTCAATGCAGAGCAAGCCGTTGACCCCTCCCATATAAATGTCCCCTTCTGCGGATAGCAGCCGTGGTTTCTCCAGATATTCGTTTTGGATAACTCCGTCCGATTCTCCGTATAGGATAAATTCTCCTTCACGGATGAGGTGGGCAAACAGTTTTCCATCCGTTCCTATCCATACACGTCCCCGTCTATCACAAATCAGTGAATTGATTTCATTAATCAGCTTGTTGGGGATGTTGACATATTCGTGCTTTTCTGCGGAATACCGGCTGAGGCCATAGTTGCTTCCTATCCAGAAAATGCCGCTTTCATCGACGGAAACAGAATTGAATATCGTGTCTCCGGTGCAATGATACAGAGTTTCTAACCGGTTAGTCCGGGAGTCTATCCGATAGATGCCTTTGATGTCGTGCAAGTAGGAGATGGGACCATCCTGGTATATCGGTAAGACAGTACCAATGATTGCCGGAGTGTGTTTACCTAAGGAGATAGGAGTGAATTCTTTCTTTTTTATGTGATAGCTATAAGGCATTTCAGAGAGTAGCAACACTGTTTCCGGAGTGTTTCGGAAGACGTTTACAGCCTTTCCGCGCTGACACAAGAGGGCGTTGACGCTGTCGTTCACGATAATTAATGTCCGGTACTCTTCGGTTTGTTTATCAAAGAAGAACAATCCTTTACTGAACAAAGAGACCAGCAGGTGCCTTTTGTCCACTTCCGTGATGGACGAAATTTTGTCTCCCCAAGTAGACTTTGTGTGGTAGAACCTATTCTCGTCGGGATAGAAACGATTGATTCCACCGCCATCTGTTCCTAATCAGGGTATGAACAATCAAGGTTTACTGGCATTGTCTGATTTGAATAAAAACAATGTTTCCGTTGAAAATATCTTGAATTACAGTACGAAGCTCAAATCCTTTGCCACTTTGGATGCTACGGTCGGCGTTACTTACGAAGATTACAATTTCCTGAATAAGAACACTACCGGTAATAACTTCACTTTTTTTGAAATGCGTGAGAATGGGCTTCACATGGCAGGTAATGTAAATAATGCCCAGCCTATCCAGAAAGACTATCAGCTGGTTTCTTATCTGGGACGCGCCAATCTCTCCATCTTCGATAAGTATCTGATTACTGCTTCTCTCCGTGCCGATGGTTCCAGTAAATTTGCCAAGGGCAGCCGTTGGGGATATTTTCCTTCTGCATCACTGGCATGGCGTATGGAACAGGAAGAATTTATGAAGAATATTTCTTGGTTGAGTCAGTTGAAGATTCGCGTAAGCTATGGTGTTACGGGTAACCAAAGTATCGACCCGTATTCCACTTTCTCTATGTATGGTTCTAACTCCAACCTTTATTATGCTGATGGCTCGGGCAATGCTCAGACTGCCTTTACGGTAACCAACTTGTCAAACAACAGTTTGAAATGGGAAAAGACTGCTTCATGGAATGGTGGTGTGGACTTCGGTTTATTTAACTCTCGTCTGAGTGGTACTCTTGATGTATATCAGAAGAAAACTACTGATTTGTTGATTTCAAGAACCTTGCCGGGATCAGCAGGCTTTGGATCTACTTATTACAATCAGGGATCAATGAAGAATACAGGCGTTGAACTTTCCTTGAACGCACAGATTGTGGATAAGAAAGACTGGAAGTGGAGTTTGAGTGGTAATATCGGTTTCAATAAGCATAAGATTTCCGAATTAGGACTTTTGCCGTCCGACTTCGGTTTTCTGGGAGAGAATATCGGATATTATGGTAACTCGATAGGCGATCACTTTGGCGTGGGGCACATCTTTTTGGAAGGTAAGGCACCGGGACTGTTCTTCGGATATGTGACACAAGGCATCGTACAGCCGGAAGACATCACAGATCAGGGCGTGAAATATATCAAGAAAGATGGTACGGTTGGTTATTACCAGACATTCAATAAGGTTGCTCCGGTAGCAGGTGATATCAAGTTTGTAGATAATGATGGTGACGGTGATGTAAATGTGAATGACCGTGATATTATCGGTGATCCGAATCCTGATTTTACATACGGTTTTTCTACAAGTATTTCTTGGAAGAACCTCAGTCTGTCGGCTGCGTTTACCGGTGTGCAGGGTAGGGATATTCTGAATACCAACAACCGTTACATCAACACTCCGGGAACCAAATCCAACAACCTGACGCGGAAAGCTTTTCAGAATATGTGGACTGAAAGCAATCACTCCAATTTGTATCCGAGTTCTACATTCGTAGTGCAGAACTACGTAATGGATCGCTATGTGGAAGATGGCAGTTATCTGCGTTGTTCCGATATCACCTTGAATTATGTATTACCGAAGGTATGGATGAAGAAGATTGGCTTCCAGAATGCTTCTGTTTATGCTTCTGTCAAAAATGCATTCATCATTACTGACTATAGCGGTTATGACCCTGAAGTGAATAGTTTTGCTTTCGATGGACTCCGTCCAGGTGTGGATATGAGTTCTTATCCTACTCCGCGTTCATTTATATTCGGCTTAAACTTGACTTTCTAATATTAAAAACATGAAGAATATGAAAAGATATAAATATTATATACTGTCTTTGGTTGCACTGTGCAGCTTTTCTGCCTGCGACGCTTTACTTGATGAGGATCCTTTATACTCTCAGAATAGCAATATAGTCTTTCAGACCGAGAGTAACGCAGATTTGGCTTTGTTGGGATGCTATGGCTATATGGCTTCCACCAACGCTTACGGGCAGATGTGGCAGGAAGTGCCCATTTTAGCTTTCCGGTCTTGCCTGGTCACAGCGTCCCGAAGATCTGAATGCCCTGAATACGTTGGCTTCTAATGCTTTGGTTTCGCCTACTTGGAATGGCATGTATAAAGTGATATCCGAAATCAATGCTTTCCTTGAGAGTATTGAAAAGAGTTCTTTGAGCGAGAGTGTCAAGAATCAGAAGGGTGGAGAGGCTAAGATACTGAGAGCATTGGCTTATTATAACCTGGTTTCTTTGTTCGGTGATGTACCTTTGAAAACAATAGCTTCTTCTTCAGAAGGAATTTCAATCGTTCGTTCTCCTCGTGAAGAAGTACTGAACCAAGTAGTAGCCGACCTAAAAGACGCTACTTCTATTTCCGAAGCATCGGCAGTGGGTCGCGTTAACTCTTGGACTGCTAAGGCTCTCTTGGGTAAAGTATATTATAAGATGGCTGCTCTGGATATCAATGCTGCTGCCAACTGGCAGAATGCAAAGGAAATGTTTGATGCAGTGTATGCCAGTAAGGTTTATTCATTGGAACCTAAGTTCTCAGACTTGTTTGGTGAGTATGCTACTTCCAAAGAAGCCATTATCATGATGAACTACTCAACCGGCAACGCCAACGGTGTTTATAATCGTGGTAGTAACCGTTTTGCGCCGCAAGCTTCCACAAGCGGTACCAATTGGAGTACATATCGCGTTGCCAAGTTCGCTTATGACATGCACGAAGGTACTTACCCAGGAGATCCCCGCATAGAAGTTAATTTCCTGACAAGATGGAGAATCCGTGGTGGTAACAATCAGCCTAATCCGAAGCCGCAGGTAGGTTCCATACTTACTCCTAACGATTCTGTGTATACGTATCCTTATTGGACATGGAAATATAAAGATAATGCTGAAGATGTAGTACCAGGGACAACAGATGTGCAACTGGAACATGTGGGCAAATTGCCTTATGCAGAATTTGCTGATCCGAAGAATCCGAGCCTCAGTTTTATTGAAAACTATGAAACTACGCACGGGAAATCCCCTTATGGTGAGTCGCTTGTTAAAGCAACGGAAGACTTTGTAAAGGTGGGTAACGGAAATAAATGGCCGTATTTCGGTAAGCTTTATGACCAGAAGCAAACTGGTACAATGGCTCACAAGAACTTGATGGTATACCGTTATGCCGAGATGTTGCTGTTGATGGCCGATGTTTATAACGAACTGGGGGATACTCCGAAAGCTATCAGTCTGGCTAATGAAGTGCTTGCCCGTGCACGCAAGTCCGGAACCATAGCTAGCGCGCAGCCGGCAGACTGGCCGTCATCCCTTACTAAAGAACAGGTTACGGAGAAGTTGTATTTTGAACGTATTATCGAACTTTGCGGTGAACCTAATATTTATGATATGGTACGTATCCGTGGTACGGAATATTTCAAGAGGTTCTTGGAACTGAACACTACGCACGAATTGACCATAAAGGGAGAGCAGAATTACGCTGCCAGCACGAACAACTTCTGCGATCGTCTGCTGAATGGCGGTAACCTGACGGATGACTTCTTGAGAAAGAACCTGCTGTTGCCGATTCCTACCAGTGAAATCGACGCGAACCCGGGGCTTTCCAATAGTGACAATAACTTCGGCTATTAAGCGATAGCGAAGACGCAATTTGAAATCCTTTTTTCAATAGGCTGACATAAACTGACATTCCGGAAGCAGGCGGCGCATCTTGTCTGTTCTGCTTCTGGTTTTGTCTTTGCTGTTTTTAATTTTGTCTTTTTGTTGCTTTAGGTATGCCCGAAATGGTGAATTTTGGATATGATAAAGATATTCTTGAACATTGCTCTTATCCATTACGCGTACTTTTGGGTAATTAAACTACTAAAGATTTCCGACCATGAAAAACTTGCAATCAGGATTACTCTATTCCTTGACCGGTGCCGCCGCCGTGGCATCCTTGGCTTCCTGCTCCGCCCAAAAGAAGGCTGAAGAGCAGAAGCAGTATAACATCGTATACATCATGACGGATGACCACACAGCGCAGATGATGAGCTGCTATGACCACCGTTATATGGAAACACCGAACCTGGATCGCATTGCTGCCGATGGAGTACGCTTCACCAACAGTTTTGTTGCCAACTCGCTAAGCGGACCCAGCCGTGCCTGCATGATTACCGGTAAGCACAGTTGCGCCAACAAGTTCTACGACAACACCACTTGCGTGTTCGACGCTTCGCAGCAGACCTTTCCTAAACTCTTGCAACAAGCCGGTTATGAAACGGCCCTCATCGGCAAATGGCACCTCGAAAGCCTGCCTACCGGCTTCAATTATTGGGAGATTGTGCCCGGACAGGGCGATTATTATAACCCGGACTTCATCACACAGGATAATGATACGATACAGAAGCACGGGTATGTGACGAACCTCATCACCGATGACGCCATCAACTGGATGGAGAACCAGCGGGACAAGGACAAACCGTTCTGTATCCTGATTCATCACAAGGCCATCCACCGCAACTGGCTGGCGGATACCTGCAATTTGGCGCTTTATGAGGATAAGACTTTCCCGTTGCCGGATAACTTCTTTGACGATTATGAAGGGCGTCCCGCCGCTGCGGCACAGGAGATGAGCATTGCGAAGGATATGGATATGATTTACGACCTCAAGATGCTGCGCCCCGACAAAGAGACCCGCTTGAAGGCTCTTTATGAGAAATACATCGGTCGCATGGACGAAGGACAGCGTGCCGCATGGGATAAATTCTACGGGCCCA
>ERZ791622.874-NODE-874-length-11569-cov-2.19689_pt1 | contig 11569 bp, 8 predicted proteins | sample MGYA00510269_ERZ791622 | MGnify/ENA primary metagenome ERZ791622 (study PRJEB30046, sample SAMN00715191) | human gut metagenome | study: EMG produced TPA metagenomics assembly of the A metagenome-wide association study of gut microbiota in type 2... | reverse complement strand
GCTGCCGATCGTCTCGGTGCTCAGCTGCTTCCAGCTGCCGTCCTGCTTTGCATAAACCTTGTACTTTTTGCCGACTTCAATGGGCAGATAGCGCACGGTATGGCTCTCCTGCCCGTCGTCCGGGATGGTGAGCTGCCAGCTTTCAACGGCATTGTGCAATTCTCCGGGCAGATTCCGCACCGAGACGGTCAGGCTGTCGCGGTCGCCGAACGATTCCTTGGCGAAGAAGACCAGCCGGCCGTCCTCGCGCTCATAGATGCTGGCAAGGGCGGTGATGTAATCCGTATACACCGCTTCCACCACCGTATCCAGATGCAGCTCCGTCAGTTTCGTGGTGTTCCAGCGGGCGGCGCAGCCCTCCTTTGCGGGCAGTTCCGGGTAGCCGGATTCATCCAGAGAATCGCCGTATTCCAGGTTCACCCGACCCAGAACATGGTCTTCATCCTTGAAGGTCACGGTGATCTGCCCGAACCGCTTGGGGACGTTTTCCAGTGCGATCAGCGTCTCATAATCGGTGGGCTCTGCCTGCCCCGCCTTGCTCAGGCGGTCGATGTCCCGCAAAGTGTCGGAGACGAACAGGTTGCCGCTGAAGGTGCCCTCCATCCCGCCGGACTACCACCGCTTTCTGCGGGACTTCTACACCGAAGCCTTCGCCGGCATTCTGGTCAACTGGTTCCGCGAGAGCCATACCCCCGAAGAAAAGGAGAACACCATCGCGTATCTCTCCCAGTTCGTGATGACCTCGCTGCCCGCCGTGCTCCGCCAGAACGGCAAATAACTCCGCATCTCCCCATTCGTGCCGTTTTGTTGGTTTTCCTGCGGCAAAGATTCTGTTATCATGGAGACACTCTAACAGAAAGAAGCCGTTTTTCATGACAGAACACCGTTATCAGATCCAGGTCTCCACCCAGCTCGGCATGCGCCGGGGGACGCTCACATGGACCGAACAGGGCAGCGCATTGCAGGGGACGCTGCACTTTCTGCACCGGGCAAATCCGTTTTCCGGGCAGGTCTGCTCTGCCGGCCGGCGCGTCTTTTCCGGCCAGATCCAGACCCTTGTCTCCCGCATTTCCTATCAGGCCGACTGCGTTCTGGCCGGCAGCGGCCTGACGGGCACTTTCCACACGGCATCCGGCGATTACTCCATCGTCGGGGAAGCGTTCGGGCCGGAAAGCACCCTCAGCGAAGAAACGACCTGAGTCCTCTGTCCGCGCTTCTTTGGCAGAATCATCGCTGTTTTACTCCCCCAAAAAGCCGGAAATCATTCTTTCTTGCAGCAAAAAGCCCCTCGGCTTCTATTACAGAAACCGAGGGGCTTTGTTTGCTTTATTTGTGCTTGTCGAGCATCAAGCCCTCACGCAATTACTTGCGGGGGTTCTTGATCGCAGCCTGAGCGGGTGCCAAAATTACAGGGCGTTCGGAGTCACATATTTCTACTTACATTCGTTTCTATAGCTATGTATCACCTTACGTAGTAGTGTCTTTTCAACCACATTGCTATTCCATCAAGACCCGGATACACCGTTCTCTCATTTATATTGCACTGATCAAGCATATCCCTAATGTGCCATTTAATAGACTTGTCTAATATATACTTTACCGTATTGCATGTATTCTTTTCAAAAAAATCTTCCAAATTCACAATTTCTTTAGGAAGAATTGAAAAATAGGAGTATTGATTGATGATTCTTTGATCACTTGAAAAAGGTTCCAAAAGAACCATACTGTCAGACTTCATTGCTTCATCATATTCATTTGTATTTTTCGCCACCCTTTCCAACATTTCGGTTGTAAAAAGCTTTGCATGTTCCTTGACTAGCAACTCTTTATAATTTTCCGGCAATAATTCATTCAACTCATCAATATCTATCTTCCACACAACTGCATCATGTGCTTCCATTGCAGTAAAATCCTCTCCACTCGTTGCAAAATGCAGTGCAATCAATGGTGAGTAGCTCCAATCCATCAAACGAGTCGGTAGACCATGATGTTGTCCAGCAATCATTCTTTCCCAACAAGAGTCATGATTTGCTGTCGGAAGTGCATACTTATAAAAATTTCGAAGAATACTCGTTTCTAATTCGGTAGATTTTTCTTTGCAATTTCGATAAAGACTCGTTTGCAAAGTATATGTATCGTTTGGAAGGCCTCGAAAAAGCGCAGGCGATCTATAGTGCATCAGCTTGTCATCATATTGAGTTTCCAACACAACTTGTTCAACATCTTGAATCGAAGCGATTTTAATTTCTGTAACCGACATAGTTTATTAACCACCTAGTTCTATACTCGTTGAACCATCACATTTTTTACTCTTCCAAATCCGCTAGCCTCTACCGCATTACTTAGCCATTGCTGAATAATTTCTCCCGGCAGTAAATCATTTCCTCTAAAATCAATTTTAATAGCGTTTGGCAAAAATCTCAGTCTCATCATCTGTAGCGGAAGCGGTGCAGAAATCAACTTATCCCTTAGTGATTCCTTTTTTCCTTCGTCTACTACATCTGGATCAAGGGACTCCAATATAACACGACACTGGTATCGATATTCTCTTTCGGAATCAAGCACTTCAATTTGAGTTCTCTCTGTCATTTTTTCTAATTGATCCAACTTCTTTAAGATGTGCATCAGAATTTCGTCTGTAGAACCTTGAGTCAAATTTCCCTTTGGGGAAGATTTCACAATCGACAAAACCTCCGCATCTGCATCTATCTCATGAATTATATCATGAATTGGGCTTCCTTTCTTAGATATATCTAAGTTAGCCACATATTTTCTGATAGCCGCTTTTAAGTCCAGGCTTCCTTTAGGATCATTGATATAAAAAATCGTCCGCTCCGGCATGACATCAAATGGAAGACTCGTTCCCTTTTCTGCAATCGTAAGTACCGGTTTTCCTAAGCAGTACCGAATTGCCAGTTCGTACATTACATTCGGATTGTTTCCCGTTAAATTGGCAATAGCAAGCTCATCTTGATAGATTTCCTTTATAATTTGCTTCGTTATCGTTCCAGTCTCTGTGATTTTATGAGCTGCCACAACCTCATAATCCGGTTCCAATGCCGGTTTTATAGCCGCATCTATAATTCCATCAATGTGACGACGGATTGAATCATTATCATTGCCGATAGGTGTTATTATAAAACATCTCTTTTTATCCATTCCTTGCTCCGGCATCTTTATATTCTCCTCTCCAAGTCTGACTATTTTTTACTCAATAATTCTTTAATCCAGCTTTACTTTTGACATCTGACTTAAAATTGCATTCTTTATACCATCATTCAAATAGCCCTCATTCAGTGTTTTTTTAGTATAATTCAAATACGTCCCAGCCGTTTTTTCTGTCAGAAGTTTCGTAAAGTAACGTTCCCAGCTGAAATAGTCTTTGCCATCGATGTAGTCAGACGGTGTCTGCAATATCTGTGCAACCTCCGTATCTTTCAGGATTCCAGAAGAAAGTATCAGCCATTCAAAGGATTCCGGCAAATATAGCACTAGATTTTCTCTTGTATGCACCAACTGCAATACCCTGTCCATTTCAGGACCAAATGCTGCACCATCTGCAATCACCATAATTTTTTCATCCCTATGAGCCTTCAAATAGGAAAACACATTGGACTTTCCGTTTGCAGTATCACACTGTATTTGCTGTTCTTTACAGACCACATCAAAGAATTGATACCCCGAATTGCTGTCCTCTGTCAAGATCTTCTCCGGTTTAATATTTTCAGTCGTACTATCCGGGTAAATTCGATAGAACGAATGATAGCTCTGTTTCAGTGAGCCATACTTACCAGAGGTTCGGATTCCATACACTTCTTCCACACTGTATGGCAAGGCTGGCAAACCCTCTCTGGTCACGATAACATAATAGTTATCCGTCTGCTGAATCGCACGCGCAAAATCTTTGGTCTTGACAAACTCGTTTCCTTCATCGATAAAAACAATGCTGTCCTGAATATTGTCAAGTTGTCCCTTCCAAAGATTTCCTTCTACCACGTAGCAACTTTTATCACAATTTAGAGTGACCGGTCCACTCTCTCCATCGTTCATATGGGTACGAATCATATCTACGAGAGTCGTTTTACCCGTTGCACTATCCCCACGAATGATGGTCAAGTTGCGTCGCAGTTCAAATTCATATTTCAGGTGCTTTGTGCCAACGACCACTTTATGAATGCCTTTCATTTCTGTCAGCCCCTTTACACAAACTCACCTGCGGCCAAAATCAGCTCTTCCATACTGTGAACGATTTGATTCGTATTCAGCACTTTTATTGTAAACGGCTTTTTGCCAAAATCCATCAGGTGACGCAAATTCACCGTGCGATCCTCCTGCTCTGCAATTTTGAGCAGCCACTTTGCACAGTTGTCGCCACAAGTCGATACATTGAACACTTTCTCCGGCTCAAACTTTACCAAAATCAGTGTCTTTACGCCACCAGACAAACCAATCGGTGGAATTTTACCCAAGACCGAGCTGTCAATTACACCACTGTCGATAACGGTAGACTTATCCACATCCTGAATCATTTCCTTGACCATCGGGTCAACGATCCAGTCTTCCTCGTAATCGTATTTGAAATAAGAAGCCGTATTGTACACTGCTTCCTTCATATCACCGTAAAAAATGTTCAGCATCTTATCACCTCATCGATGTGCGTACTTCTGCTATCATTGTACCCTCTTTCAGCTTACAAAACAAGATGCAAAAAGCTCTTGGCCTCCATTACAGAAGCCAAGAGCTTTTATCTTCTTTATCCTATTAGATTTTATTTCCGGGGAGACTTAATTGCAGCCTGAGCGGATGTCAAAATTGCAGAGCGTTGGAAAGAATAATAGTACGTTTTTATGGAGCAACAAGCGTTTTTATCTTCACACGAATTCTACTCCAGAAATGTTTCTTGTTCGATTGTGACCCCATATTGCAAAATCTTATCAATTGCATCAACAAACAGCGTATGTCTTCCCGCATTCCGCTCTTCCTTCAGCTTCTTCAGATACTGCTCCGGCCGCTTCAGGCCATTTTTGTGGTACTGTTCCACAAAGCGCCCTTTCATACGCATGGGTTCAAGCTGTGGAAACACCGTTTGCAGGTTTTCAAACATACAAAAACCACCCAGATCAATATCCGCCCAGAATCGAATTTGCATGGTTTCCCCTGCCGCAACAGCCAGTTTTTCAAAAAGTTTTTTCTTCTGCGGGCTCAGAAAGCCGCCGTGATAAACAACAAGTTCTTCCGGCTGTTTTTCCGCCAGCAAATATTCATCATAGTTCGTTTTATTTTCGATAAAGGTAATGCAGCAGATGTTTTTCAGTTCAATGTCCACAATCTCTGACACAAGTGTACTGGGCAAAGCCAATCCATAAGGTTCTGCTGCGCTGAGCCGTAGTTCTCCCTTCTTCAAGCAGATCGCGCAATCGCCCGAGAGTTCGTAAAGCTCCGGGCGGGCATAGATTCCCAGAAATGCAAGCTGATCCCGCTCACCAAGTTTCGCTTCTGTACAGGCCGCCGCCAGTTGGGTATTGTATTTTCGTGCAATGGTAAGAAACAGCTCCCGTACATTTCGCTCAAAATACTTGGTATCGTGAAAACACTGGCTGCTGAATGCACGCATCGTCACACTGCCGGACAGCTCCGCATACCGTTGAAACGTGAGCAAAAGCTCCTGCAGCAGACCGTCGTTTTCTCTGCAATACGTCGGCACTTTCATGCTGTTCCGCACCTGAGCACATACAGCATCCCTCCATGCCGCGATCCATGGAACGGGATTGTCTGCCAGCTTCTGCATGATGATGTTTGCAACCTCTTCTGCCTTTTTTCGCGGATGCACTCTGTCGGCGCATTCATAGCACTGTTCGACCCGTTCCAGATCCAGCACAATGCAGGAGAGAACGCTCTGCTTTCTCGCCCATTCCAGACGCACCAAAGCCTGCTGCTCCAGCTCCCGCGCTGCAATATTGTAAGCATCCCGAACCACCGCATCTTCGTATTGATACTCCGGCAACTCCCTTTTATCAATGCGCAGCATTACCCGACGTCTGGAGGTGTTGGGTTCAGAAAGATGCTTACTGTTTTCAAACTTATCCAGCAGACGATTCAGGATCACCTGTGCTTCCTTCATTCTGCATCTCCTTTCCAAATGGAATGATATGCATCCGGTATCCGGATTTGTCCACTAATAATGTACGGTCTGCAATGGGCATAATGTCCGAGACCTTATCCGGCGGCGTACAGATGATCGCCTGCAGCCCCATCTTTCGGAGAAGGAGTACGCTCTCCGTGATTCGGTCACTATCCATTTTATTGAAAGCTTCATCGAACACCACCAGACGCACCGTATTACCAAAACGGGTAGCGTCGTTGACGCGGTACAGCTGGGCAAACGAGGCCAGCACCGCAATATAGAATGGCGTTTGTGTTTCGCCACCAGACTTCATATTCAGTGTTTGAGAAAGCAGCTGCTTGGAACCGTTCTGATCGGTCGTTTCCAAATCAAACTTCAGATACGTCCGGAAGTCTGTATAGCGGACGATATTCTCCTGCAGTTCGCTCTGTTTGCGGGCATTGAGCTGCGTATCGTCTGCCATTGTGATCTGGCTGAACAGTTTTTCGATCAATGGGCCGTATTTTTGCTGAAAGGGCAGTGCGAATAGACCGGATTCGCCTTCCATCAGTTCATCTGCCGTGATCATGTTATAGTAATCCAGATAATCCGGGTTTGGCCCTACACGGAATTGGTACTTGTCTGTGCCAAATTGTGCCTGACGCAGGGCCTTGTTCAGATTGTGCACCTGTTCTTGCACCTGGTCAATGCTGGATTTCAGTTTGGCAAGGAAATCGTTCTGGAATTGCTCCATTGCGCTTTCCCGTGCCGCCCGAATTTTTTCTTTGTATCGGGGCAGCTCGCTTTCCTGCAGAGTACGCCGTTCTTCCTCGTATTCGGTGTTATCCATCACCTCGATCTGGAATGCACAGGGTTTGAACCGTTCTGCATATTCTCTGCGTGCTGCAAACAGTTTCTTCTGAGCCCCGTCCATCGCCTTTGTGCTCTGCGCCAAACTGTCGCCAAAGTTCTTGCGGATGACATCTGCCTTTTTCAAGCGGACAAGCTCCTGCCGATAGCGGGGAACGCCGATGGTTTCTCGGTATTCCTTCGTGAACTCCTCGTTCAAAACATCTTCGATGGCCTCATACCGTTGGTATTTTTCCGGCAAGATCTCATATTCCAGCTGATGGATGCGGTCTTCCAACTTCCCTTTTTGCACATTTTTCGCATCTTTTTCCTTATTGAATGCAAGGATCTCTTCTTTCAACTGTTCAATGATGCGTCGCTGCTCATCCAACCAGAACAGATTCAACTGGGAAAGCTGATTTTTGACTTCTGCGATTTCCTTGATGATCGTCTGGACGCGCTGGTAGTCCTCCTGCTTTTGCGCCACATCGATTCGGACGAATCTTTGGGTAAAAAGCGGCTCCTGCAGGCCGGTCAGCTGCTTCTGGAGCGGCTGCCAATGCCGCAGCTCTTCCTGCAGACAGGCCAGTTCCTTTTCCAGATGGTCGATGCGGAGCTGCACCGCACGCCGCCAAATGAAGGCGTCTTCCATCCAGCCCTTCCGAAGTGCGCGGGCCACATAGCCCTGATACAGCATTCCCTCTGCCGTAATTGCCGTCTTATAGCAGCGCAACTGTTCTGCCGTGTCGCAGCATATCACCCGACCCAGAAGATAGTCCACATAGCTGCGTGCCAGCTTGTTTTCTGTCTCCACCTTTTCTGCCAGACTGCCGGGCAGCGGTCGAAGTGTTTCTTTTTCCCGCAGTTTTCCGATATCTACCAGACCAAACGCACGGTACTCTGCTTCCTGCTTCAGCCGGTCGTAAATGTTAAGTGCATCCTGATAACGTCCCGGCTCCACCAGCAGATAATATTTCTGGTTATTTAGGTAGCCTTCTACCGCTCCACGCCAGCGCTCATCTGCCATTTCCAGCACATCAGCCAGAATATAAACGGGAACCGCATGCCCCGTTTTATCCGCCAGATCCTTTTCCAGCCGGTCTTTGAACAGCAGAAGTCCATGGGGATAATCTTTTATGTTCCTGCGCAGATTTGCAAGCACCGCACTTTTCTGGTCGGCTTGCTTCTTCAGCTCTGCAATACGATCCTCTGTTTTATGAGCCGCACTGCGGACAGCATCCGACAATTCGGCCACTGCCTGCTGCCCCGTTTCAAACAATTCCACAGGCCGGGCAAACAATCCCTTCTCGTCACCAGTAAATACAGCATATGCTTTCTGCGCCGTGTTCGCCACTTCCTGCACCGGTATGAGAAGTTCTTCCGGTTCCAGTTCTTGTATCTCCCCACAGAATCTCTGCAAATGCCGTGCGTCCCGCTTAATCTCCACTTCAAGATTTTGCAGACCCTGTTCCAGCTTTTTCTGCTCATCTCTCAGAGCCTTTTCCGTGTTGAGCAGACGTTCTTCCTCCTGGAAAACGTTGCTCTGCCTGTAGGCCAGCTCCAGCTCACTGCGGCGCGTTTCTTTCTGTTCGATCTGCCGCTCAAGCTCCTCCCGTTGCTCATTCACATTTGCAAGGTTCTCCTTGCATTCAGTTCGTTCCAATTCCCTCTGGTCGATCTCTGTCTGCGCAGCTTCTTTTTCGGCCCACCGTACCAGAAACTTCTGGATCTGGCAGCGGTCTATGGCTTGGTTCATCTCCTGATACAGCCTGCTGATTTGCTGCAGCGCATCCAGCTTTTCCTGCTGACGCTGCGCCAGCAATTCGTGCCGTTTATAATCCCGGATGTTTTGCTGCATCAGCTCAATATTGGGTTTATCCGGAATATCGCAGATGTTCTCCGTAATAAATTTTTGGATATCCACAATTGGCCGGAACGAAACAGCCTTCTTCATCATCCGTAAGACCTGCTCGTTGTGGACGTTCCACTTTGCAAGCATGTTGCGGCGATACTCTTTTTGAGTATCGTAAAATTCTGCCCGTGCATAGTTCTGCTTCAAAAAACGGCGAAGTGCAGAAGTCTCCATTGCCTCGCCCTGCTCAATAAAGCAATTTTCCGGCAGTATCCCCGTGTAAATAAAGAATGTATCACGGTAACTTCCATCGCTGCGGCAGTCAAAGGTAACGCCCGTCACAAAGCTGCTGCCCTCCATCTCATCCTGAAATTCGCAGACAATATAGGTGGAAAAGTCCTTACCACGACGGGAATACGGGCTGTTATCATCCATGTCGGCGCGCAGATAGCCTTCCAGTGTGCGCTGCGATTTTTCGTTGGCCGCCTGATTAAAGTTGCGGGCGTTGGTCTCACCCAGCAGTACGATCTGCAGTGCATCGATAACCGTTGACTTTCCGGCGCCGTTCTTGCCGGTCAGGAAATTGATGTCGCCCACTTCAATCAGTTCCTTACTGAAATAGAGCCAATTGATCAGCAGGATCTTCTTCAGCTTCTTCATCTGTTTCCTCCTTTTTCAAAACAGACACCACCAAGTTCAGCTTTTCGCTGGAGACCGCAGATAAAATGGTGGGCAGTATTGCGATCCTGCAGCTGCTCTGGTTGAATTTGCCTTCCAGCCGCTGGATTACGGAATGGTTTTCCAGCACCGTAAAGGCGCGTTTTACCTCTTCCATATTCGGCTTAGCTGGAAAAACAGGATAGTCGGTCACCACTTTTTCCAGCACATCCCGCACAGTGCAGACTGCATCCTGCTCCAGACCCAAACGTTCCATATTTTCTTCGTAGATCAGCCGTAATGCCAGCAAAATCGCTGTTTCTTTTTTATTGAGATTGCAGCGGTTAGCCTCATCTGTGTTCAGTACATAAAAATACCCATTCAGTGCATCCCGCCGCAGATCCCAGTCCAGCAGGCTCAGGTATTCCTGCACAGCCTCATAGTGCCGTGATAGAAAAAGATAGTCTGGGTTATCCACCCTGCCTTTTCCCGGCTGGTAGGTAGTTCGCACAATATATGTGCGGCTGAGCAGCTGATTGCAGACAGATTTGAATTGTTCCAGTTCTTTTGCCGTTGCATTGGTAACAAAATCAAAATTCACGGTTTCTTCTCCTTCCTCCGGATCTGCATTTGCGGGATCGAATAGCCATTTTTGCAAAAAATACCATCGAGTTCCTGGACCACATAACCGGCAGATGCATCCTTGCTTCCAAGGATTGCCAGCAAACTCATGATATAATCCTTGTCCTCTTCAAGCGAGAGCTCCTCCGAGCAACGAATGTCAGCGTTTCCCAGCCATCCCTGCACGTAAGCATTTACTGCTGCCCGGCCATATTTCGATTGCAGTAACTGTGCCGCTCTGACCTGTTCTTCCGTATTCGGTGCCTGATCATCTTGTATCAGCACCGACGCGGTTTTTGTCCGTTTTTCGGGGCGCTTACGGTACCACAGACTTTTTTCTGACAAAAAAGACTGCTCATACAATTGAAATGCCGGTTGTATCTGGTCCACCAGCTCAGCCGCCCTGCGGTTTCTGGACAGTGCCGTCAGCAAAACATTCAAATTGCCGCGCACGCTTTGATCTCGGTTCGTCAGGTTCTCGATTTTCTGTGTTGCTGCCCTGGTATAGCGCCGGACCTGCGTATCAATTTCCTCAAGATAGTCCTTCTCTAAATTGTCATAGCGTTCTTCGATCCAGAAAATTTTCCTCAGCAGATCGGCACGGCAGTCTTCCAATGTCTTGCCCCGCTTATCACGCAATGCTTCATTTGCCATCGCCATCAGCAAGGTATCATCCTCTTCCCAGCGCCTAAGCACAGACTGAATGGGCACACGATACTTCGGCACTGAATCTTTGATTTTCAGCGGACGGATATATGCCTCCACAACCTTTTGTCCGAAGTCGTTAAAGTGTGCAGCCAGCACTTGGTTGACATCCTGCATATCGATCTGCGTCTGAAAATAATGCTTCACATTATGATAGACCATTTGCAACAAGCTAATCAGCGCCGTTGTGTTATCGTAGGCACTATAGAGAGCCGTCATTTTATCGTAAGCATTGTTGCTGTCGTCAGCGACCTTTAATGCAGAGAACGTTCCGAACACATAGGAATATCCACGAGTCGGGCTATCATCCCTGAGTTGATGAAATAGCTCCAGCAGGCGACTGCTGTAATTAGGAATCGTGATATACTCTTCAAAGTCGTCCCCGCGTTCTTTCTCAAACCACCCCTTACTACACAGCTTGCGGATCAAAAAACGAGCGCGGCCAGAGATATCCCTCAGTTCCTCTTCGTCAATGTCTTCATCTTCAAACGTAGCATCCGCCAGTTCCTGCTCCAGCCTGCCGCGCAGCATTGAATACAAGACATCTTCCCGTATTTTCAAGTTTTCTTGGTATGCTGCGTACAGTACGTCCAGTGCATCCGCATATAAAATACGGTTGGGCGAAGCCAACGGCGAGAAAAGTTCACTGGGAACCACTTCGAAAAACTTCATAGGCCTACCACCTTATTCGACTGATATACGCTTTCTTTTCTATTATTGTAACCTCTTTCCGCTTACAAAACAAGATGCAAAAAGCTCTTGGCCTCCATTACAGAAGCCAA
>ERZ791622.853-NODE-853-length-11757-cov-3.10947_pt1 | contig 11757 bp, 13 predicted proteins | sample MGYA00510269_ERZ791622 | MGnify/ENA primary metagenome ERZ791622 (study PRJEB30046, sample SAMN00715191) | human gut metagenome | study: EMG produced TPA metagenomics assembly of the A metagenome-wide association study of gut microbiota in type 2... | reverse complement strand
CTTCCGATCTATTTTTTAAATGCAGCGCTGTCGTTTTCTGGGGTGTGGTCTGCACCGCGCAGCGCGGAAAGTTCTTGGATCCGCTCATCGGAGAAGTACTCAGGGCTTCTGTGGGGAACGATCTTTGAATGGTCATAAGAATTTGTGTAATATTCAATGAACTGGTCAAGGGTGAACAGGCCCTTTTTAAAGGCATCTTCCAGATCGGCAGTAGAGTATGCAATGTCGTCGGCCGCTTCCAGCAGGTAGGTCAGCGGATGGCGCACGATGCCTTTGTCGGGAGTGGTGGTCCCAACCGCTTCCGAGATCTGCTCAAAAGTCTCCTGTTCTGCAGCGAAGAAGCCGAGTTTGTGCTTTCGGATATCCGCACTGCCTTTATCAACGGAGCAGGAGTCGGTGGGATATTTTACCAGCGTGCTGATGATCGCTTTGGACAGATTGAGGCTGGAACCGTGTTTTGCTTTCAGCAGGATCCGCAGCGCCTGTGCATTGCCCTCAAAATTTTCCAGATCAGCGATCATCTGCGCGGATAACCAGCTGCGAAGGGGCTGTCCTTTGTATTTTACATGGTCGAGGTTCTCTTTGAACCAGTCACCAATCACGGTCTCGCCGAAATGCCCGAAGGGCGGATTGCCGAGGTCGTGCAAAAGGCCGGCGCAGAGCAGGACCGATGCGATGGCTTCGGCATCCTCCGGCACAGCAATATCAGTTGGCTTGTACTGTGTTGTGTTTTTGGAGATCATGATGCCAAGCTGCCGGGCGATCGTGGAGACTTCGATCGAGTGCGTCAGGCGGGTTCGGATGAAATCGCTCTTATCCAGAGGAAACACCTGCGTTTTATCCTGCAGCCTGCGGAATGCAGCGCTGGAAACGATCCGGCTGTAGTCCTTTTCAAATGCATTGATGGGATACTCCTTGAACGAATCGGGCTCAGGAGGTTCAGAAGAAAGCTTTTCAGTTGACAGCAATTTTGCCCATTCCATAATCAGTACACCTCGCTTTTGAAACGTCGTGATTAAAAACCTGCAAAAGGCATCGGCCTTCCATCACTGCCATTATACAAAAGAAACGCTGCTCCGGCAACAAAAAACGGATTCTCTGAAAAAAAACACAAAAACTGCAGCTTGAACATGTGCAGAGTTCCAATTTATTTCGGGATCCGAAAAAAGGAAAGCGGAGTGTTATGCTGCGGTGTACTACTTCCGTCAGATGCACCCGAAATTGAATCAGACAAAAGCTTCCCTTTCCGTGGGCTGCGTGCCTGCGGCGGGGAAGCTTTTTTGTATGCCTGCGGGGCAGGAACGGCGGGATATCAGCCAGATTGCACAAAACGCATTGCACAAAATTGAACAGCTTTTCAGGAAAAAATCTTGCTATTCCGCTTGCGCTCATGTATAATGGACTTGACTTGAAAGGTAGGATGTTTAAAAACACTCTGCCGTATGCTGCTGCAGATGACTTGAAAGGTGGAACATGGGATGTTGTATAAGAAAGCTTCTGAGATGAAACCCACTTCGATCCCCCATTGCATGGGCGGCGAGGGCACCGTGATGATGGAACGCCTGCTGGACGCGCCTGCCGAAATGCTGGGCAAGGGCCGCGCCTACGTGCGCCACACGCTGGCACCGGGCGTGACCATTGGCAGGCACACGCATGAGCACGAGATGGAAAGCATGGTCATCGTCTCCGGCCGCGCTGTCCACATCATCAACGGCGAGGAGCAGATCTTGGAGAAGGGCGACATCATTGCCGCCATGCCCGGCGACACCCACCAGATCGCCTGCCTGGGCGACGAGCCGCTGGTGCTGATCGCACAGGTGCTGTACGAATAAAGGAGGAGCTTCAGATGGAACAGATCCGCAGTGCCGATGTTCTGGCCAATTTTCCGCAGGTGGATGAGGAAAAACTGAACGCCCTCGCCCCCCTTGCCGCCGAAGCTGCCGCCAGTAACCGCAAGATCATTGTGCTGGACGACGACCCTACCGGCGTACAGACGGTACATGATATTTATGTTTATACAGATTGGACGATAGAAAGCCTGCGCAAGGGCTTTGCTGCGCCGGAAAAGCTCTTCTTTATTCTGACCAACAGCCGCGGCTTTACCGTGGCCGAGACCACCAAGGCCCACCGCGAGATCGCGGAGAACGCCGCGGCGACTCCACCCTGCGCGGCCACTACCCGCTGGAGACCGACCTGCTGCGCGAGGTGACGGAGGCTGAGAACGGTTACATAATGGATGGCGACATCCTGTGCCCCTACTTCCGCGAGGGCGGACGCTTTACACTGGACAACGTGCATTATGTGCGCTACGGCGCAGAGCTTGTGCCCTGCGGCCAGACCGAATTTGCCAAGGACGAGACCTTTGGCTACCACTCCAGCAACCTGTGCGAATACATTGAGGAAAAAACCGGCGGCAAAGTCCGTGCAGGAGACGTGACCTGCATCTCGCTGGAAAGCCTGCGCGCCATGGACTTTGACGGCATCGAGGCCCAGCTGCTGGCGGTGCACGATTACGGCCATGTGATCGTCAACGCAGTGGCGGACTGCGATGTGAAGGTGTTTGCAGTGGCACTGTACCGCGCCATGGCAAAGGGCCGTCACTTCACCATCCGCAGTGCGGCCGCACTGGTCAAGGCCATCGGCAATATTTCCGACCAGCCGCTGCTCACCCGGAAAAAGATGGTCACGCAGGAAAGCAAGGCAGGCGGCATTATCGTGGTGGGCAGCCACACCAAAAAGACCACTGCCCAGCTGGAAGAACTGAAAAAAGTACAGGGCATCGAGTTTATTGAGATGGACAGCGACAAGGTGCTGGTGCCGGGCGAGCTGGAAAAGGAAGCAGCCGCCATCGTGGCCCACTGCTCACAGCAGATCGCAAAGGGCATCACCTGCTGCGTGTCCACAAAGCGCGTGGTGCTCACCCTGCCGGACGACACCCCGGAAGCAGCCCTCGTGCGCAGCGTTGCCATCAGCGATGCACTGCAAAGCTGCGTGGGCAGGCTGACCGCTTCCCCGGCTTTTGTGGTGGCAAAAGGCGGCATCACCAGCAGCGACGTGGGCGTGAAGGCCCTGCGCGTGAAATGCGCCAAGGTGCTGGGCCAGATCCGGCCGGGCATCCCGGTATGGCAGACCGGTGCCGAAAGCCTGTTCCCCGGCACGCCGTACATTATCTTCCCGGGCAATGTGGGCGAAGTGTCCACCCTGCGGGAAGCGGTGGAAATTTTGCTGGGTTGACACTCTGATGATTTAGAATGCCCTCCGCTTCGCTCTGGGCATATTCAGCGGAAAAATTATTTTTAATGATTGCAAAACAGCCGGAAGTCCGCGGTTGCGCAGCAATGAAAGCCCCAGTGGGGCTTTTGAGCCGCAGACCGGTTTGCGAAGCAAATGCCACTACCTGTTACGACCCCCTTCCCGTGAAAAAGCAAAGCCGGAATGACCGCAGTCATTCCGGCTTTGCAATATACAAAAATAATAATTCCGCTGTTTATGGCGCAGCGCACGCGGAGCCATTTTAAATGAACGATCACTCTTTTTTGCTTTCTTTTTCTTCTTTGCTGCCTTTTCCTCCGGCTTGTTCTTCATCAGCCTGCCGAGGGATGCGGCAGTGTATACGCAGAAGCAGCCCACCACCACGATCAGCACGACGGCGCTTGCGTCCAGCGCCACGGTGCCGGCGCGGACAGCGGCCAGATACAGTGCCAGCAGCACCACGCCGCCGCCCAGCCACAGGCTGCTGCTGTTCACCTGCTTTTGCCACTCCTGCTGCGGCGTGAGAGGATGCTGCTGCGCCTTGCCCTGCCGGGCCTTCTTTTTCCAGATGTTATCACTTTGAAACGGATTCATGTTCCGGTGGCTCCTTCCCTGTCTTTTTCTTTAAGGGTATTATACGCCGCAAGATGGGATGATGTCCAGAAAGAAGTGAATTTTTCACCACCTGCATCCCACATTTGTGCAGAACGACCAAAACCGGCCCGAAATATCGGCTATTCGCCAATTTACTTTTTGCGGACCGAAGAGTAATCTAATGGTAGGATGTAAAGACGGACAAGCTGTTGAGATTGAACTAAAGGTAGGATGTAGCAAAGAGCCTTTGCTGCGGGCTTGTCCGGCACGAGAACGCGAAAAACAAAAGGAGGCTTTTCCGTTATGAAGGTAGGTCTGATCTATACCAGCACCACCCCGGAACTGATCGAACTGGTGGAGCAGGAGGTCAAAAAGCAGCTGGGCGATGATGTGGAGCTGTACAGCCTGCAGGACCCCAGCATTCTGGCAGATGTCCGCGCGGCAGGCTATGTGACCACTGCACCGGCAGCACGCCTGATCGGCATGTACATGAAAGCCGCTGAGGAAGGCGTGGATGCCATGCTGAACCTGTGCAGCAGCGTGGGCGAAGTTGCCGACAGCGCACAGGACGTGGCAAAGTACATTGGTGTGCCTATCGTCCGCGTGGACGAGGAGATGTGCCGCGAGGCTGTCCGCAAGGGCCAGCGCATCGGCGTGATGGCTACCCTGCCCACCACGCTGGAACCCACCAAGGGCACCATCCTGCGCATGGCCCGCGAGTGCAACAGACACGTGGAACTGGTGGACTGTCTGGTGGACGGTGCATTCGGTCTGGATCAGGATCAGTTCAAGGCCCGCATGACCGAGATGGCCGGTACCATTGCCGACAAGGTAGACGTGATCGTGTTTGCACAGGGCAGCATGGCCTACTGCGAACAGTATATCGCCGATAAGTTTGGCAAGGTGGTCCTCAGCAGCCCCCGCTTTGGTGCAGCCGAGCTGAAAAAGGCGCTGGAAAAGAAAGGCACCATTTAAAAAAGGAACAAGAGCCGGAGCACGAGACCGGCTCAGGAGAAGATATTTTTTTGAAGGAGAATTCTTATGAAAAAGATGATTTCCCGTCGTGACTTCCTGAAGGTGGCTGGCATTTCCGCTGCTGCTCTGGGTCTGGCTGCCTGCGGCGGCTCCGGCACCAGCACTGCTGCTTCCACTGCCTCTACTGCAGCTTCCACCGGTTCTTCCGCTGCCGCTTCCGGCTCGGCTGTCACCCTGAAGCTGGGCTTCTCCACCAACGAAGAAGACCCCCGTGCAAAGGGCGCAAAGCAGTTTGCAGAAGAAGTTGCCGAAAAGACCGGCGGCGCTGTGGAAGTTCAGCTGTACCCCTCCGGCCAGCTGGGCGGCGATGCTGATTTCCTACGACGCTGCATGGGCATTCATGGACAGCGACATCGAGGCTGCCGCTGAGGAAGGCCTGCTGAGCCAGAATATGCGTGTGCTGGCCCACTACTGCAACGGCTTCCGCTGCGTGACCAACTCCAAGGGCCCCATCAACAGCCCTGCCGACATGAACGGTCTGCTGATCCGCACCCCCGAGAACCCCGTCATCATGGCTACCATGACCGCTCTGGGTGCCAACCCCCAGCCGCTGAGCTTCTCTGAGCTGTATCAGGCTCTGCAGCAGAAGACCTACGATGCACAGGAGAACCCCATCCCCGTTATCTACAACAACAACCTGTTCGAGGTTCAGGAGTACCTGAGCATCACCAACCACATCTACTCCGGCATGTGCTTTACCATTGCCGAGAGCAGCTGGAACAAGCTGAGCGCTGACCAGCAGCAGATCGTTTCCGACGCTGCAAAGGCATCTGCCGATTACGACCGTGAGCTGAACGAGCAGCAGACCAACGACCTGGTCTCCGCTCTGGAAGAGAAGGGCATGAAGATCAACAGCCCGGAACTGGCTCCGTTTGCAGCTGCGACCGAAAAAGTCCTGACCGACAACGCTGATACCTACGGCGACCTGCTGGATCAGCTGAAGGCATGGAAAGAAGCCCACTGAGATCACTGACCAGAAAACCTTGAAATAAAACCGAAGCAAAGGGACGAGGGGGCGTGCCCTTCGTCCCTTTGCATTTTATCTGAATCGCACTTGGAAAGGAGTTTGTACTGTGAAAAAACTGCAAACCACTCTGGACAAGATCACCACCCTCATTTCCGCCATTCTCTGCGCAGCTATGATGGTAATTCTGTTCGCAAACGTTGTGCTGCGCCTGATCCCCGGCATCGGCGGCTTCAAGTGGTACATGGAGAGCAGCCAGTATCTGAACGTCTGGTCCATGCTCATTGTCTGCATCGGCATCAACGCCATGGGTACCAACCTCCGCGTGGAAGTGGTGGATTCCATCCTCGGTAAGACCCCGCTGGGCAAAAAGATCGTTGTCATCATCCGTGATGTGTTCATCATCCTGTTCTATGTCATGGTCACCTACGGCGGCTACCAGCTGTGCACCCGCGCAAAGCAGGCCGTTTCCACCATGCCGCAGTTCACCATGGGTCAGGTGTACACCATCTTCCCCATTGCCGGTGTGCTGTGCATCCTGTCCGCCGTTCTCAACCTGATCGTTGAACTGACCGCAAAACCGGAAGGGGGCAAATCCAAATGATCGCATGGCTGCTAATCTCATTCTTTGTTCTGCTGTTTCTGGGTGTGCCCATCGCCATGAGTCTGGGCCTGTCCGCCATGGGCGGCATCTTGTTCCTGGGCGGCGGCAGCACCGTCACCATTGCCCAGCGCATGTTTGAGGGCATGAACAGCTTTGCACTGCTGGCCATCCCTCTGTACACCTTTGCCGGTTTCACCATGTCCAAGGGCGGTATTTCCAAGCGCCTGATGGACTTCTGTTACTCCATCGTCGGCCACATCTACGGCGGTCTGGCTCACGTGAACGTGCTTTCCAGCATGATCTTTGCGGGCATCTCCGGTTCCGCTGTTGCCGATACCGCAGGCGTTTCCGGTATGTTCATGCCGGAAATGGTGCGCAAGGGCTACTCCAAGAACTTTACCGTTGCCGTTACCGCCATTTCCTCCACCATCGGCATCATCATTCCTCCGTCCATCCCCATGGTGGTCATTGCCGGTATCTGCGGCATCTCCACCGGTAAGCTGTTCCTCGGCGGCATCATCCCCGGTGTCCTGTGCGGTCTGGCACAGATGATCGTCAGCTATTTCATGGCCAAGAAGGAAGGCGTGCCCAAGGAGCCGGGCCACTTCACCATCGGCCCCGTGCTGCATGGCCTGTGGGAGAGCTGGCCCGCCCTGCTCATGCCCATCATCATCGTGGGCACCATCACCATGGGTATCGTCAGCCCCACCGAGGCAGGCGTGATCGCTGTTGTTTACGGTCTGTTTGCCGGCGGCATCATCTACCGCGAACTCAAGTGGGAGGACATCAAGTTTGCCTTTGCAGAGACCGTCCGCACCAGCGGCCGTATCTTCATCGTTATCGGCGCTGCAAAGCTGTACACCGTCATGCTGACCACCGCAGGCTTTGACAAGTGGGTGGCCAAGACCATGCTGGGCTTCTCCACCAACCCCACTGTCATTCTTATCGTGATCCTGCTGATCTTCTTCATCGTCACCATGTTCATGGAGTCCATTGCAACGCTGACCCTGTTCATGCCCATCCTGTATCCCATTGCTCTGGGCGTGGGCATCAACCCCATCGTGCTCAGTGTCCTGATCACCGTGGTCATCGGTGTTGGTCTGGTCACTCCTCCGGTGGGCATGTGCATTTACGTTGCCTGCGATCTGATGGATGTTACAGTCGGTGAGGTGTTCCCCACATTGGTGCCGTTTATTGCGGCTACCTTCGTCTGCATTGCCCTGATGGTCGCCTTCCCCCAGCTGATCCTGCTGCCCACCTATTTGATGGCGTAACCGTTGCGTCCGCTTTTCAGATATGGTAAAATAGTGGTGGAAGTTCAACGTGTGATGTTTGGAGGCTTTCTGCCGCAGAACGTTCCACGTTGAACGACCCCGAATATCCACCGAACCGGATTTGGAGGCGGAACTATGTCAATGGAACATCCTGAAAAACAGAAGAATGCGGTAAAGTCTGTAGTCGATCAGGTCATGGACGGAATCATCTCCCAGATCATCGACGGCACTTTGCATCCGGGCGACAAGCTGCCTACCGAAATGGAACTGTGCAAGCAGTTCGGCGCGGGCCGCAACTCGGTGCGGGAAGCTGTGAAAAAGCTGCAGGCCTACGGCATCCTGTACATCAAGCGTGCCGACGGCACCTTTGTGAGCGAAAACTACAACCAGAAAATGCTGGACCCGATGCTGTACAGCATCATCCTGCAGAAGAACAGCTGGCAGGAATTTGTGGAGCTGCGCTCCGTAATTGATATCGGTACGCTGAATATTATCATTCAGCGCAAGGATATCGCCTCCTTCCTGCCGGATCTGTACCGCACCTTCGGCGAGCTTTCTGCCGAAATGCACTCGCCGGAGCCTTCGGTGGATAAGGCGCTGGAGCTGGACAGCCGGTTCCACACCCAGATCGCCAATGCGGCCCAGAACCCCATGCTGGCCACCATCACCGAGTACATCACCCGGCTGACGCTGCCCAGCCGTCTGGAGACCACCCGCAAGGTGCTGGCCAAGGGCGAAGCGGAGATCGAGCGGTTCGTAGAGCTGCACCGCCAGCTGCTCAGCGTGATCGAGCGCAGGCAGGTGGACGAGATCGCCGCTACAGTGCAGGATCACTATATCTTCTGGAAGAAGTAAGCATACAGGCCTCCTGCCTGCCGTAAAAGGCGGGCAGAGGACTGTGAGTTTACAAGATAGGATGTTTGTGCTAAAATGGCGTTAGCATCCTTTGTTAAGCTTCTCCAATGCGACATGCAAGGAGTGTTCATCCAATGAAAAAAATCATGATCTCCGTGGCCCCCGTTGCGGCCACAGACATTCTCATCAATCCGCGGGCCATTGCCCGGGATGTGTATGAGTGCTACAAAAACGGCGCGTCCATGGTGCACCTGCACTGCCGCGACCTGAACGGCAACCTCACCCCGGATCTGAGCCTGCTGGAAGAAACGGTGGCCTACATCCGCGAGATGTGCGACATCGTGGTGGAGATCTCCACCGGCGGCGTGTCCAACCTGACCATTGAGGAACGTGTGCAGCCCTGCTACCCCTCCTGGGTGGAAGCCAACAGCCTGAATGTCGGCTCGGTGAATCTGGGTACCTCGGTGTACCAGAACCCCATCAAGGATGTGGAGTACTGCGTCAAGACCATCATGGACAACAAGAAGATCCCGGAGACCGAGGTCTTTGAGCTGGGCATGATCAACACCGTGCGGGAACTGAACGACAAGTTCCACTTTGTAAAACCCATCCTGTTTGCACTGGTGTTCGGCCATGGCGGCGAGATGCCTGCCACGGTGCCGGCCCTGCGCCACATGATCCAGGCGCTGGAAGAGAACTTTCCCAACGGCGACTACCTGTGGGGCTACACGCAGGCCCACCGCGAGGACTGGGAAATGGTCAAGACTGCGCTGGATATGGGCGCTTCCACCGTGCGCATCGGCTTTGAGGATTCGGACATGATCGCGCCGGGTGTCCATGTGGACAACAACGCAGCGCTGATCGCAAAGGTGTCGGACATCGTAAAGTCCAAGGGCATGATGCCCATGACTCCCGACGAGGTGCGCGCCATGCTCAAGATCCCGCCGCTGCGCCGTTAAAAGGAGGAAAGAAACGTATGGTGATTCAAGGCGTTACTTACCTCTCAGACTTTGAGGCAAAAAAAGCCATCATAGAAATGGCCCGTCGGCTGGACGGGCGGGAGGCCAAGGGCTGGCTGGTGGCCGGTGATGGCAGCATGAGCGTCCGCGTCGGCCCGCAGGCCGTGTGGGTGACCGTTGCCGGTGCCGACAAGGCCGCGCTCACGCAGGATATGCTGGTGCGCGTGGATATGAATGGCAAGGCGATGCTCAGCGCAAAGCCCAAGCCCCTGCCCGAAGACCTGCCCATCCATCTGAAAATCTATCAGGAAAACGAGAACGCCCAGTGCGTGATGCACACCTATCCGGCCTGCGCGGCTGTGATGGGGATGCAGGGCCAGACCGTGCAGCCTGCAGCGTTCAGCCCCGCCGTGCGGGCGCTGGGACGGGTGCAGCTGCTGCCTGCCCAGAACGTGGACGCACAGGCACAGGCTGTCAGCCTGTTGTGCCGCACCGATAAGGCTGTCCTGCTGGAAAATGACGGCTGCCTGACCTGGGGCAAGACCCCGGCAGATGCGGCCCATCTGGTGGAAGCACTGGATTACTACGCAGCCGTCACCGCAAAGCTGGGCTGCGCAGGCTGCTCCAAATGCGGCAGCTGCGGCGGTCACTGCACCGGCTGCAGCAAGTGCAGCGCACCTGCTGTGCAGCCCATGGCTCAGCCCGCTGCACAGCCTGTGGCAATGGCAGTACCCTCCGCACAGCCTGCCCAGCCGGTGAGCCTGCCGGGCGTTACCGGGCTGATCCAGCCGGGCATGGCGCTGCCCACCCTGCCCAAACAGCAGGCGGCTCCTGCCCCTGCCCCGGTGCCCGCCGCACAGCCTGCGGCAGTCCCTGCGATGGCAGCGGCCCCGGCCGCACCGAAGTCCGCAAATGCCCGCGATGCCGCAATGGCCGAGGTCATCCGCCGGACGCTGAAGAGCTTTCAATAACAAAAAGTTTCGTTTGATCCAACGGATATGACCTTTACGGAAAGGAACGAAAACCATGGATATCAGTTCGCAGGAAATTGAAGCGATCGTCAAGCAGGTGCTTGCCGGTATGGGCGGTGCACAGACAAGCGCCGGCCCTGCAGCCTATACCGCTGCACCCGGCGGTGCAGCAGGCGACCGCGGCGTGTTCGAGAACGTAGACGACGCAGTGGAGGCTGCATGGAAAGCCCAGCGCGACTGGGTGGCCAACTACAAGATCGAGGACCGCCAGCGCATCATTGAAGCCATCCGCCGCTGTGCCCGCGCACATGTGGAGGAGTGGTGCCACAAGATCGTGGAAGAGACCGGCATGGGCCGCTATGAGGACAAGGTGGAAAAACATCTGGCCGTCATCAACAAGACCCCCGGCCCCGAATGCCTGACCACCGAAGCCAAGAGCGGTGACGCGGGCCTGATGCTGGAAGAGTACGCACCCTTTGGTGTGATCTGCTCCATCACCCCCACCACCAACCCTACCGAGACCATCATCAACAACACCATCAGCATGATCGCAGGCGGCAACACCGTGGTGTTCAACGTGCACCCCCGCGCAAAGCGGGTGTCTGCCGACTGCCTGCAGACGCTGAATACCGCCATCATCGAGGCGGGCGGCCCTGCAAACCTCATTACCATGACCCGTGAGCCGACCATGGAGAATGTGGACAAGATGGCCGCAAACCCCAAGATCCGCCTGATGGCAGGCACCGGTGGCATGGGCATGGTGAACGCCCTGCTGCGCAGCGGCAAAAAGTGCATCGGTGCCGGTGCAGGCAACCCGCCCGTCATCGTGGACGAGACCGCAGACATCGAGCTGGCAGGCCGCAAGATCTACGAGGGCGCTTCGTTCGATAACAACATCCTCTGCTTTGCAGAGAAGGAAGTGTTCGCCGTGAACACCGCCTACGACGGCCTGCTGCACGAGCTGCAGAAGCAGGGTGCCTACCTGCTGAACAAGGCCCAGACCGAACAGCTGGTGAACATCGTGCTGCAGCCCAAGAAGGGCGGCGGCCACGAGGTGAACAAAAAGTGGGTGGGCAAGGATGCCGCCCGCATTCTGGAGACCATCGGCGTGCATGTGCCGGATACTTGCCGCCTTGCCATCTGCGAGGTGCCTGCCGACCATCCGTTCGTGCTGGTGGAGCAGATGATGCCGGTGCTGCCCATCGTGCGCTGCCAGAGCTTTGAACAGGCGGTGGAAGATGGCGTGGCA
>ERZ791622.836-NODE-836-length-11884-cov-3.11142_pt1 | contig 11884 bp, 6 predicted proteins | sample MGYA00510269_ERZ791622 | MGnify/ENA primary metagenome ERZ791622 (study PRJEB30046, sample SAMN00715191) | human gut metagenome | study: EMG produced TPA metagenomics assembly of the A metagenome-wide association study of gut microbiota in type 2... | reverse complement strand
TCTTCATTCCAGTTAAATCCGCTACCACTGATCCCATCACCGACAAAGGCTTCATGATAGTTTTTCTTCCCTTGCTCCAAGTCATTGGTCGAATTTCCATAAAGTTTGTAACCGTTCTCTTCGCAAAGGTCTATGGCCTCTTTGGCAGCATCCATCGCTCTCTTCCACTTTTCCCGGTCATAAGTCTGGTTAATCAGAAAAGTGCCGTCGGGGTTTTTAAAGTCGGAATAAAACTCACTATTCCCATTGACTAACGGCGAGGCGGCATAAAGCAACAGCCGAGCCTTGAAAGCCAAGGCAGCAGAAGAGGTAGCCCTGTTTCTCTTACTTGAATCCCATACGCCAGGAAGTAATCTAGCTGCTTCCGAATATTTATTGGCAATGAAATCGACACATGTATCATAAGGAGAACGGGAGGTCATCATCTCGGCCGGAGAACTTTCCATTGGTATTTCCTTGTCAATAATAACTATCGGTCCATAGTACTCCAGCATGATCTGATGATAATACCCGATCAAAAACAGCGCTTCACCTTTCCACCAGCTCAGGTTTTCGGGGGTAATGTCCGATACCCTATCCAGATTATTAAGCACATTATAGCAATTGCGGATACTTTCCCATACTGCTTTCTTCACAGCACCCTGCGGATAAGATTTTGCTGTATTGCTCCATAATGAGTAATAAGTCGTTGTTGGGGATTCTTCCCCATAAACCAGACTGCGGAAATGAAACCAGCGCGTTGTTCCTCCTTTGCTCGTTATGATTTCGTTTCCTCCGGTAAAATCAGGAAATTGTTGGGGATGGAAATAGTTAGGGATATTCGCGTAGCAAGACAGTACCATTCCTTCAGCCTGATATTGTGTCCGGTAGATATCATCCACGGTAGCAGTACCTTGCGGAACCACATCAAGAAAATCACATGATGCCATCATTAAACAGCCGATTGCCGACAGGCATAACTTTGTATATATATTTTTCATAACTTATTCTGTTCTTAATTAATAATGAAACTGAATCCCGATCTTGGCCGTGCGCTGTAGCGGATATTTCAAACCATTCCCACTTCCCATTTCAGGATCCCAGGTACTGAACGGAGAGAATGTCAGCAAATTAGTACCTGCTGCATACACACGCAGCCACGGGAAGAAGGAATAGCCCAGTTCGGCATTCTTCAGGCGCAGGAAAGCTGCGTTACGTAGGTAATAAGTGCTGGTTTGCGCATTGTTCGTGATAAATTCGGGTGATAATCGGGGATAGGCGGCACCGGCTACATTATTGCTTTCCGACCAGTGGTCATCAACGATATACTGTGCAATGTTATATCCTTTATGGCCCGCTTCGCTGAACGGATGAATATCGCTCATCATTAAACTGACTTTGGCCACTCCCTGGAAAAACAGAGACAAATCCCACTTTTTATACTTCAACGTTCCTCCAAAACCATAGATAATCTCCGGAATTTCAGGATTGCCGATAATCGTCCTGTCATAACCATTCACCACGTTATCACCATTCAGATCTTTATATTTAATATCTCCCACCGTATAATTTCCGAACGACTGTTTGGGAGATCTGTCTATTTCCTCCTGAGAAGTAAACAATCCGTCAGACACATATCCCATAATACTGTTTATCGGGTGTCCGATTCTTGAAGAATAGGGTTCTACATTCACCGGTTCGTCTATCTCCGTAATCTCATTATGTGCATAGGTCAGACTACCGTTCAGGCGGAGCACCCAATCTTTGCCAATTACTTTGCTGTATGCTACACTCATATCCACACCCTTATTCTTTACCGAGCCAATGTTGGCATAAGGCAGCATACCTGTCACTCCCATTGTTGAAGGGACGGACGAACGTTGCATAAAAATTCCACTACGGTCTTCCTTGAAATAATCAATGGTTATATCCATAGATTCAAGAAGGGTCATATCGACACCTAAATTCAGCTTTTTCGATTTCTCCCATGTAGCGTTCGCATTACCATAAATATTTACAAGCGGCCCATTCACGCGGGTACCGCTACCAGTCCACCAATCCAAATTATTATTCATACTGACTTCTGTTACATAGGGAAAGCGAGTGGCAAGCGCATCATTTCCGGTCAATCCATAAGTAGCTCGGATTTTCAGAGTGGAAACTGTTTTTTTTAACGGTTGGAAAAACTTTTCATTAGAAATAGTCCATCCTAGGGCAATCGCAGGGAAGAATCCGAAACGATGCCCGCTTCTGAAATTCTCCGAGCCATTATAACCAAAGGTAGCCTCAAGCAGGTAACGCTGACCAAAACTGTAGGTCAGACGTCCGGCCATCCCTTGCTCACGGTAAGGAAGAAGATCTTTTTCAGCTCCGCCGTCCTTCACTTTCTTGGTTTCTTTCATGTGGTAAACAAGGGTAGCTCCCACATCATGTCCACCAAACTGGCGTGAGTAGTCCAGCGCTCCCTGTAAAGACCAGACACTCTCTGTCGGATCACGCCCGGAATTGCTCTTCAGATAAGGTTCTCCCGGCTCACCGATAGTCGAAGTCTTATAAAGGTAGTTTCCCTGATCATCCATCGTATAGTCATCAGATACTTTATAGTAGAAAGGTACAATCCAATGATCCAGCCAGTTAAAACTGTAATTATAGAAAGATGCCAGTCCGGTGAGTTTTAACCCTGGTGTGACAAACTTCAAGTCCTGTTCGAGATTGAAAGCGGTCGTCATATAGACATAATTTCGTTCCGTATAACCTTCACTCAATTTGGCGTAAGGATTCGGCTCTGATTTTCCCACATCCCACGGATCATTGCTACCGTAGCGGATGTATGTATCCCCTGGTTCAGCAGGAAGTGTAGCAGGAAAACGTACGGGATTCCCATGCATGGAATAGGCGAACAAATTCCGGGTACTTGTTTTGGGGGCATGGTGGTAGAACAACTGCGTATTCATATTTAGCCCCACTTTCGTCGTAGAGGTAACACGGGCTGTCACATTACTCTGAAACAGGTATTTCTTGTTGCGCATACCCACATCAAGCTTATCTTCCTTGGGTTGCCGGATGATACCATTTTCATAGAAGATTCCAGCATTCAGGAAGTAATCCACATTTTTGCTTCCGCCCTTGATGGAGATATTCAAATTCTGATTAACGGCGAAGTCTTTGAACAACATACTGTACCAGTCATTGTTTGGGAACAGGTAGGGATTTGCATTGGCACGTGTTTTATCTATCTTATCCCGGCTATAGAAAGGCTCATACTCTTGGTTATTGGCAATAGCCTGATTATAAACGGCTTCATTATACATATCCATGTAAGTCGGGCCATCTGCCATTTTCTGCACATAGGTAGGCATGGAGAAAGTATTATCAAAGCGGATATCTACAGACATTTTCTCGGAAAGCTGTCCTTGCTTGGTAGTAACGATGATAACTCCGTTAGCCCCCCGTGAGCCGTATAGGGACGTTGCCGTAGCATCTTTCAGCACAGAAAACGACGCGATAGATTCTGGAGGAATATTGTTCATCATCGTAGCGTTGATTTCCACACCGTCAAGTATGATCAGCGGTGAGGTATTCGAACCAAAAGTTGATATACCACGTATATAGAATTTCGCCTCATCAGAGCCTGGTTCACCCTGTGTTTGTACGGCGATGATACCTGGAACGTTCCCGGCAAATGAAGTACTAAGATTACTGGATGTCATCTTCAGGTCTTCCGGCTTCACTGCCTGCACAGCTCCCACGAGGGATTCTTTCTTTTGTTTGCCAAAACCGACCACGACCACTTCATCCAGCATCATACTCCTGTCCGGAGTCAAATTAACGGAAATGAACTTCTTATCTTTTACCACTACCGTTTTCTTCTGGTACCCAACATATGAAATGATCAATGATGCGTTCTTTGCCAACTGTATAGTGAATATACCGTCCACATCTGTTATAACCCCGTTCTGCGTTCCACTTTCCAATACGGTAGCTCCAATAACAGGCTCTCCGTTTTCGTCTCCCACATATCCTTTCATTTCTGCTTTTACTTCTTTTTGCTGGCTCTCGTCGATCTTTCTATTATCTGCCGCCGTTACAACGGAAACGGGAAATAATGTGAAGGCTAACCATAACAGGATGCAACAGCTTTCGCTGGTAAGGCATCCTTGTTTTACTTTACAGTTCATATATCAATAGATTTTTTGATTAGTAGTGTAGATTTTTCTCTGAAATACAGGGAGGTGTGTCGTAATGCACGATGTACCCTCTTTTTTATTCATTACTATACAACTCTGTTCATTTTCTTTTCTATTATTCATTGTGTGTGCAATTTATTTTATAATTATTTCTTTGACTTTATATAAATTACAGTACAAATTCTCAAACTAAGAATCGTTTATATATACGATAGGAAAACAACTCTCTCTTCCGCCCGAAGGCTGGCTGGCAAAAAAAAGTAAATACCTTGTCATACATCAAATTTAGTTGTTAATATATTTGCAAAATTACCCGGAACAACTCGGATAAAATATCAGAAAATGACCTGATATTATAAAATTTAAAGCAAAATACATATTACTAGTGCGATATGAAATCTTTAGGCAGTACTCCGAACTGTTTTTTAAAACAGCTTGAAAAATAGGAGGGGGTACTGAACCCTACCATGTAAGAGACTTCCACCACTCCATAGGTTCCTTCTTTCAGTATGGAAGCTGCCTGCTTCAAACGGAAAAGGCGGAGATATTCGTTCGGACTCATATTTAGGATTCCTTTCAATTTCCGGTAAAAGTTGGAACGTCCCATATTCATTGCATCCGCTATATCATCAATTTGCAGGTCCGTATTATCAAGATGGCGTAATACATACTCATTTAACTTGCTAATAAACATCTCATCGGCCTTTGTCTGCGCCATTGCATCTGCTTTGATAAAAGGAAATTCAATAAAGTGACGGCGTAATCTTTCCCGATTACTCAACAGATTTGCTACATTGGCACGAAGATACTCCATAGAAAACGGCTTTTCAATATACGCATCCGCCCCTTCTTCAAGTCCTTCGATTCTTGATTCCAGATTAGTTTTAGCTGTCAATAATATTACAGGAATATGACTATAGTCCAGATTTTGTTTCAGATGCTTGCATAATTCAACCCCGTCCATCAGAGGCATCATAATGTCACTTATTATCAGATCCACAGATTTCTGTTCAAGAACGTCCAACGCCTCGACCCCATTTTCCGCAATCAGTACATGATACAATGAAGACAATTGCCTGAACACAAAAGCAAGCATATCCTTATTATCTTCTACAACCAATATGGAAGCAACCTCTCTTTTATCTTTATCAGAAACTTCACGATCTTCATCATCATACCCAGGTTTCTTATGTTGTTCTTCCGAATCATCCGGAAGTGTCTGGTGTAATATTGGAATGGAAAGAATGAAACGGTTACAATCTAGCTCCCGGTCCATCACCAGCATACCTTGATGCAACTCTGCCAAGTAACGAGCCATAGCTAATCCGATGCCTGTGCCCGAGACAATATCTTTCCCGTCCCGGTATTGGACAAAGGCTTTAAAAATATTTTCACGCATTTCGATAGGGACTATATTCCCATCATTACTCATAGAGATAGTGAACACCTCATTCTTCTCATCAACAGACAAATGGAGATAAACGTATGTCCGGGCATATTTCAATGCATTAGCAAACAGATTACTGAGAATTTTGGTCAAAGCCTCTTTGTCAACAGAAGCCAACAATTCTTCCTCTGGAACTTCTACTTCAAGTTTAATTCCCCTTTGCTTTGCCAAAGTGGTGAAATACTTATAAACAGAGTGGACGATAGTACCGATATTATATTCTTTCGGATTCAATTTAAAACCTTTATTTTCCGCTTTACGGAAATCAAGTAATTGGTTTATCAGGTTCAGTAACCTCTCCACGTTCTGATCCATAATTTCCAATTCCATCCTTACATTTTCGGAGAGTTCCCTATCAGCAAGTACATTCTCCAATGGGCACTTTATCAGTGTTAAAGGAGTACGGATTTCGTGTGCCACATTTGTAAAGAAATCTATCTTAGTGGTGTAGAGTTCCTGCTCCTTTTCCTGTTCGAACTTCTCCATCTCTTTACGCTGCTTTTCAATAGTACGCTTCCTTAAATAAAAGAAGAGGGCGAAAAATGTACCGAGTATCAATAGGATATAAATCAGGTATGCCCATACGGATAAATAAAACGGGGGCAATATCCTGATCCCCAATGTGCGTACATCTGGATTCCATACACCATCACTATTCGCACCTTTCACGCGTAACATGTATGTCCCATAAGGTAAATTGGAATACGTAATAGGGCCCTTACCCGCTGTATGCCATTCGGAATCATACCCTTCCAGTCTATATAGCAGTGTATTCATGCTCGGTGACTGATAACTTATCGCAGCTATCCTGAAGGAGAACGAATTCTGATTTGACTGAAGTTCGATATGGTTTGACAAAGTGATACTTTGTTTCAATGGAGAGCCTTTTTCTCCGACTACCACCTTTTTATTAAAGAGCATAAAATCGGTAATCAAAACAGAGGGTAAAAAATCATTATCAATAAAGGAGGAGGGGGCAAAGGAGATGAAACCGTTAATACAGCCAAAATAAATCCGTCCATTCTTATCCTTATAGCTGGACTGGTAATTAAACTGGTTACTCAGCAACCCATTAGCAACTGTATACACTTTAAAACTGGAATTCTTCGGGTTAAAATGCACCAGCCCTTTATTGGTTGAAACCCAGAACAATCCCTTTTCATCTTCTTCAATCCGATAAATGACGTTGCTTGGCAGACCGATACCGTCATAACGGACAAAGGTGTTGGCGGAAGGCACAAAGCGGCAGAAGCCACCTCCTTGTGTGGTAAACCATAGCTGATTTTGACTGTCTTCAAAAATACTCAGCACCTTATTGGATGGAAGGGTGGACGAGTCTGCTTCCTCATGTACGAAATGTTCCCAACCACCTGTACGGACATTCTTTTTATAGACGCCATCGGCATAAGTTGCCAGCCATAAATTCCCCTGCTTATCCTCCTTTATATAATAAACAAACGTCCACCCAAGTTCGGGGACGCGTTTAAAACGTTCCGTATCTGGGTTGTACCGAAACAATCCTATTGTTGTTCCAAGATACAGATCGCCCGCAGTTATCCGGCAGATAGAAAAGATATCACTTGCAATATTATCATAGTGCTTTACAGCGTATGTCCTCAAATCAATACGCTTCAATCCTTTTGCAAAATTCCCAACCCACAGATAATCTCCGTCCAAATACAATCCGTGAACATTATGATAAATATCCGGATGAATGAACGGTTCGATTTTTCCAGTACTAGGATAATAATGGAAAAGCCCCTTATCTTCTGTACCTATCCAGAGTGTGCCGTCATGGGCGGCACAAAACTCCCGCACCCTTTTTCCCATTTTGTTTGATTCTTTCTGGGGATAGACTTTATCAAAGTAGGTATATTGCCGGGGGTAATAATTCACACCCCCAAAATAAGTCCCTATCCACATTCCGCCTTCACGGTCTTTGAGAATCGAATAGATGGCATTGTCAGAGATTGAATAGGGATCACCGTTGACGTTCTGCAAGTGGATGATTTTTGCCGTGTGCAGATTATAGATATAAAGTCCCGATTCGGTTCCTATCCATAATTCGTCATCTGAATAAAATGCAAGTTCCCTGATATAAATATCACCTCCCAATTCATCCTTGGAAAGAAGGGTACGGATAGTCTTATTAGTTAGGTTCACTTCTTTCAGTCCGAATACAGTTCCCACATACATGCAATTATAGGGTCCGGGGAGCAATTTATAGATGTATTCATCTCTGAAAGACACTTTTGAATCTTCTGGAAAAATCGGAGTTAAAGTTTTAAGCTTGTCTTTTGAATAATACAGATTTCCATCACGTATGTCCAACCAGCAGACATCGTCCGAATCAAAATAGAGTTGGCCGGAAGTTTTAAGGTTCAGAGTACCGGACCCGTCCGACTGATAATTAACCAACTGGCTATCCTGGGGATTGTAATAGAAGATTCCCCGCGTCTGAGTTACAACCCAGATACCTCCTTTCTGGTCCCCAGTTATCAGATTGACCGTACAGTCTATATCTATGTTTGAATTACTTATCAGAGTAAAATGCCTGACCTTTTCCATTTGTGGGCAATAGACATATAGGCCTACGTCTGTCCCAATCCATATTTGCCCAAGATTGTCTTCATACAAAGAAGTGATGAAATTATTGCCCAAGGTTCCGGATTCTTTCATGAAAGTCCGAAAAGAGATACCATCATACCGGTCAAGACCATCCTTCGTCCCAAACCACATAAATCCTTGTTTATCCTGAAGGATGGCATGGACCGTATTCTGGGATAATCCATTATTGATATCAAGTGAACGGAATGCATATTGTCCTTCATTCAGAACGGCAAGGGAATAAAGAGGCATCAAAGAAAGAAGTATTAATATAACTAAAATACGTAGTCTCTGCATTGTCTTAATTGTTAGTTTCATTAATTAACATACAACAGGATATAAGAATATCCTGAAAAGTGGATATCAGAGCTATTTCAACAGTATATTCTCAGTACGTCCCGGTGTCAGCAATTCCCAAAGGGATGCTACCGTCCAACCGGGAGCAAACATGTCATTATAATATCCTTTTCCATTCCTTCCATAATCCCAGTTGGTGTGCTGGATCACTTCCGGATAATAACCAACTTTTATCACTCCACACATATGTCCTTTATAAGGAAGTAACTGGCACATGGAAGTAGAAATGACTTCAGCAAAATCAGAGAAACGAGGTTCATTATACTCTTTGGAAAGCCAACGGAGCACATCGGCAAATTCAAAAATAAATACATCAATATGATTATTCTCCACCGAGACATTTCCCCAGCCGCGAGTTTTCAGACCGATATCACCCAACATCTGCCCGGGAGCAAACGGAACGTCCCAGACGTAATACCAGGACAAGGCAAAATAAGCCGCTTTTCGTGTCAGAGAGGCATAGTGGTTATGTTCCGTACCATTTGTTATCAATGATAAATAGTAAGTTGCCGTAGCGGTATAGAGGGAAGCTTCCTTATCCTCACAGTTTGCATCCAGCGTAGAGGAGAAATAGTCAGCCTTTGATATAAGCTCTTTTTCCAGATATTCCGCAGTACGCCGGGCAGCGGACAGATAGCGTTTGTCCTTAAAATATTTATATCCCATAACCAGAGGTAATGTAGCGGATGGAGTACTTCCTCCACTTCCGTCAACAACTGTAAAGTCATCATGGAATTTACGTGGAAAACTTCCATCTGGATTTTGCAGTTGCAAGAACATATCGAGCATTTTCTTTAAGCGTTGTTCCCAATCAGGATGGTGACGTTTATACTTCTGTTCATAATTCAGATAATGAAACATGGCATAAATTCCTTCCGACTGACGACGTATGCTATGCACTGGGCGTTCTTCTTTCACATCACTATCATTTTCCAGATTTACCCATTCACGCAAATAACCGGTTTCCGTAAAGCCATTTTCTAAGTAACTATCAAATATCTTTTTACTGCTAGCTGCAAGGTCATCACGTCCATTCTCATTGCCAAACTCCCATGCATTGAAAGCGTTTAGAAGTACGCGACCGACAAAACCTATCTCTGCTACATTCATGTTGGCACAGGCTGCCACTTTCATTTCAGGGCTGGAGTAATAGGCAAGAGCTTTGTCCCCAACAAAACTTTCCACAAAATAATTGCTCAGCACTCCTTTTATCTCTTCTGGAGAAAAAGGTATTTTCACAGGTTGGGGACGGTATGTATCATAACAATATTCCCAAGTATGGCAAATAAAATCTGAGTAGTCTGTAGCCTGCCCCTCGATAAATTCCCAGGTCAGGAGTACTGTTTCTCCTTTTTTTAGATATTGGAAAGATGTAACCTCCGGAGCCAGCGTCAACTTACGAATATAGGTTTTAGGAGCTTCTCGGTAAGGAAATCCAAAAGATAGTGTTGATGTTCCGTCATGGCTCTCAAAGCCGGTGAACCCTAGGGACGTTTTGCCCGAGAGGATGATTTCGCCTGTTTGGTGGGTAGCAAGGGCATCCCATTGAAAATCGTCCTTGCGTGCCACAGTCATATAACGTCCATCTTTCTGATTGAAGATACCGGTAAGGGGTGAGCTCAGACGATCCTCACGTACCAGCCAACTCTCTGATATATGAAATGAAGGAGCACCTTTAGGAGAACGTAAATTGCGACTATACCAGAATCCTGGTAGATAAAACATACAGTCATTATGTCGGAAGCCTGTTTTCAACTGTTGTTGATAATTAAAGTACACGTCTTCCAATGCCGTAATACTTACTACCATTACACATTTAACATTGTCACGTTCTATTCTCTCTGTAATGATTAATGGTATTTTTTCTTCAGACTCTAACAGATAGATTCCCTTATCATCAACGGCTCCTTGAAAAGCAAGGGAATAGTTTCGTGATTGATTACCGGGAACCTTCAAGGAGACTTGTGCAGATATTCTTTTATATATATCATTAACAGTCCTAGCATCAATAGTAATAGTACAGATCATCAGGCAACAAAGCATACATCTTAATTTTGTCATATAAATCAGATAATTTAGTTTATTAATATTCTTTTAATTTGCGTTCCAAAATTAGGATATTACGTATACAAAGAATGTGATTTTTTGAGCAATTATTATAAGATTTCAGTAGAATTCATAAGAAACAGCCCATTAAGTATTTATTTTTTAATCCTCTATTAAGATCCCATTACAATATACACTTATATTTTTATTGGGATATTTAATACTACAAATGTAAATGTGTCAGAATGCGGGCACAACCTCAGGTCCCTAGCCTTTGTATTGACGAGACTTCTTTAAGCTGCGGAGAATTATATACTGTTGTCACTAATCGTGCGGGACGTGGTGGCAGAGGTACACTTGTGACCATGATACGTGGCACGAAGTCTGAAGACGTCATAAAGGTGCTTGAAATGATTCATGTCTCCAAGCGCAAGACAGTCAAAGAGGTCACTTTAGATCTTTCGCCGACCATGATGCGGATTGTCCGAACGGCTTTCCCCAACGCCACTATGACAAATGACCGGTTTCATGTACAGAAGCTCTTTTATGAGGCAATTGATGAACTCAGGATTACTTATCGCTGGATGGCACGGGATTTAGAGAACGATGAAATTCAGCGGTGCCGAGAGCAAAATATAGAGTATGTTCCGTTTCGATATACCAATGGCGATACCCGTAAGCAGCTGCTGGCAAGGGCTAAACATGTACTTGTCAAGCATTTTAGTAAATGGACTGAATCCCAAAGAATACGTACGGAAATCATATTCGAACATTATCCGGAATTGAAATCAGTTTACGACTTAGCTATAGAGTTGACCAATGTGTGCATAATAAGCACTATGACAAGGATGTGGCACGTGGAAAGCTTGCCTTGTGGTACAATAAAATAGAAAAACTTGGATACGGATGTTTCAGAACCGTAACAAATACCATGCAGAACTATTATGAAACAATACTAAACTATTTCGTTAACAGGGAAGCAAATGCATTTGCAGAATCATTCAATGCAAAAATTAAAGCGTTCAGAGCACAGTTTAGGGGAGTCGGAGATATGCAAACTAACAGTGTAGATTTAACATACCCACAGGGTTTTCGGACTGCCCCCTAATAACTCATCTGCTGTTTTGAACAGTACTAATTTAGATCTTCCCATGACAATAAACCGTTAATTAATCTCCGCAAAGATAAAAAAACAGGGGATGGAAAAGGAATGAAAATAACAAAGTTTAAGCAGTAACCTACCAACTCATACTACCCCATA
>ERZ791622.834-NODE-834-length-11891-cov-1.97533_pt1 | contig 11891 bp, 6 predicted proteins | sample MGYA00510269_ERZ791622 | MGnify/ENA primary metagenome ERZ791622 (study PRJEB30046, sample SAMN00715191) | human gut metagenome | study: EMG produced TPA metagenomics assembly of the A metagenome-wide association study of gut microbiota in type 2... | reverse complement strand
TACTGTTCGGAGCCGTGCGTGCCGGAAAAGAGGAGGCCTGCACCCTCCTCTTTTCCGGCGTTATAAGTTAACGGTCCGGACTTTCGCTTTTTTGCCGCGCAGCATGCAATGCCGGATGTCGATATTGCCGTAGTAGGTCGTGACGGCCGGTTTTCCGTTTTTCAGTTCCACTGTGCCGAAGCCCCCTGCCGTGGAGAGGAAGGAGGTGAAGTCGCCGTCTGTTGCAGGGTCGATATAAAGCGTTTTGTCGACGGCGTCGTAACGGATTCCCGTCAATGCCTGGAGCAGACTGTAACTCGACATGGCCCGTGCATACCAATGTCCGCATTCATACTCGTTGAACGGATTGCGGACTCGCCCGTCGTACCGGTTCCGGACCGTGCGTATGATTTCCAGCCCTTTCTCCGTTTCGCCCAGAAAGATCAGGTGTGCGGCAACCTGGTATTCGATTCCGGTCCACACTTCGTTGCTGTAAACGAACGGCCGGCTGGGCTGGCCTCCGTGCGGCCAGCTGCAGAGTACAAGCCCTCCGTCGTCGGCCCCCATGGCGAATGTCGGCCTTTGGGGATTTGCATGGTTTTTCATGCTGGGCAGGTAGTTGTACCGGTGTACGGAACGCAAATGCGAGGCTGTTTTTTCCTGATCCATCGGATCGTCCAGCCCTGCGGTGCGGATCATCCAGCCGCCGATGACCCCGTCGGAGAGACAGCCTTTCCCGAACTGGTATTTAGGCCCTTCCTGCATAAGTACGGCTGTTTCCTCGGGCGAATAGCCGCGGTAATAACGTTCTTGTTGCGTGGGGTCCGGAACCTGGAGGTCGGTCCAGCGGATTTCCTGAACGAAATATTCGCCGTTGAACAGTTTCCCGTTCATGTAGGCGAGGCATTTGTGCAACAGCGACTCGTAGCGGGTCGGATCGTCCCGGAACGTTTTGCTTAATTCGACCATTGTGCGGAGAGCCGCTGCGTAAAAACTCATGCTCATGCCTTCCGGTCCCCAGAACTCGATGTCGTATGTATTGTGGTGCGGCTCTTCGATGACACCCTTTTCTTTCGGGTCCCATGTGCGGATGCAATAGTCGATACTCGATTTAATCAGCGGATAGAGCCGTTTGATCCATTCCGTATCCCCGCTGATACGCCAGTCCCGGTAAGCCTTGACGATGCCTCCGAACTGGCCGTCGCATGCCGCATGGAATCCGTGTTCGACGGGACGGATCGGAAGATTCGCCCGGAATGTCTGATGTCCCCGGCTGTCCTGGTCGACCATGAATTCCGTTTCGCGCAGGGTGCGCTCCATGTCGGGAAACAGGTGCGGCAGGGCCTGGACGTAGTTCCAGACATGCGTACATGTGCCGTGGCAGCTTCCGCTCGAATCGTTGTTGCCTTCCCAGCACCATAGCCGGCCGTCGTGTTGCCGCATTACGGTCGGAGATTTCAGGATGGACAGATTGGCGGCTACGGCCTCGGTCACCTCCGGTGGAAGCGTCGACGCGTGGAAGGCTTCCGCAAAAAGCTCCGATTTCTTTCGCAGATCGTCATAGTGCGCTCTCCAATATGCGATGACGTCATTAATGCCTTCGAACCGGGAGGCATACCAGGGTTTATAGTAATACGGGATTCCTTCGTAGTCGGCCGGATCGTAGCAGGGACCCCGGTCCCGGTCGTTGCGGGCGTCGCCTCCGATATGGTTGCCTGATGACGGAACGTACCATGCCAGATGTACTTTTACGGTTTTGCTCTCTCCTCGTCCGAGCTTTAGCGGTACGGCCAGCGAAGCCGCTTTGGCATCGTTCGAAGGTGGATTCGAAGTCAGTTTCCCCTCGCTTATATCCCGCCATGCGAATGTCAGCGGGTCGAACCATACGCTCCGGAACCAGCAGTGGTTGACGACTGTCGCCGGGTCCCCGGTAAAAATGGCGAAATGGCCTTCGACCCATGGTTCCCTGCCGTCGGGGACTGCCTCCTGCGTGAGGATGAAGCCCGTAGCAGTCGGAAGTATCGAGGCTGCCGCCGTCTTGTGGTTCGCAGACATGAAATTATTGTTCGCTCCGTAATAGAATACGGCCTCGACAGCTTCGTCGGACGTATTCGTGAACGTGTATTCCAAGGCTCCGACCGGCAGACCGGAGTTGTCAGCGTCGGTCGGAATAAAGGGACTCCAGCCTGTTATCCGAATGTCTATGGGTATGTCTTGGTCCTGCAGGACGATCTCGGCGAACGGAAAACGGGATGTGAATTGTCCATTGTCGAAACGGGGCATGCCGAGGAGCGTCTGTCCGTTTCCGCGGCCGGATTTGGGGCGTCCGAATTTCTTCCAGTCCGGACATTTGATTTCAAGGACTTTGGAACCGTTTTTCACGCCTTTCAGGTGTATGGCTGCGAACATGCCCGGCTCGTTGAAAAAGTCCATGTGGTGGCGTACGGACATATGGGAGACCGCGCCGGTCCCTTCCAGGCAGAACATGCCGGCTCCCATTCCTCCGATCGGGAATGCCACACGGTCGAGGAATTTGCCGGAATACGGTCCGTTGTAGTTCCGTTGTCCGAAAGCATGGAGGGAGACGCTCAGGCAGAGGATGCAGACGAGAACTTGTTTCATGTCGGTTTGTTGTCGATGTTGAAGTTCGGGGAGGGGTATAGCGGTTGTTGCAAATATAAAGGCGTTTCAGGGCGTCGCATGCTACAATATGCCCAAAGAGTGTTATGAATGTCGACAACGGCGGATTTCACCCGGAATTCGGGATGTGATTGGACATTTGGGTTGTTTTTTGGTAAAATCGGATTTTGAAATTAGGGAATTTAGCTATAATTTTAAATTCGAAATATCTGCTATTGCGATTTCTGTAAATCCCGGATGTCCTGAAGTCGTCTCTAAAGTCTGTCACCTACTTTCTCGATATGAAATTCGTCAATGTATTATTCGTTGTATTGCTTTATTGTACGCATTTGTCGGCGCAGGTTACGCTTCCCAATAATTTGTACTTTACCCATATCGGAGTGGAAGACGGGTTGTGCCAGAATACGGTGTGCTGCATATTGCAGGATCATCTCGGGTTCATTTGGCTGGGAACGAAAGACGGGCTGACGCGGTATGACGGCTACCGGTTCCGGGTATTCAAACACGATGCCGCCGACCCGATGTCGATCGGGAATAATTTCATCCGGGTATTGTACGAAGATGCCGATGGCCTGATCTGGATCGGGACCAATGTCGGTGTTTACATTTATAATCCGGAAACCGAAAATTTCCGGAAATTCGACGTGGCGACGGAGAGGGGCGATGTGATTTCCCGGGAGGTCAGCTCCATCAAATGCGATTCGTCGGGCGATCTGTGGATCGGGGTTAATTGGCAGGGTGTTTTCCGATATGATCGGAGGGACGAATCCCTCGAATTGTATGAACCCGTTCCGGGTGATACGACTTCGCTCAGCTCGGTTCATGTGTGGGATCTGTGTTTCGACGGAGACGGCAATTTGTGGGTGGGCAGCCAGAACGGAGGATTGGACAGGTACGACCGGGAAACGGACCGGTTCGTTCGCCACCGTCTGAAAGGGCTTTCGGATGTCAGCCGGATTGTGCTGGACAAGCAGAATCAGCTGCTTTTAGGTACGATGAAAGACGGCCTGTTTTCATTTAATCCCTATATGGGAACCTGCCAGCCGCTGCTTCTGGATTCCGGGCACAAGGATTTGTTCGTGCGGGCTATCTTTGTCCGCAACAGCCGGGAAGTTGTGGTCGGGACTGAAAACGGCATATACATATATGACTGTGTGACCCGGAAAACGCGGCATGTAAATCAGGAGTTGGGAAATCCCTATTCGCTCTCCTGCAAAGCCGTATATTCCATTTACTGCGATAAGGAGGGAGCCTTGTGGATCGGAACTTATTTCGGAGGCGTCAATTATCTTCCGCCCTCGTCGTCGTTGATTTTCGATAAGTTTTATCCCATCGGCCATTCCGATCGCTTGAGCGGGAAGGCCGTGCGGGAATTCGTCCGGGATGAAAGCGGCATCATCTGGATCGGGACCGAAGATCAGGGACTGAACCGCTTTGATCCCGTATCCGGGAAATTTACTCACTACAACAGCCGTAACAGCGGTCTCTCCTGCGATAACGTTCACGGATTATGCGTGGATGGCGACCGGCTCTATATCGGGACTTTCTTCGGCGGATTCAATATAATGGATCTGAAGACGAATGAGATTGTCGCATTGGGTTCGCAAATGCTTCCCGACGACAGCGTTTTCTCGATATTCCGGGATCACGACGGCCGCATTTGGGTGGGGCTGACTTACGGTCTCTGCCTGTTTCATCCCGAAGACGGGTCGTTCGAACTCGTGAGGGAGATCCCTGAAAATTTGTTCATATACGATATTTATCAGGGAGACGACGGGATCATCTATTTCGCCGCGTATAACCGGGGGGTCATTACCTATAATCCCCATACGGGGAAGTGGGGGCAGGTGGAATCCGGGGATGAAGGCCTTCTCAAACATGTTGTCAGCATCAATGAGGACAGCGCCTTTCATATCTGGTTCGGTACGGAAGGACGAGGTGCGGTGCGCTATACGCCATCTTCGGGCGATTTGACGGCGTATACGACCCGGGACGGACTCCCGAACGATGTCGTGTATAAAGTGATCGAGGATAAAAATAAAAATCTGTGGATCAGTACGAACAAGGGGCTGGCCTGTTATGAACCGCTGTCGGGGAACCTGAAAGTTTATACCTCCGGCAACGGGCTGACCAGCGATCAGTTCAACTATAAGTCGGGATTCAGGGATTTGAACGGCAAACTCTATTTCGGCACGATCAACGGTTTTGTGAGCTTTTCTCCGGAGCAGTTCATAACGAGCTCCAATCTCGCTCCTGTCGTAATGACCGATTTGAAGTTGAACGACCGGTCTTCCGAGATCTGCGGCCCGCGATCTCCGCTGAATGCCTCCATGCCGTATACGGATAAAATCAAACTCCGGTACGACCAATCGCTGTTTACCATAGATTTTGCCATGCTCAGCTACAATGCCTCCAGCCGGAATCAATACCGGTATATCATGCGCAACTACATTGATAACTGGATTGAAATAGAACAACCGAGTGTTACCTTCTCCAATGTGCCTCCCGGGAAATATGTTTTCGAGGTCCGGGGAGCCAATGGAACCGGAATGTGGAACGATCAGCCGGCCCGGCTTGAAATCGAGATTCGCCCGCCATTTTATGCCTCTACGATGGCTTATGTCGTGTACGTGCTGTCCATAGTCGTGATTGTCTGGCTGTATGTCAGCTGGTACGTGCGTAAAACAAGACAAAGGAGCGATTTCGAGATCAGGGAATTGAAGCGGAAGCAGGAACGGCAGGAATACAGGGCGAAGATCGCGTTTTTCACGAATATAACCCATGAAATAAGAACTCCGTTGTCGTTGATCCGGGGGCCTTACGAACAGATCGTCCGCCCGGGGATCAGGCCTTCGGATTATAAGGAGAACCTCAAAATCATGGGTGCCAATATCGACCGGCTGCTGAATCTGTCGAATCAACTGCTCGATTTTCAGAAAATCGACAGAGCGGGATTCGCGCTCAATCGGTCGGATGTGAATTTGAACGATCTGCTGGAAAGATGTATGTTGCAGTTTGCCCAGAAGATGCAGCAGAAGGGAATCCGGTCCTGCGTCTCGGTTCCCGATGACCAGGTCGTGCTCTATGCGGACGAAGAGGCTTTGACCAAGATCGTATGCAATCTGCTGGACAATGCCGTGAAACATGCGCAGAATAGGGTAGGGCTTTGCCTTGAGGCCGCTCCGGAAAGAGACCGGGTCGTCATTTCCATAGAAAACGACGGCGATGCTATTCCCGGAATATACTTCGGGAAAATATTTGAGCCGTTTTTCCAGATAAAGGGCGACGCTAAAGGCGGAACCGGATTGGGCCTGTCGTTGGTAAAGCATCTGGTAGAACAGCATGAAGGTAACATTTCGGTCTTTTCGGATGCATCGTCATCCCGTTTTGTCGTGGACCTTCCCTGGCAGAAGAAAGCAGTTCCCCCCCCCGTCACGGCCGGGACGGATATTCCGCCACGCGGGGAGGGAACGGACCCCGTTCCGGAGATGCCGGCGCTGCTGCGGACTAAAACCGACGGACGGTTATGTCATGTGCTGGTTATCGACGACGATAAGGGGATGCTGGATTTCCTGCGACGGCTGCTGTCGAAATCGTATCGGGTTTCCGTTGCCGACAATGCCGATGAAGCTTTCGGAATGCTGGACAGTGAGGATGTGAATCTTATCATAACCGACGTGATGATGCCTCAAATGGACGGGTTCGAGTTGTGTAAGTTTTTGAAGGCCCGCAAGAATTATTCGCACATTCCGATTGTCATGTTGTCGGCCAAGTCGGACACGGCATCCAAAATAGCCGGGTTGGAAGCCGGTGCGGCCGCATACATTGAGAAACCTTTTTCGGGCGATTACCTGATGGCGCAGATTGCCACGATATTGGAAAATCGGTCGCTGTTCAGGGAAACCCCGCTCATCGGATCTTGTTTTTCCGTAGATCCGAACCGTCTGAATAAAGCGGACCAGCTGTTTTTGAATCGGTTGACGGACATTATAAACAGCAATATATCCGAACAGGATCTCACGGTGAACCACATTGCGCGGTATATGGCGATGAGCCGTTCCAATCTGCACCGGAGAATCAAAGGCTTGCTGCATATGCCTCCTAATGACTTTATTCGATTGATAAAGCTGCAAAAGGCTGCCGAATTGCTGTTGGACGGTGAATACCGGATTAACGAGATTTGTTACATGACCGGATTTAATTCGGCGTCGTATTTTGCCAAGTGCTTCCAAAAACAGTTCGGGGTCTTGCCCAAATATTTCGTAAGCCATATGAAGAAGCGCTCGGGGAGCGGAGAGAAATGATCAAATCCGGATCGGCGCTGCCGCCGGTCCGGATTTTTTGCATGACTGCCCCGTTTCTGGACGAGGAATCAGATGTGCTTGTCGCCGTTGTGGAACTTGACTTCGTCGATGAATTTCTTGATGTTCTGCTCCTCGGAGCGGGGGCAGACCATCAGCACGTCGTCCGTGTCCACGACGATGTACTCCTTCAGTCCGCTGATCACGGCGATCTTGTCCTTCGGGAGCGAAACGATCGAACTGCGTGTGTCGTAGAGGTAACAGCCCTCTTCGGGCACGGCGTTGGCATAGCGGTCCTTGCGCGAATGCTGGTAGACCGAACCCCATGTCCCGACGTCGCTCCAGCCGAACTCGCCGCAGCGGACGTAGACGTTGTCGGCCTTCTCCATGATGCCGTAGTCGATCGAGATGGCGCGGCACTCCGAAAAGGCGATTTCCACGACGTTGCGCTCGGCGTCGGTTCCGATGGCGCGCATCACGCCGCTGAAGAGCGCGTGGTGCTCGGGGAGGTATTTCTCGAAGGCCTCGACGATCGAGCGCACCTTCCACACGAAGATGCCCGAATTCCAGTAAAACTCACCGGATTGCAGGAACACCCGCGCCAGTTCGATGTCGGGCTTCTCGGTGAAGCACTTGACCTTGCTGATGGGCTTGTCGTCCGAGACCTGGATGTAGCCGTAACCCGTGGCGGGACGCGTGGGCTTGATGCCCACGGTCATCAGCGCGTCGTGCTCCGAGGCGAAGTCGAGACACTCGGCGATGATCGCCCGGAAGTCGTCTTCGTTGAGGATCAGGTGATCCGCCGGGGTGACGATCATTTCGGCATCGGGATTGCGTTTCAGCAGCGTGTAGGCCGCATAGGCCACGCAGGGGGCCGTGTTGCGGCCCACGGGTTCGCAGAGCACCTGTTTTTCGCCGATTTCCGGGATGTGTTCGAGAACCAGGCTCTTGTATTTATCGTTGGTCACCACGAGGAAATTCTCCGCAGGAACCATTTTTGCGAAGCGTTCGTAGGTGTGGCGGATGAAGGATTTGCCTGTCCCGAGAATGTCGAGGAACTGCTTGGGCATCGACTGCCGGCTCTTGGGCCAGAAGCGCGTCCCGATGCCGCCCGCCATGATGACACAATATTTATTGCTTGACATGAGTTATTATATGGAGTTAACTTCGACAAAGATAAAAATATTTTAGTAACTTTGCCGCCTATTGGAAAATTAAATTTTCGCCCCGGCAATGAAAATCAAACTCTTCACGATACCCAATCTGCTGACTCTGTCGAACCTGTTCTGCGGTTCGGCGGCGGTGGTTTCGGCGCTGGTTTGGGGCGACCTGAAGCTGGCCTTCGGCCTGATGGTTCTGGCCGCCGTGTTCGACTTTTTCGACGGCTTCGCAGCGCGTCTGCTCAACCAGAGTTCGCCCATCGGGCTGCAACTCGATTCGCTGGCCGACGACATCTCATTCGGACTGGCCCCGGCGGCGATCATGTATTCGCTCTATCAATGGATGCCCGGCATCTGGCTGCCCGAAGGGTATCCGGGGCTGGTCGTTTTCGTCTTTACGGCCTGCGCCGCGTTGCGGCTGGCGAAATTCAATATCGACGACACGCAGCGCACGGAGTTCTGCGGACTGCCCAGCCCGGCGGCGGCGATGCTCTGCGGTTCGCTGGGGCTGTTGTTCGAGACCAGCGGACTGGAGCTTCCGCGCGAGGCGATTTCTGCCATTGCCGTGGTCGTGGGACTGCTGATGATCTCGAATTTGAGGATGTTCGCCCTCAAATTCCACGGCTTCGGCTGGAAAGGGAACGAACTGCGCTACGGATTCATCATCGCGGCCGGCGGGGGGGACGCCCGCCTGCGATGCAGGGCGGCGGTCGTGACGGCCGTCCTCCTGCGCGGTTACGCCGTGCCGGCGATCATCGTGCTGTATATCCTCGTTTCGCTCGTGCGGGGGCTTGCCTGCCGGACAAAAGGCTGTGGGAAAGCCGAATAGTTGTATATTTAAAATTTTTTAATTACATTTGCCGCGGATTTCCGCTCTTTGGCTGACATGTCGAGATTTTCGAACCGCATATTGCTGACGCTCCTGCTCGGTCTGTTTTTTGCAGCGCCCGAGGCGGTGCGCTCCCAGGGCTTCGATGCGAAGACCTTGCAGCGCGCGCAGCGCAACGGCCAGACGGGTAACCTCTACGGCAGCAATCCCTACGAGCAGACCGAAGGCGAGGAGGGCGAGAACCAGCAGCCGCAGGACACCACCAAGAAGGAACGGAAAATCCGCAAGCCGCTCGAGTCCTATTTTTTCAATGACTCGATCCGCGCGCTGAACAACTTCAAATGGCACGTGAGCCGCGATTTCAACCGCGTCGAGATCGGGCCTTTGGACACCACGCTGACCGATTACCGGATCGACTATCCGTTCTACCGGGAGGACGTGGGCGACATCGCCCAGGGGGCTTTGGGCCAGACATCGCTGCCGTTGAACTATTTCCGGCGTCCGCAGTTCTTTGACTTCAGTTTTGCGAGTCCCTACTACGCGTACACCTACAACATGGAGAACGTGCCCTTCTACAACACGAAGAAGCCGATGATCCGGATGAATTACGCGGAGTCGGGGCAGAAGCGTTTCCGTGAGGAGAATTTCGGCATCATGCATGCGCAGAACATCTCTCCGACGACGGGTTTCAACATCGACTACAAGGCGCGGGGCACGCGCGGCCAGTACGTCTGGTCGCGGACCAAGAACCACAACCTTGCGGTGGCCGTCAGCCACACGGGCAGGCGGTATTCGGTCCATGCGGGCTACTACAACAACCACATCGAGCAGCAGGAGAACGGCGGCGTGGTCGGCGAGTGGGCCATTGCGGACACGACGTTCGAGATGCCTTCGGGCGTGCCGATGCGGCTGGCCGACGCCGAGGCCAGGAACCTCTATCGCAACAACGCCTTCTTCGTCACGCAGTCCTACGGCATCCCGCTGCAACGGCTCACGGAGAGCGATTTCTCGATGGCGAACCTCTCGGCGGTGTATATCGGCCATTCGTTCGAGTACAGTTCGTGGAGCAAGGTCTACACCGACAGGAACGAGCCTTATACGAATGAACGGGACCACCGGGACGAGAACGGCGATTTCGTCTCTGCGGAGGGGCATTATTACGATAACTGGTTCATCAACCCTGCGGAGACGCGCGACTCGATCTACGAGCGGAACATTTCGAACCGCTTCTTCGTGCAGGCGCAGCCCTGGGACCGGAACGGAATCGTGGGGACGCTCGACGCCGGCATCGGCATCGACATGCGCACCTACTCGCAATTCGAACTGAAAGATTACCTGACGGGGAAGTACACGAAGGTCAACAAGACGAGTTACTTCTTTTACGGCTCCGTCAGCGGAAAGATAAAGAAATATGTCGACTGGGACGGAAACCTCCGTTTCTACCCGTCGGGATACAGAGGCGGAGATCTCTCGATCGGCGCGCACCTCGCGCTGAAAGGCTATCTGCGCGGACACCCCCTGATTCTCGAAGGCCGGTTCTCGATGGACCGCCGCTCGCCGACCTACTGGCAGGAGAATCTGTTCTCTAACCATTATATATGGAACACTCCTTTAAGCAAGGAGAATGAAACTCGGTTCGAGGTCAAGTTTTCGGTTCCCGATTTCGCGTTCGAAGCGGGGGCATGGCAGGGAGTCGTCTCCGACAAGATTTACTATGCGTCGGACAGCAACGTCGCCCAGCACAGCGGCAACGTCAGCCTCACGAGTGTGTATGCTCGCAAAGATTTCCGCTTAGGCGGACTTCATTTGGACAACAGGGTATTGTTGCAGTGGAGCACGGATCAAGATGTTGTACCCGTTCCGCTTTTGAGCGCCTTCCTGTCGTATTACTACGAATTCTGGGTCGTGCGCGATGTGCTGCGCCTGCAGATCGGTCTGGACGGACGCTATAATACCAAGTATTATGCGCCCGGTTACAATCCGGCTCTGTCGGTGTATTACAACCAACGGGAGGTCGAGACGGGGAATTACCCCTATATGGACGCTTTCGTCATGGGAAAGTGGAAGAGAATGCGGATATTCCTGAAATATCAGCATGTGAACAAGGGACTGTTCGGTAACGGAGAATATTTCTCGGCGGCTCGCTATCCGCTCAATCCGGGCATGTTCAAAATCGGTATCTCATGGGGATTCTATGATTGACGTGCTGTTCTGCGCGGTGTAAGCTGCCCGCAAAACAACATTTTATGTTAAAAAAGACCGTATTAACGTTTGCGTTCTTAACCATTCTTACGACATTTTACGGCTTCAACGCCCAGTTCAGCGCACCCGCGACGGACGACGCACTGAACGCACTGGCCGAGATGCACCACTCGCTGCTCCCCGAGGGCAGTTACGTCATTTCGGCCTACGACAATCTGATTCGCAACATCAGCGAAGAGGAGGGCCACGACTGGCGCCTGATGAGCGCCATCGCCTACCACGAATCGCGCTTCACGCCCGACATCACCTCGCGCAGCGGGGCCCGCGGCCTGATGCAGATCATGCCTTCGGTGGCGCGTCAGTTCGACGTCCCCGCGGCCGAGATCACTGATCCGAGGACCAATATCTGGTTGGCCAACAAACTGATGTCGAAGATCATGTCGTCGCTCCGTTTTCCGGAAGGGACACCTGAAAAAGACCGCATGAGCATCATCCTGGCCTCGTATAACAGCGGTATCGGCCATGTGAACGACGCCCGCCGTCTGGCCCGCCTGAACGGAGAGAACCCCAACTCGTGGGAGGTCGTGGCCCGGTACCTTACGCTGAAGGCCGAGCCGGAATTCTACGAGAACGAAGTGGTCAGATGCGGACGATTCACCGGCAGCCGGCAGACGCTGGCCTATGTGAACGACGTGATAGGACGCTACGACAGATACTGCCGCATCGCCGGAAGGTAACGGCGGCAGGATAAATTAAAGGCAGGGGCCCCCACAGGGGGTC
>ERZ791622.811-NODE-811-length-12144-cov-2.19811_pt1 | contig 12144 bp, 10 predicted proteins | sample MGYA00510269_ERZ791622 | MGnify/ENA primary metagenome ERZ791622 (study PRJEB30046, sample SAMN00715191) | human gut metagenome | study: EMG produced TPA metagenomics assembly of the A metagenome-wide association study of gut microbiota in type 2... | reverse complement strand
TTGGTTGCCTGCTCTCAATGTAGTGCTGATAGCTTTTGTGTCGGGGATAGTAATACCTATAATAAAGGATGGGGATTACAGTGCGACTTTCTTCCTGGTTGTTTTGGTGATACTTACAGTACCTCTTACGAAGATATTCGTCAAGCTTTCGCAGCATTGCCAGCGTGGAACAGCAAATACAACTTGCCATTTGGCTATGGAAACGGGAATTTTAATAGGTATTGCAGTTTGCTGCTTCCTGTCAAACAACATAGAACTGTATTCTATGTTTGAAGATGGTTCAAGCATTGAAAAACCACACTTTTATGTAGATTTTCAATTGATCTATAAAATTATAGGTGTGGGAATCATTGTAGCACTACTATTTTATTTCCTGCTGACACGTCCCTATTATAAGAGAAGACGAGTGAGATAAACCCGTGTCAAAACAAATATGGGATAAAAATAATCCCTCCAATGATTGCCGCCGCAACAGCGCATACCAGCACTGCACCGGCGGCAATATCTTTTACTTGTCCTGCAATGGGATGACGCTCCGGTGATACCAGATCCACCAATCTTTCAATTGCCGTATTGAAGAGCTCCGCAGCTACGACCATACCAATACAAAGGATAATGATCATCCATTCCGTACGTGTAATGTCGAAAAGGATCCCTGCACCTATCACGATTATTGTAGTAATCAGGTGGAAACTAAGATTCTGTTCTTTCCCAATACATTGCCGGAGGCCTTTCCAGGCGTATCCAAAGCTTCTGATTTGTTTCTTAAAATCGTATTTCATATTCAATTTCTTGAAACTTGTTTCACTCCTTTTACTGTTCTCAGCTTCTTTATAAGTGGTTCCAAACGTCCCGTATCGCCTACCATAATTGTCATAGTGCCGGAGAATAGTCCGTCATGAGAGTCTATGCCGATGGAGCGTAGAGAAATATCATTTTCTTTAGATATGATCGAGGTGATGTTAGTTACAATACCAATGTCATCATGGCCTACTACACGAAGCGTTATAGGATATTGTGTACCTTGCGATTTACCTGCCCAACGTGCTTTTACAATCCGGTATCCGAATCGTTCGCGTAGTTGAGTGGCATTGGGACAATCGCTACGATGTATCTTAATACCACCGGTCACACTCACAAAGCCAAATACATCATCTCCATAAATCGGGTTACAGCAACGTGCTAACTTGAAGTCCAACCCTTTCAGATCCTGATCGATTACCAGTACATCTTCTTTTGAACGAGTGATTTCATCATTCTGCGTTTGTTGTAGGTTATATCCTTCAGCACTACGGTATATAATGTCGTCATGCGTATCATTTTCCCGTCTCTGTTGTTCCAGATATTTGTCGATAATTTCGTTTACATCCAATGTTTCATCGGCAATGTTTTGATAGAAGTCAGTCACAGTCTTGAAACCGAGGCGTTTAATGAGGCGCATCATGACAGCTTCATCATATTCTATTTTCCGGTTTTTGAATTTCCTTTCAATAGTTTCTTTGGCAAAGGCATGCTGGCGGGCAACCATCTCTTTCAAAGCTTGGCGTATCTTGGTACGTGCTTTGGAGGTAGTCACGATGTTCAGCCAGTCCTGCTTCGATGTCTGGGTATTCGAAGTCATAATCTCCACTTGGTCACCACTGTTCAGTACCTGACGAAGTTGCGCATTCTTGCCATTAACTTTTGCACCGATACATTTGCATCCCAATTTACTATGGATATGAAAAGCAAAATCCAGCACTGTTGCACCTTTACCTAACTTAAACAGATCACCTTTCGGGGTGAACACAAAGACTTCATCCTCATACAAATCCAGTTTGAACTGGTCCATAGCTTCCAATCCATTGCTATCTGAATTTTCCAAAGCCTCACGTACCGTAGTCAGCCATTCATCCAATCCTGTTTCACCCTTCACACCTTTATAGCGCCAGTGGGCGGCCAAGCCTCGTTCGGCAATATCGTCCATGCGTTCAGTACGTATCTGTACTTCTACCCATTTACCTTCAGGGCCCATCACGGTGATGTGCAATGATTCGTAGCCATTACTTTTGGGCACGGATAACCAGTCGCGCAGACGTTTGGGATTGGGTTGATACATATCTGTTACAATGGAATAGGCTTGCCAGCATTCCTGTTTCTCCTTCTCCACAGGTGAGTCCAGAATGATACGTATGGCAAAAAGGTCATACACTCCTTCGAAAGGGCATTTCTGCTTCTTCATTTTTTGATAGATGGAGTGGATGGACTTTGTACGTCCTTTGATGTGGAAATGTAGTCCGGCCTCTTCCAGCTTTTTCTGCATCGGGGTGATAAAAGCTGCAATATACTTATCGCGGGATGCCTTTGTTTCGTTTAGTTTATCCTTAATATGGTAATAGACCTCTTTTTCTGTATATTTCAGGGAGAGGTCTTCCAGTTCCGATTTCAGCTTATATAACCCCAATTTATGGGCGAGGGGAGCATAGAGATATGCAGCCTCGTTGGCCACTTGTCGGCGGGCTTCGTCGTTCTTACTATCTTTAATCTGCCGCATGATATTCACACGGTCAGCAATCATTATCAGGATTACGCGCATATCTTCCGCAAAAGAGAGCAACAGATTGCGAAAGTTTTCCGATTCGATAGTCGGGCTTTTGGAATAAAGTTCATTTACGCGTATCAGTCCACGGATAATGCCGGCCACATCTTCACCGAAAGCAGCCTGCACCTCTTCGGGAGTACAAGCTCCGTTTCTCACACTTTCGTGCAACATAATACCCAGAATCGACGCCCGCTTCATTCCGATTTCTTCGGCAACGATAACGGCAGTCTGCATATCCTTAACCAGTGGATTTAATCCGAAAGTGTCGCGTTGAACCCGGTTATCCTTTATAGAGTTGATAAGATGTGTTTTCAGTTTTCTGCAGTCGCCCTTCTGTAATGTCTCACCGGTCAACTGTAATAATTTTCGGTAGAGAGAGAAGAGCAATTTCTTCTCTTCAGTAGTGAAAAATTCATCTCTTTCCATAATCGTCCATTTTTGTGGTGTAAAGGTAGTTTTTTTCTTCTTTTTCTTGATAGGGCTTGCAGTTTTTTTGTATTTTTGGCAATCAATTAATAAAAATAGATAATATGATAACACCGCAAGACAAAGAGTTGCTTATGCAAAAAGGTATCTCAGAAGAACAGATAGCCGAACAACTGGCTTGTTTCGAGAAAGGTTTTCCATATTTGAAGCTGGCTGCTGCCGCTTCTCTGGAAAAAGGAATTCTGGCTCCTGCAGCAGATGAGCAAAAGCTCTATCTCGATGCATGGGACGCTTATACCCGGACAGATAAGGTTGTAGTGAAGTTTGTTCCTGCATCAGGTGCAGCGAGCCGTATGTTCAAGAATTTGTTCGAATTTCTCGGAGCTGATTATGATGCCCCCGAAACTAAATTTGAAAAGACATTCTTTGAACAGATTGAAAAATTCGCTTTCTATGATGATTTGAATGCTGCCTGTGAGAAGATGTCTGGAAAAGATATTTCTGCGTTGGTGTCTGAAGGAAACTATAAAGCCGTAGTTGCTGCACTGCTTGAAGCAGCAGGATTGAATTACGGTGCATTGCCGAAAGGTCTGCTGAAATTCCACAGATATGAAGACGGTAACCGTACACCGCTGGAAGAACATCTTGTAGAGGGTGCGCTCTATGCAGCTAATAAGAATGGTAAAGTAAATGTGCATTTTACAGTTTCTCCCGAACACCGCCGTTTGTTTGAAGCATTGGTAGCAGATAAAGCGGCTGTTTATGCAAAGAAATACGGAGTAGATTATAATGTAACTTTCTCTGAGCAGAAACCGAGTACGGATACAATTGCTGCCGATATGGATAATCAACCTTTCCGTGATAATGGTAAGTTGCTGTTCCGTCCGGGCGGCCATGGTGCATTGATCGAAAATTTGAATGACCTGGATGCAGATGTGATCTTTATTAAGAATATCGATAATGTGGTGCCCGATAAGCTGAAAGGTGATACTGTGCTCTACAAAAAGTTGATTGCCGGAGTATTGGTTGCTTTGCAACAAAAGGCATTTGCTTATCTGGAACTTTTGGACAGTGGCAGATATACTCATGAACAGGTGATTGAAATACTGCAATTCCTGCAAAAGAAACTCTTCTGTAAGAACCCTGAAACCAAGAATCTGGAAGATGCCGAACTTGTACTTTATCTGAAAGAGAAGTTGAACCGTCCGATGCGTGTATGCGGTATGGTGAAGAATGTAGGCGAACCGGGTGGTGGTCCGTTCCTGGCATATAACAGTGACGGAACTATTTCTTTGCAAATTCTTGAAAGCTCTCAAATTGATATGGATGATCCGGAGAAAAAAGAAATGTTTGAGAAAGGAACGCACTTCAATCCTGTAGATCTGGTTTGTGCCGTACGTGATTATAAAGGCCGTAAGTTTGACCTTGTAAACTTCGTAGATAAAGCTACCGGTTTTATTTCTTACAAATCGAAGAATGGTAAGGATCTTAAAGCACTGGAACTTCCCGGTTTGTGGAACGGTGCAATGAGTGACTGGAATACAGTATTTGTAGAGGTGCCTCTAGGTACATTCAATCCGGTGAAGACGGTGAATGATTTGCTGAGAGATCAACATCAATAAATGATACTTGCGGCTGCGTAGGTCGACGCTTATAGCTGCGTTGCCCCTCACTTATATAAGCGCAAGCTTATGCTTATATAAGTGAGGGGCAACGCAGCTATAAGTGTTTTTTTTTATTAGAACTCCACCGTAAGTCCGATTGACGGTAAAACTGTTCCACTTTCCTGTTTTAAATACTTCATTTTATATCTTTGTTCTCCAATGGGAGCAGAAGGATTTTCAATAACTCCTGTACTCATAATCACATCCTGCTGTTTCAGTTTGCTTCCTGTTATATTCTGTATATCAATGTAAAAGCCTACCATGCAACGATGGAAATAGAAAGACTTATCTATACGAACATCGAATTGGGCAAAGTTGGGAAGTCGTTCCGTATTATACTTTGAATAATCATAATAGGGACGTCCTTGCGCATTCCATGCTTCAACCAATGAAGACTTATCTTCATCATAAGGAGTATAAGGAGCACCACCGATATAACTGAGTTTGCCTCCAATGCTCCAACGGCGAGGCAGATTGTAGGTGCCACTGACGTTGAGGATAAAACGATTATCCCACGCAGAGGGGATATCACGGAATTCACTACGAAATAACGTGAGTGAAGATACAAAATTAAATTGTCCCGGTACTTGCCAACGCAACATGGTTTCTATGCCATAAGCTCGTCCACGCTCTGTAGGAATCAGTACTTCATTACCTACAGTACCATAATCATCTCCTTTACATGCCAATGGGATATTATCCCGTACGGAAAGGGGCATGCGTCCATATTGTTTGAGGAATCCTTCTGCCGAGATCATCAACCTGTCCTCCAAATGCCAATCAAGCCCAAGACTGGTTTCCAAAACCTGCATGTATTTAAGGTTCTTATTTATATAGATGCCGTCATTGTCTTTAAATCCTAAAGCTGTATATGGGGGGAGTTGATAGTATAAACCTGCACTTCCACTTAATGCCCATTGTTTGGTAAGATCATAGGATAATGAAAAACGGGGAGAAAGTTGCTTCCATAACTCCTTCATTTCCTGATTGTAATTATTGCCATCTGTCCGGATACCTGCTGAAGCGGAGAACCGTTTATTCGTGCTGATATAGTCTGTGGAGAAGAAGCCACCCCAGCTGAATATGTTCAAATCAGTATGGTAAATAGAACTGGAACTGAGTATCCGTTGTTTGGTGCGGTTGGTATAATTAGAATAATTTACTTCGGCACCTTCTTTCAAAGTCCATTGCCCCAGTCTTGTTCGATTTTCGAAACGAAAGGTAGTCTTTTGCTCTACAGATCGCAGACGGAGGGTTAGATTATCTTCGGAAGAATCATCGTTATTCAGATATTTCACATTACGGTTATTCAGATAATTATGACTTAGCGTGAGTGTCTGTACGTGTTTTCCTGCATAATGGCGATAAGATGCTCCTATGGTGAATGTTTCCTGATGAATGGTAGGGAGATAACTTAATATATATTCCGCATCTTCTCCTTTCTCGTCCGTGTTCAGTTTCATTTTATCAATTCCTACCAGACCCAGTACAGTCAGTTCATCATGTGCTGATAATTTTGTCTTTAGTTTGAATTGCCCGTCAATGAAATTAGGCAGGAAAGGTAGGCCCAATGCCTTGAATAATAATTGCAGATACGATTGTCGGATAGAGAACAGGTACGTCGTTTTATCACTCAGGTGTCCGTTACCACTGAAGGATACTTCGGAAGCTCCCAAGGTTGCTTTATAAGTCTGTTTATCCGGATTACCATCTCTCAAACGGAAATCTAATACAGAACTCATTGCTCCGGAACGATCCGCAGGAAATGCTCCGGTATAGAAACTGATTTCCCGTATCAAATCTGCATTAACGATGCTAACCGGGCCACCTGATGCTCCTTGTGTAGCAAAGTGATTGATATTCGGGATTTCTATTCCATCCATATAGAAACGATTTTCCGAAGGTGATCCACCCCGTACAATCAAATCGTTTCTGTATCCGATAGGTGAGAACGATACACCTGGATATGCCCGCACAATTCGCGAAATATCCCGGTTTCCACCCGGACTTTTTTCTATCTCTTGTAGCCCAATAATACGCATACTTACCGGACTCTCCACCGTTTTCCTGAAAGGAGAGGGGGTAACCACAATTGCAGCCAGCATATTTTCATCTTCTTCCATCTCAATCTCAATGAAAGGTGTAGAGGCAGAAACCAGATACTCGGAAGTTACAGCACTTTTATATCCTATCAGCGTTGCTTCGAAACGATAAATCCCAGGTGGTACTTGTTCTATATGGAATATACCCAGTGAATCTGTGGATGCTCCTTTTCCTAGGATACCTGTAACCACTACATTGGCGTATGCTACCGGTTGCCGGGATTGTTTATCAATGACTTTTCCGCGCACGGAGTAGTTGACTGTAGCAGCGTAGATGCACACATTGCACAGTAGCAGTGAAAGTGTCAGTATAATCAGTATAATATGTTTGCTTGTTGTCATATATGCAAATATAGATATTATTGATATATAATAGATGGAATGGGGGTATAAAAAAACTGTCCGGAAATTATTCCGAACAGTTCTCATTTGTTGTTTAGCTGTAAGATTAATATCTTCCACCGCGGTCGCCGCCATAGCCACCACCACGATTGCCGCCGCCGTAACCACCACCACGGTTGCCGCCTGCGGGTCTTTCTGTTCTGGGGCGAGCTACGCTTACTGCGATATTCTTGCCTTCAAATTCTGTTTCGTTAAGAGTGTCAATAGCCTTCTGACCTTCTTCATCATTCGGCATTTCTACGAAGCCGAAACCGCGTGAACGTCCCGTCTCTCTGTCGTTAATAATGTAGGCTGAAGTTACTTCGCCATACTGTGAAAATAATTCCTGTAAGCTGTCACTGTTTGTGTTCCAGCTTAAGTTTGCAACATAAATGTTCATTTCTTTTTGTAAGTTAAAATTGTTATTTATTAATGATTGAGATCCGCACGGCGTTCATACCTCGCGTACCGCGTTCAATTTCAAATGTAACGTTGTCTCCTTCTGTTATACCTTCAGGAGCAGAAGTAATATGGAAAAAATATTTTTCACCACTTCCTAAATCTTTTATAAAACCATAACCTCTGGATACATTAAAATGTTCAATGCGTCCGTTTAAAGGCAGAATTTCTTCTGCTTCGCCTTTTTTAGGAATTGATATTTCTATTTCAGAAGCATCTATTTCCTCTTTAGGCTTTACACCTTCGGGTGTAGAATGAAGAATACCGTTTTCACCTACTTATGCCAGCATCTCTTCGAAGCTACGGCTACCACTGCTCAAGCGTTCTTCTTTTCTTTTCTGTTTTTCTTCTCGCTTACTCTGTTTCGCTTTTTCTCTGTCTCTTTTACTTGATGTTACTCTTTTTACTGCCATTCTAAAATTATTATATATTATGCAGTTTAAAAACACTGCACTTAGTTTTTCTGACTAATGGTAGCATGCAATCATTCAGGACTAGCATACAACAATTGAATCGTATAATGAACAAAGGAGCTGATTGTGAGGTCAAATTTGGAATGGAATAATTTGCGGAATCCCGCAAAGGCAAACATGCACAAAGAAGATTTCAGAATAAACCCTATTGTTTATGGTACAAAGATACAGATAAAAATGAGCTATCCATTTGTTTTTTCAATTATTTAAAGCTGTAGCTACTTATTTTTTTATGTACATTTGTGCTTCTTAATATAAACACATAGCAAAAATGAAGAAAATTTTATTGTTAGGTTCCGGTGAACTGGGTAAGGAGTTCGTTATTTCTGCCCAACGCAAAGGCCAATATATCATTGCCTGCGATTCCTATGCCGGAGCGCCTGCCATGCAAGTGGCTGATGAGTGTGAGGTGTTCAGTATGCTTGACGGCGATGCTTTGGAACGTGTAGTACGCAAACATCAGCCGGATATTATTGTACCGGAAATTGAGGCCATCCGCACAGAGCGTCTTTATGGTTTTGAAAAAGAAGGTATTCAGGTAGTACCCAGTGCGCGTGCTGTGAATTTTACTATGAATCGCAAGGCTATCCGTGATCTTGCTGCCCAGGAATTGGGCTTGAAAACTGCTAAATATTTTTATGCCAAATCTTTCGATGAGTTGAAAGCTGCTTCTGAGAAAATAGGTTTTCCTTGTGTGGTGAAACCATTGATGTCTTCTTCAGGAAAAGGACAGTCTCTTGTGAAGAGTGCGGATGAACTGGAACATGCCTGGGAATATGGTTGCAACGGTAGTCGTGGTGATATAAAGGAACTTATTATTGAAGAATTTATAAAGTTTGATAGCGAAATAACTCTGCTTACTGTAACGCAGAAGAATGGCCCTACATTATTTTGTCCTCCTATCGGTCATGTACAGAAAGGAGGAGACTATCGCGAAAGTTTCCAGCCGGCTCACATTGATCCTGCTCACTTGAAAGAAGCACAGGAAATGGCTGAAAAAGTAACACGCGCTCTGACGGGTGCCGGTCTTTGGGGAGTTGAATTTTTCTTGAGTCATGAAAATGGGGTGTATTTCTCGGAACTTTCTCCGCGTCCACATGATACGGGCATGGTGACTTTAGCCGGTACACAAAACCTGAATGAGTTTGAACTTCATTTGCGTGCAGTACTGGGCCTGCCCATTCCAAATATCAAACAGGAAAGGATAGGAGCCAGTGCTGTTGTTCTCTCAACAATTGCCAGCCAGGAACGTCCGAATTATAGAGGTGTTGAGGAGGTAACAAAGGAAGAAGATACCTATATTCGTATTTTTGGTAAGCCGACAACACGTGTTAACCGTCGTATGGGAGTAGTGTTGTGTTATGCACCGCTGAATTCAGATTTGGATGCATTACGGGACAAGGCAAAACGTATTGCTGAAAAAGTAGAGGTATATTAAGATTTACTTTCTATATAATAAGACAACAGTTGTCACATTCTTTGCGACAACTGTTGTCTTATTTTGCAACTACTATTTCAACATCATATCCGATAAAAAGTCCGCTTTCAATTACTCCGGTAATCATTTTTAGATTTTCTTCCAAAGAAGGATCAATGTAACTGAAGCGGGTATCAAGAATAAAATTACCATTTTCAGTCAGAACAGGTCCATCTTTTCCATCGGCAAGACGCAGTGTTATTTCAGAAGCTCCTAATCGCCGCATCTCACTCTCTACAAAAGTCAATGCGCTTGGGAAGACTTCTACAGGTATTGGAAAGCGGCTCCCCAAATGATCAACCAGTTTTGTGTCGTCAATAATAATGAAATTCTTACCACTACTTTTTATCAGAAGTTTTTCTTTGAACATGGCTCCACCACGTCCTTTTATCAGACTCCGTTCCGGATCTACTTCATCAGCACCATCAAAAGCCCAGTCCGGACGTTTATTCCAAAGAGTAGTTTGTGGTATACCCAGTTGTATGCAGGTCATGGAAATTTCAGCAGAGGCAGGGATAACCTCTATGTGCAGAGATTCTTTGCGAATACGTTCCGCTAATGCAAATAATGTAAGGTAGACAGTAGAGCCGGAACCAGCCCCAATCACATCACCTTCTTCCGCCATTGCATCAATTTCCCGCGCTACGATTTCTTTTCCTTCACGATTGATAATTGCATTCGACCATTGCAAATGATTTATCAGTTGATTATCCCATTTCATAGTTAGAGCGTTAATCGTTATTGTCTTCCTCGTCGTCAGTCAGATTGTTCAACTCAACTTCGAGTTCAACTAACTCTTGTTCCCAAATTTTTCTGATGTTTGCCGGCGTATCTTTGGGAGCTTCTTTGATATGTTTTTGAGCTAATGATACTTCATGCTCCAGCTGTGAACGTCTATTCATAAGTCATGCTTTTTTATAGTTATTTTAATAGATAACACACTGTTTTGTGCAATTGTTTTCTATTTGGTAAGAATTTTATATTACCCAAATAATTCGGGATAGATTTCTCCATCACCACCGGATACATCAAGACTCTGTAGTAGTTTACCGTCAGGAGCATAGAAAAGCTGAATTTCTCTGTTAGAATTATATTCTTCTATATCAATGATTACTACGGTAGGCATTTTAGGAAAGGTAATAATCTTTATATATCTGATTTGTATGGGAGGTGTCTCTGTCTGCATGAATGCTTTAGCTATGGGAGCAGGGACTTCTTCCAGGCTTTCTACATTTGTCTCTGTCATTATCCATCGGGCATTGTTACCAAACCAGACGTTCATATCATGACTATCTGAAACAAATCCGACAATGTGGTAATCACCTTTATGCTCCCATTCCACGGTGGTCACTTTTGGATACATCTTTTTGAAAGCTTCTTGTACTTTTTCCGGAGCATTTTGTGCACATACGGATGCAGATATCAGCAATAACAAGCCTGCCAATAAATTGAATTTAAACTTTTTCATAATCAGGGACTGTTTTTAGTTGCTAATAGAAACAACCTGAAGAAGCTTTTGTTTGTAACTTTTTGACTCTATAAAATAATTATTGAGTCTGTGATATCACGTATTATTTAATTCACTACTTTCGGGCACTTTTTTAAAGAGACAAAATGAATAATGTATTGATCCTTGTAGACAGCTTGGATGATTGGAAGCCATATTCCAAAACAAACAGCATTTTAACCGTATCCGACTACCTGAAGTATAAATCATCAGGAAAGGATCGTAAGTTGGTAATTAACCTGAGTAATGATTATAGCTATAACTCCGAAGGCTATTATTGCTCACTATTAGCCCAGACGAGGGGGCATAAAGTCATTCCCGGAGTTGATATTATTAATAAGGTGGAAGCAGGTACAGGTATCCGTATGGATAGCAGTCTTCAGAAACTCTGTTACCAGTGGATTCAGAAAAATGATATAACTGATGATCTTTGGTATTTGAATGTATACTTCGGTACGTGTAAAGAGAAAGGGTTGGAGCGTATTGCCCGCTTCATCTTTGAAAACTATCCGGCCCCTTTATTGCGAGTTACGCTGAATACGCGGCATAAAAACCAGATAGAAAATATTCAGTTCTTACCATTAAGTTCATTGAATAATGAGGAAGAAGATTATTTTGCCAATGCCTTGGACTTGTTTAACAGAAAGGTATGGCGTAACCCTCAGGCTTCAAAATCTGCACGGTATAATTTGGCTATACTCTATGACCCGAATGAAAAATTCCCTCCAAGTGATAAAAAAGCACTTCACAAGTTACTTGAGTTGGCTAAAAAAATGGATATCCATGCCGAACTACTGACAGAAGAAGACGCTACACGGCTGATGGAATTTGATGCCTTATTTATTCGTACCACGACTTCATTGAATCATTATACATTCCGTCTTTCTCAATTGGCTACACAAAACGGACTGGCTGTTATTGATGATCCGCAATCTATTATCCGCTGTACTAATAAGGTTTATTTAAAAGAATTATTTGAAAAAGAAAAGATTCCAGCGCCACTCTCCATGCTGCTGTTTAAATCGAACGTCAATTCCTATGAGGAGATTACTGAACAGCTTGGTAGTCCTTTTA
>ERZ791622.799-NODE-799-length-12295-cov-2.27042_pt1 | contig 12295 bp, 8 predicted proteins | sample MGYA00510269_ERZ791622 | MGnify/ENA primary metagenome ERZ791622 (study PRJEB30046, sample SAMN00715191) | human gut metagenome | study: EMG produced TPA metagenomics assembly of the A metagenome-wide association study of gut microbiota in type 2... | reverse complement strand
CGTAGTTGTTTCTCATTCCAATTCTACATCAAACCACAACCGGCAATGCGTGGGTGTACGGCAATGCGCGTTGTTTCTCATTCCAATTCTACATCAAACCACAACTTCTGGCCTGGCGGCGATTACGAGCATTACGTTGTTTCTCATTCCAATTCTACATCAAACCACAACAGACAACGGGACGTATAGCACTTTGTAGAGTTGTTTCTCATTCCAATTCTACATCAAACCACAACCGGAAGGCGATGCAGACCCCGGCCCGGTCGGTTGTTTCTCATTCCAATTCTACATCAAACCACAACGAAATATCATTTTCCTAATGCACAACAGTAGTTGTTTCTCATTCCAATTCTACATCAAACCACAACCGTCAGCGACGAATACCTGCAACATGTCCGTTGTTTCTCATTCCAATTCTACATCAAACCACAACCAAGTGGCCGAAATATGCCGTCGAACAGACGTTGTTTCTCATTCCAATTCTACATCAAACCACAACAATCCATGATATGGTCATTTTCTTTCTTCGTTGTTTCTCATTCCAATTCTACATCAAACCACAACTTCCTCCGCTGAAACTTTGATATAACGTAGTTGTTTCTCATTCCAATTCAACATCAAACCACAACCGACAATGCGCGGGTGTACGGCAATGCACAGTTGTTTCTCATTCCAATTCTACATCAAACCACAACTGCGACGCACGTGCTCATCGAGGAGGCCGAGTTGTTTCTCATTCCAATTCTACATCAAACCACAACTAGCAGTCATCCGTCGTTTTTCGGGGCTTGGTTGTTTCTCATTCCAATTCTACATCAAACCACAACCTATGGCAGCTTTGGATTGTGCAGAGAATATGTTGTTTCTCATTCCAATTCTACATCAAACCACAACACTGGTGATGATGGCCGTTCTCCAGATGGCGTTGTTTCTCATTCCAATTCTACATCAAACCACAACAGTAACGTCGATATATCTTCTGAGCCTTGTGTTGTTTCTCATTCCAATTCTACATCAAACCACAACTCGGCGTCTGCGCTCCGGCCCGCCAATCGGTTGTTTCTCATTCCAATTCTACATCAAACCACAACGAAGCAAGCGACGGTCATCGTCTGGGAATTGTTGTTTCTCATTCCAATTCTACATCAAACCACAACGAGCGTCAGAGACAGGTCGTGCAACTCGATGTTGTTTCTCATTCCAATTCTACATCAAACCACAACGACGACGACATGGCCTATAAAGTGCTCAAGTTGTTTCTCATTCCAATTCTACATCAAACCACAACCTATGCAAAGGTTGTTCAAATGTTTCCGAGTTGTTTCTCATTCCAATTCTACATCAAACCACAACATTATGCGCCAGGCCAAGTCACCTCTACCGGTTGTTTCTCATTCCAATTCTACATCAAACCACAACGAGCGAGTTCATCGGAATCCGTGATGACCTGTTGTTTCTCATTCCAATTCTACATCAAACCACAACCCTTTGTCCTGCCGTATGGGATGATAACTGTTGTTTCTCATTCCAATTCTACATCAAACCACAACATATCAAGAGAAGAGGCTCGCATGGAGTTGGTTGTTTCTCATTCCAATTCTACATCAAACCACAACCGACCCTATGAATCCATTAAGCCCGGCCGAGTTGTTTCTCATTCCAATTCTACATCAAACCACAACGAAGCCACTCATTCTCTCTTTCCAAAGAGGGTTGTTTCTCATTCCAATTCTACATCAAACCACAACATCTCCTGGTAGTAGATTTGTAGCTCTGAGTTGTTTCTCATTCCAATTCTACATCAAACCACAACCTCGCGCATGGCAGTAATTCATATTCTGCACGTTACACATATGACACCGATGCATAAAACGTCCTGCCGCACGCCGGGGAAGTTGGTCGGATGTAATTTCGTATTTCAAAGAGCAGTATATCAAAAAAATTCCAGCTGCTGAGGCATCTCGGGCCGGGCCCGTTCGCTTTTCCCCCAATAGTTCCGAATCTCACTGTACTGTTTGTCCGTAACGCTCAGGATACTGGTATATCCGGCAGGCGGCATCGACTTCTGCACCCGACGGAGATGTACTTCCATATTCTCTTTCGAGGGGCAGTGACGCACGTACACCGAATACTGCATCATCGAAAAGCCGTCCTTCTCCAGGGCCTTGCGAAACTGAGTCGCATGACGACGCTCGGTTTTGGTATTGGTCGGCAAATCGAAAAACACGAACAGCCACATGATACGATATGCATTCAAACGGACTTCCGACATCCTGTCACTCCAACAAAGGGTAAACAATCTTCTTTTGCGTTCCAGCAAAACATTTCGCCAGCGATGCCGCCGTAAACGTCAGGCCGACATCCAGCGGACGCATCACCTTCTCGAAACGCGTATCGGCGAACAGTATCCGCAGCAGGGTCCCCTTGACCTCCTGCGTCAGTTGCGACTCGCCCTGCATACGGAGCCCGTACACCAATTCGTCCACAAAAGGACGATAAGGTTCCATCACATCGTCGGCCAACGGAAAGGCATTGTACCGGTTACGGTGGAAAATGCCGAACGCCGGAAACAGCCCCGACCCCATCAGCGACCGTGCGACGGCCGCCCGCAGAACCGTATATCCGTAATTCAGCAAGTTATTGGGAACATCTCCCTCCCGCATACGAACGAAATCCCGGCCGAACAGCTCTGCCCAGTAAATTCTGGCGGCAGTCCCCTCCCGGTTGTCCGCATCGCCGCTGCGGACATTCCGGTAATAGGGCTTCAACCGCTCCCCGTCTTTGCCCAACTTCTGCAGCAAGGCGGCCTGGTTTCGGATTTTCGCCTCGACGATTTGCCGCCATATCCCTTTTTTCAACGGCTCGCTCGCCTCGATTTGCGTCCGGTAGTTCTCGCCCTGTGTCCGGTTGGAATCGAGATTCATCAGCATGGCGTTCGGCATCCGGTCGTCGCCGCAGAAGATGACGGCCGCATTGTTATCCGAGAGCGCATTCAGCAGCGGCAGCGTCACGGACGTCTGTCGGTCCTCCAGCACCACCACCCCGATATCCTCGACCGGAACGGTCCGCTGCATGTCGGGGGCCTCCTTCGTACGGATAATCATCTGATTGTCCCGAAGACTCAGGCTATAAGGCGTCGAAAAGAACAGCGCGCGTTTCACCATGAAGCAATTACCGTTTGAATTTTACTTCCCCCGTAACCGTCAGTTCGAAGTCATAGCCTTCGACGAACATTTTAAAATTGGAAACTCTTATCCTCAACTTCGGAGCAGGATGGCGTGCATCGAAAACCGAAATTCCCATTCCACACTCCGCCGTAACGGCTTTCTGGTCCCGTGCCTCCTGATGAAACAGAAACTGGACACGACCATCCTGCGCCATTCCCACGACCTTGTACAACCTTTTAGCCAACTCTCCGACCGAACATTCATACAACTCGTCCGGGGAATTTTCATAAAACAACACCATCGTCCCCGTTTTCAAGAGATACTTGAGCGAATAACCGTTGACATCCGACAGCGGTACCAAATCGGGCCGGGATTCCCGGTCCGCACTCCGTTTGAAATAACGGGCCGCCTCCAGTTTATTTACGATTTCAAACGTCCGTTTCAACCTGCCCTGCCTGTCTCTGCCTTCGTAAATCGCCATGCAGTAATTCCCGTCGTTGACGACATGGTAATATCGCTTATACTCCTTAACGGATACATCGCGATGAGGCTTCAGGAGAATCGGATTTTTCACACCGGTCAATATCCGCACCTTCCGAATCGGTATCTGTTTTTCCTCGTTCATCCAGACGGTGTGTTTCGTCGGGTCTGTCGCCTCTTTAAAACCGTATGCCTCGACCGCCTCCCTTACTTTCTGTCTGACCGCCTCATCCACGATTTTTTCCACATCCGCAGGCAGCAGTTGGTCGAGCGACTTGCGCACGACATACCGAATCTCGCCGTCTCGTTCGATGGCTCCATAAAATGTCTGTTGATGGAGAGCACCCCGGGCAGTATCGCCCTGCATGTATTTGACCTCTCCCCTGTCGTTCCGCTGCACCTTTCCCCGCACACGCAGCCGTTTCCGGCTCTGCTTGGGCATGTTATCGGGCGTGTGATGCGAAATGAGCAGCTCATCGGCCGTCGCCCGGACATCCTCGGTGAAGGTCGGCCACGGCTTGCCGCAACGGGGTTTATCCGCTTCCCCCCGCCGATAGAGTTCATCCTGCCGAACGTACTGCGCCCACAGGGCGTACTCCCGGCTTCCGATGCAGGCGATGGTAATGGCATCTATACAGTGGTGAACATGATTCACGCGCTCTTTCGCCGCATACTCCTCCTGCAGCCCCCACATCCTGCGGAACGCAGCCGTCGTAGCACCCTTGACCGTATAAACCCGGTCGAAGACTGTCTGCAAATAGAGCCGCGCATACCGGCCGATGATGCCAACATCCACACCCTGCCGATTGCTGAATCCTTCGGGCACCTCCGTCATGGTAAAGGCCTCGCACTTCCTGCGCCAGTAATCGAGGTGCATCCTCCAGTAGTGCCGGTCCTGAATGGCGAAATCCTTCGCCGATTTGGTCGTCGCACTCTTTGCGCGACGGTCCGCCCCCCAGACCCGATGCTCCAACCCCTCGATGCGCTCGAACCATCCGCACGACTCGACACAGGCCAATATCGCGGTATGGTTGGCCAGCTCCGACGGCAGTTTGTCGCGTTTTATATCCCGGTTGAATTCCTCTTCGCACAGCGTCTTGTTGTACTGCGCATCCTCTCCCCCACGCGAACGGGGGACGGTGTGCTCGATGTCGTACCGCCGGCCGTCGCCGAGAAACTCGGAAATCCCGATTGTCTTCCCCGTATAAAGGGAACAATGCCCCTGCTCCACCCACAGACGGTATTTGAGAATATCCTCTTCGGAGGGCTCTATGGAATGTCCCGTTGCTTCGACATACTGTTGGCGAATCTCTTCGGCATATTTGCGGTTCTCAGCCTCCCGCTCCCGCTGGTAACGTTCGATGGCCTTCCGTTTGTTGGCGTCGTTCAGCTCGCGGGCGAGCTCGATATTGATTTTCGTGCCACGGTCAATCTTTCCTTCGCGCAGGAGTTCGTTCAGCAGTACGCGGAGTCGGAACAGGGCTCGCATGGCCATCGGATTCCGGACAGCCGGGATGCGCGGCGAACCCAGCTGCAGGAGACCCTGTCCGTTGGGAGACGCCGACGGATACGCCTCAATCATCGAAGGATGGTAAAGGCGCTCCAGCCGCTTCTCCTCTACGCCCCAATAACGCCGCAGATAATCGCGAATACGTTCCTCCTTCCGTGTTTTCTCTCCGTCGCCCAAATCATCCATCTGGGCGGAAATCCCTTGCTCCACTTCGCGGCGCCTGGCCGGGTCGGCATACACCTCCGCCGGAAGCACCTTTCCGAGGTTGGCAAAGAATACCGCCTCGTCGTAGCGGTATCCGCGCCGCAGGTAGGGAAGTATCTTGTTGATAACGTTCAGGCTCAGCGACGCATACCCCTGCGGCAGACGGAAGGCCGCCAGGGTTTTCGCATCGTCGGCTGAAAGCTGCAGTTTCTCCTGCAACCAGGCCTGCAACCGCTCCTCGTCCTCAAAGGCGAAGAGGACATGCCATACGTCGTTGAGTATCTGCTCCTCGTTTTTCCCGGCACCGAGCGTATACAGGCTGCAAATCTCACGCTGCCAATCATCTCCGAAAACCGAAGCGAAAAGGGCCGATACGGGAGACCCCGTCACCGTCGATTTACCGGCACAATTGAAGCGGTACGGCGCCTGCAGCAACTCGCCCCGGCAGGCATAGTTCCCTTTGCCCGCTATCTTTTTGGCAATGTCTTCGAAATCGAAATGCGGTTTGCTCTTGCGCAGGAACAGCGGACGGACAATCTCCACCTCCTCCGGCGAAAGGGGCCGCGGCTCCGCATCGCCTCCGGGCGGCTCCATTTGCCCGGGGACCCGTAACCCGAACGTTGTTGATGAACTGGAGCATCCGGAACTCCTCGAAGCGCGGATGGGACACCGGACAGCGGCTCTTGTCCTTTTCGAAAGTACACTTGCCTACCAAGCCCTTTTGCGACTTGAGGGGCCTCTGATAGAAAATGGCTTTTTCCAATGCCTGTCGCAACTCCTCATCAAGCCGCTGTTTCCGGCAAATGGCACGAAACTCGGCCAGATAGTGCTCGTTCCGGGCTGTATAGTGTTTGCGAATCTTCTCTTTCCGCTGGTAAAGCCGGTAGAAATATTCGCCCAGATATTCGCACCCCGCAGCGGCCATGTCGGCAGAGAGGGTTTTAATCTCCTGCTTCACCTTACCCTCCTCGGCCTCGTTTCCCGCATCCTTGCGATTGCTCAGAAATCCGCGGCGCTGACACAGATGATACAGCGCCCTGCCCAGCACGTAACGTTCTTCGCGGCAGGCCAAATCGAGTTCTTCGGTCAGACACCGGAAGCGGTCGCGGTACGGGTTCCTGTCCGCATTGTCGTCGGTACGCTGCCAACGGATGAACGCATCGTCCAACGGATAAATCCCCTTACTCTGCCAGGCGTTCAACTGCTCCTCCGACAATGCGGGACAGAGGTCGTGCCGTACCAACACCCGCAACAGGGCTATCTTGCGCAAACGGCGACGGAAATAGTGCCGCCGTAGGGCACGGGCATCGGTCCTGTCCTGCACGGCCGGTTTCTCCTGATTCTTCTCACGTGCTACCCCCTCCTGAAAGATATCCACCCCTCGGTCGAGCAGCGTACATCCTTCGTCGTCCACCTCCACGATAGCCCATCCGAGGGAATTGGTTCCTACATCTATACCCAATCTTTTCTCCATAAATTGGCGGTTTTTCGTAAAAATAAGGAAAATTTTTGGATTTGTGCACTTATTTTTCCTATATTTGCAATGTAAGAACTTCTACATCTTACCACAATAAGGCCATGGGCCGCAGGTTTTAATACCTATGTCTCCGCGTACTCCGTGGAGACTTTTTTTACGGTCTCCGGAAAACATCTGCCGGAACCGCCCATAATGGAGACACATGATGGAACAGGCAAAGACAACGGAGAGATGTGCCGACAGGCTGAGGCGCAACGGTTTTGAGGTGGCGACAGCAGCCGACGCACACGAGGCCGGCGAACACATTCGCAGCCGCATCGCCGAACTCGCGCCGGCGAGTATCTCCTTCGGCGACTCGATGACGCTCTACGCGACGGGGACGGTGGAGTGGCTGCGGACGCAGCGCACCTATCCGTTCATCGACACTTTCGAACAGGGCGTTCCTTTCAGGGAACTGATAGAAAGACGCCGGCAGGCGCTGTTATGCGACCTGTTCCTGACCGGCGCGAATGCCGTCACCCTCGACGGGGAGCTGCATTGGCTGGACATGATAGGCAACCGCATCGCTCCGATAGCCTTCGGACCGCGGCACGTCATCCTGACCGTCGGTCGGAACAAAATCGTGGAGGACGGCGATGCCGCCTTCAGGCGTATCCGTGAAACGGCCGCCCCGCGCAATGCGGCCCGTCATGAGGATTTCGACACGCCGTGCGTGAAAACGGGCCGGTGCATGGATTGTGCATCGCCCCGACGGATATGCAACGAACGGCTCATTCTGCACAAATGCCATCCGAAAGGGAGGATTACGGTGGTCTTGATTGACGAAGACCTCGGGCTGTAATATTCCTGCACGGAACGCAATCCCCGCATGCATTGCCGGCACACCGGAAGCTCCGCCGCGGAACGGGAAAGGGGCGGCCCGCCGCAGCAGCCCGCCCACCGACAAATTGACCAACCTGCCGACGTTTAGTAAACCGTATTCTGGGGGTCGAAATTGCACCAGCCGCTCGTCCAGTTGGCGGCAGCGGTCTCATTCGGACCGAAAGCACCGATATAGTCCACTTTATCGAAGCCCGAAGCCACCTTCTCCTCCGTCCATGCAGCACCCGAAGCAAGCGGACTGTCACTGCCGGGGAAGACCACCGGAGCGGAAAGGCTGAGCGGATTGCCGCTGAGGCCGAGGTCGGAGAGGGCTGCGAACACCCTGTTTCCACCCTCCGCACGGTTGAAATAACCGTCGGCGAAACTACCCGCATCCTCATCGTCGAACTGGGAACCATCCTTCCAATACTGTGCATCCTGGTAATTCTTCACCATGCCGGCCATCACGCAGTTGGTTACGTTGAGTTTGCCCTGCTCAGCCCAATCCTGTGTGGTAGACCCTTTGTCGTTCTCGATAATCAGCCCTACCGGGAAAGCCGCTATGAGGGAGTTATAGATACTGAGCTGGGTATTGCGGCGCAGATGAAGCGCGGCCTGGAATCTCGCATCGACCGGGCTACCCTCGGCGCCGGCCTGTTCGGTATAGGATGCGGGATTGGACACCGGCCCGAACAGGCTAACGTTGGCGAACACGCATGAGGTGTAGGGTTCGGTAGCCGCACCGTCGCCGTTGTTGTCCGATTCGAAACCGTTGGAGGCCGACTTGTCCCCTATCCTCGGATTGCGCACGCCCATGGCGAACTGTACCTTGCCGCTGAAGCCGTTGTCGGTATCGAAATCATCGTCCCAACCCGAATAGGCGACGAGATATTTCGCATTCGCCGTACCGCCGAACCACTCATAGGAGTCGTCCCCCGAGTAGGATACCTGCAGGTGGTCGATTTTGGTACCGCTCCCGACCGAACCGAAGGTAATTCCGTTGATTTCATTGTCCGTAGAGTATTCGATACCGGGGAATTCCACACGTACATAGCTCAGCACGCCGGAACGGTCCGCCGGGTCGTTACCGCCGTGTTTGGAACGCACGCCGCCCTCGATGGTCTGTTCGCCGAGGTTGTTGGGCGCCTTGCCGAGCAGGATGATACCGCCCCAGTCACCAGGCTTGCGGCTGCCGGGAGCCTGGGCAGAAGTGAAGACAATCGGGCGCTCCGGCGTACCCTGTGCCATGATTTTGCCGCCCCGTTCGATAATGAGCGTACCCTGCGTAGCCTTGTCGCCCTTTATCACCACACCGGGCTCGATGGTCAGCGTCACACCGTCGGGCACATAAACGAACCCTTTGAGCGTATAGACGTTCGGATAGGTCAGCGTCATGTCGGAAGCGATTTCGAAATTATCCTTCGAACCGTCGCCCAGTTCGAACGTTTCGCCCTGCGGAGGATTCTCGCCGCCGTTGTCCGTATTCTTGTCGCAACTTACGGTAACAAAGGCCGAGAGGAGCATACATGCCACGGCGGCCATCTTGATGTTCTTTTTCATCTTTTTCTGTTCGATTAAAAATTGGTGTTTTCTCTATTGTCTGTCTTGTCGAATATCGTTCACAGCTTTACCGAGACAGTCAGCGATACGCTCTGACCGGGATTGTAGCGCCGGGTGACCTGTTCCCGCCGGTACATCTGTCCGTCCTTCTCGAACTTCGGGAACTGCTTGTACACCACGTCCTCCGAGAGAAGGTCCTTCACCGAACAGCTCAGCGTCACCCGTCGCCCTATCCTTTTCGATACGGAGAAATCGAGCACGTTGCGCGGCATTTCGTACGAATCGGGAATCAGCGTATTGGGGTCGGGATTGACGCTGTTGGACTTGCCCAGCCCCACTATCCGCTTGCCAATCCGGTTGTAGAGCAGCGCCACGTCGAGTCCGAGTCGTTCGGAACTGTAATAGAGTCCCGCGTTTATCACGTAGGGCGACTGTCCCTGCATGGGCCGGTCGGGTTCGGACACCACCTCGCCGGGCACAAAGGTCACGTTGCTGTATATCCACGCCGCATTGAGCACCAGCGAAAGGTTCGGCATACCGATAAAGCCGAGGTTTTTCCTCACATCGAGCTCCACACCCCAGCTTTGGGCCCGGTCGGCATTCTCATACATATAGCGGAGCGAACCGCCCATGTCGATATAGGTCCACTCTATCGGATTGCGGAAATGTTTGTAGAAGGCACCGAGGCTCACCGTCTCGCCCGGTGCGGGATAGAATTCATAACGCAGGTCCACGTTGTCGATGACGGCCGTCCTGAGGTTCTCGTTACCGGCTATCTCGCTGAAGAGGTCGAAATCGTAATAGACCGTAGGGGAAAGCTCACGCAGCTCCGGACGGTTGAGCGAACGCCCGTAAGCCGCCCGCAACTGATGCCGGTCGTCTATCCGGTAAGTGACATTGACCGAAGGCAGCAGATTGAGGTCGTGGTGCGTCTTGGTGGTCATCAGGATAAGTTCGGGTGCATCCGAACGGTCTCGCGTCAGCTTCGTGGTGTAGCTTTCGAGACGTGCCCCGGCATAGATATCGAATTTTCCGAGCGGAATGTCGAGCGCCGCATAAGCCGCTCCGTAATAGATGTCGGCGGTGTAGGCATTGGTCTTGCGGGTTATCTCGTCGATATAGACCTTGTCCGCTCCCAGCCATTCGGGCGACAGCATCTCCTGGAAAGGCAGCTTGAGATAATATTGCCGCTCTTCGGCGGAAAGGTTGTCGTAACGGTAGATGAACTCGCGCTGGTCGTAGCTGCGGTAACGGTACTCGCCGTAGATGCCGGCCTTCAACGTGGGTCGGATACCCCCCCAGGCCAACTGCTGCACATAGTTGCCGGAAGCCGAAGCGATGTGGTCGCCGAGGGTCTGGAAGTAGCGTTTGATGTTGTCGTTGCCCGTCACCACATCCGCCAGGTCATCCGTACTTCCGATACCGGCCATATTGGAGACGATGCGGCGGTCGGGTTCGTTCCGGTCGGCATAGGAGTAACCGGCATCCCACGTCACCGTCGCATCGGTACCGGCCAGGTGGTGCGTGCCGGAGAACTGCCCCGTATAGGTCAGGCGCGAAGAGTACTGCATCTCGGTCTGTTCGAGATAGTACATGCTGCTCATGTCCTTGATGCCCCGGCGTTCGGTCAGACGGTTACGCCCCAATATATTGAGCAGGTTCTTGAACTCGATACGGTTAGAGGCGTCGAGGATGAACGCCCAGTTGTGCATCGCTCCGAGCCGGACATCGTTCGAATATTGGTTGTCATAATAATCGTCGAGATAGATGGGCGTGTCGGCGGCCGCGGAGTAGATGCCGTACCGGGCGTTCTTGATACCTTCGACTCCTTTAAACGTATTGCTGTATGTGACGGCGGTGATGTTGCCCACGGTACGGCCGTGCTTCGTATCCCAGCGGCGGGCCATCGAGAAGGAGAGCCGCTGGTCGGGCATGGGGATAAAACTCCGGATGCGCCAGTCGTTGTTGAACCCTTCTCTCGTCAGCCTCGTTATCTCGTCGGGCGAAGTGACGAGGTCCATGTGCGCCGGAAACGAGCGGCCGAGCGGCCTCTTGCCGAGGTCGAAACCGAGGAAATCCGTACAGCTTCCGGGGTTCATGCGGAACTGCCTGAATTGCGTCCTGACATTGAACCCGGTCGAATAACCGACTTCGATGCTGTTTTCTTCGGGGATACCTTTGGTCACTATCTTGACAAAACCGCCGGAGAAGTCGCCCGGTATCTCCGGCGAGGGGGATTTATAGACCAGCAGGTTGTCAATCTGACTGCTGGGAATCATGTCGAAGGAGAAGGCACGGCTGTCTGTCTCGGTACTCGGGACGGCCAGTCCGTTTATCTATGCGTTGTTGTAGCGCTGCGACAGGCCGCGCACGATGATGAAACGGTCGTCTATGATGGTGATGCCGGGGACGCGACGGACGACTTCCGAAGCGTTCCGGTCGGGGCTTTTCGATATCTGGGCCGCCGAAACACCGCTCGTGACCTGCGGAACGGCCTTTATCGTTCCGAGCATGGCTATCTCGGTGTCGCTCCGCATACGGGCCTTCACGACCACCTCTTCGACCTCTTCCGAATCGCTTTCGAGGCGGACATCCACCCCCTCCACATCGGCGGCCACCCTGCACGACACCTCGATGCTCTTGTAGGAGATGAAACTGACGGCGAACGTATAATCCCCCGCGGCAAGGTTGTCGAGGCGCCAACGGCCCTCCATATCGGTTTCGGTTCCCTTGTAGGTATCCTTGACCATGACTACGGCGCCTGTCACCGGTTCGCCCGTGGCGGCATCGGTCACCCTTCCCGACACGGAGTAAAGCGGCTGCGCCGCCTCCGCCGCAAGGAAGGGGCACAGCGCAAGAAAAAACGACAGAATTCTCGGTGTGTACAATCTCATATCTTTATCCCGAACAATTATTTGACGCCGCAAAACTACCCGGAGCCCGTTACGAAAGCGTTACGGCCGCTTTACAAAAAATAGAAATGTCCACAGGGAATGAAGCCGACGGAAAAAAGTGCGGCAATCCGCCGCGCGTTCG
>ERZ791622.790-NODE-790-length-12406-cov-2.68569_pt1 | contig 12406 bp, 10 predicted proteins | sample MGYA00510269_ERZ791622 | MGnify/ENA primary metagenome ERZ791622 (study PRJEB30046, sample SAMN00715191) | human gut metagenome | study: EMG produced TPA metagenomics assembly of the A metagenome-wide association study of gut microbiota in type 2... | reverse complement strand
TGCTGGAAGGAGGTAATTTAATATGGATATTTTGCAGACGATTCTCCACCGCCGCTCCATCCGGCGGTTCGATACGCGCCAGATCGAAGAAGAAACCCTCCAGAAAATTTTGCAGGCCGGGCTGTATGCGCCCAGCGCAGGCGGACGGCAGGGCGTAATTTTTGCGGTCAGCCAGAATCGGGAAGTCAACGAGCGGCTGGGCAAGATCAAGCGGGCCAATTCCCTTTTTCGGATGTCCACCGCCACGCGCTATGTTTCCCGCGAGCAGCCCAGCATCGTGGACGACGCAAAGCTGACCAACGCTTTCTACGATGCGCCCACGGTCATCACCCTGTTCGCCCCGAAAGATTTTCTCTTTGCGGCAGAGGACTGCGCCGTGGCCGCCGAAAACATGATGCTGGCGGCGGATGCGCTGGGCGTGGGCAGCTGCTATATCGGCCAGGGTTGGACCGCCTTTGCTGCCCCCTACGGGCAGGATATCCTGCGGCAATGGGGCATCCGCACCGATTACTACGCCGTGATGCAGCTGATTCTCGGTTACCCCCGCCCCGGTGACGCCCATCCGCAGGCAAAGCCCCGCAATAACGCACGGGTACTGCGGTTCTGATTTTCGCCAAACACGTCTGCTTTGCGAAGCAAATCCGTTTGTGCTTTTCTAATTTTGTCCCTCTGACCTCTACATTTTTGAAAAAATCACAGGTACAAGCCCTAAAAGCCCATATAAAACAAAAAAGACGACAAACCGTTTCTTTCAACGATCTATCGTCCTTTTGGTGCGCTCGAGGGAACTCGAATCCCTGGCCCTCTGATTAAAAGAGCCCCTCAGGCTGGGTACTCTGATTTTGAAACTTTCGAGTTTACGTTGCTTTTGCGCAAAGCATCGTGATTTTTTGCCCGGCAATTTCTGCACCCTTTGTCGTATTTTGCAAGTCAGAGTGCCCATTGCATCCCTTGAAACCGTGCAGAAACCGTGCACTTACTCTGGGACAAATAAAAAATGATGATTTTTGATCCATGACTTGGTGGCGATTTGAGTGACCACAAAGGTAAATTTGATACACGGAAAGAAGAATGCCCACTCGTCTGAGGAATTTTCAGGGGAGTGGGCATTTCTGCGCAGGCGGTTAATATAATTTCGATTATGATAATTCAAATTATATTAAGACGTTCCATGGGCTGTAACAGCTTCACCGCTTGGTTTTCAAAAACCACCTGTTGATAGCGGTGTTACTTCTTCACAAATTGGTATACGCCATATTCTGGTGACATCACCAATCCATGCTTGATAAGATTCTTGATAATAGAGGATGCACGCGATTTCTGAACGCCATATAGCTGTGCAACGTTTATGCTGCGGAACTGATATTGATACCGATATCTCTTGAAAAGTTCAAGCGTCCGTTCTTTTGTACTTGCAGTCAGCCTGGTATTATCCAGCCTTTTGCAAAGTTCACTCACTTCGGCATCCGTACTTATTCCGTGGAGCACTGTAGAAGTTTCCGCACTTTCCGCAGAGGTTTCCGCACTTTCCATACTGACCTGTGCCGGAGTCGCTACACTTCTATTCGGCAGCGTAACGATAAAGAAATCCGAATCTGAGTAGAAAGTCGGCTTCTGGGCTACTTCCACATAAGAGTTCACGATGCGGTCAATGCCGCTGCCACGGCGCTCCATAAAGCCGAGTCGTGAGAACACATCCGAGATCACCTGATTGCGCCGCATGGACGGAATGTGCCGGATATCCATGTCCTGCACCCTGCGGCCATTCATCATGCCGCCCGGTGAAGTGATCTCCAGTCGGTCATCGAACACTTCCACATGAATCTCCGAACCAAGAATCTGATAATTCCGATGAATCAGCGCATTGACCAGCACCTCACGAACGGCCTTATACGGATAGTCACTGCGTTCTTCACGGGTCATACCACGGATGCTCCACGGGTTTTTGCTGTTGTTGCGAACAAAATCTTCCGCATTTTGCAGCAGCGTGATCAGACTTGCACCTTGAAATTCCTTATCATCCAGAGCATCTTCTTCAATGCTGCCCTTGTAGTTGCCTTTCCAGCGAGTGCAGAAAATACGGGATTGTTTCAGAACGCCCTGATCGCAGAGTAACAGGCCGCCATTCGTAATCTGTCCATCGTCTGTTACCAATCCTGCGGAGGGCAAGTCTTTTTCGAGGTCGAAATCCTCTTTTTTCAGATTCTTAAACGTCGCGGCCAGCAGTGTAAAACTGACATCACCCACTTGATAAGAACTGGGCAGGGCATCAAAGGTCTGATTCATGCCCTGCAAAATCAATTCGTTCAGTTCCCGTGAAGTGGCTTCTTCGGACTGGTCGCCATGCCTCACATAGGCCGTATGGGAACCGTCAAAGGCATAATAATATGGATACGCCGGGCCGTCCTGTACTTCCAGATCAACGCAGGACTTGCCCTCTATTTCGACCTCCCGCACCCGATAGCGCGGCGTAGGGTCAATGCGGACTTTGATAAGTTCCGTCAATCTGCTCACCACAGCCTGCGGATTTTCCAATCCTACGACCTCGCGTGGCTCATTCTTTACGCCAAAAATCAGGTGTCCGCCCTCGGTATTGGCAAATGCCGAAACGGATTTCAGCCAGCTGCGCGGCTTTTTCTCTTCAAGGTGTTCTTTATAATCGACATGAGATGCTTCAATGTAATGGTCATGAGGGAAAGGCATGGTATCACCTACTCGCTTTTTAATGTTTAGATTCATTATACCGTATTTTCAGTTCAAATTCAAAACTTTTATCGCGTTAACGAACGATTGAATTTTTAACGGGCAGATTGATTTTGTGAACATCTTAGAGTATCATTAGATCAAGCGGACGAATAAAATCCTATTTAGTCTGAGATTCTTCTTTGGTAGCTGCTTAGTCCTTTATAGACGTGAGGTGAATCTAAAATGTCAATGAAAGTTTCTTTCTTTAGAAAAGAACTTCGTGCCGATTACGAAAAAATACTATCGATCACTAGTTCAATCGTTTCATTTCTTCTGCTCTTCTACGATATACCCTCCGAACTGAAAATCAAATACTTTTTGTCTTTCGTTGGTGTGATGCTAATTGTTTATGTTCTAATGTGGTTTCATGCAAATCATATCCGACATGTCGAATTGTCCGTTAATAACTCCACTATCGAAATTTCAGCAGGCGATGTTTTTCAAAGCGAAGGCTTAAAAATCATTGCATTTAACGAATACTTTGATACCCAAGTAGATGAAAACATTATTTCTTCTCGAACGTTAAACGGACAGTTTATTAAAAAGTATGCCCATGATGTAGAGTCCTTAGATCATCTAATACAAGAGAATCAGCATGCTCAAGAGTGTAAGATTAACGTCAATCAGAATAGGCTGGTAGGAAAGCAAATCCAATATAAACTCGGAACGATTGTTCCGATGGATGACTTTTTTATACTTGCATTCTCAAAATTCGACAATCAAAATAGAGCATATTTGGAAATGAATGACTATACTGCATGCCTTATGAATATGTGGAACGAGTGCGATATTCATTATGGTGGAAGGTCTATTGTTCTTCCACTTTTGGGTTCTGGGATAACAAGATTTCACGGTTATGAAAATATAACCGATCAAGAACTTCTTGAAATTATTCTTTGGACTTTTAAAGTTAGCCGTATTCGTTTTCAATATCCTTCAAAAGCAAAAATTGTTTTAGCACAAAACAGTCTAGATAAAATCGATCTTTATAAAATAAAAAAGCTTTTCAAGAAATAATGAAGTCAGGAGATTAAAAATGGGACACAAGTGCTTTATAAGTTATAAAAAAGAGGATAAAACGTATAAAAATTATCTCGTTGAGTTATTTGCGGGTCAGAATGTTATCGATAAATCCTTGGATCGTATTATTGATAGTGAAGATGGCGACTACATAATGGAAACTATTCGAAACGACTATCTATCCGATTCAACTGTGACAATTTTCTTGATTGGCCAGCATTCTTCTGAAAATGAAGGAAATGATTATTGGGGACGGCCACGTAATTATTTCATTCAGCGAGAACTTCAGGCCTCTCTTTATAATGGAATCGGAAATACTCGTAATGGTGTACTAGGTATTGTATTACCTGAAATGTATGATTCTATTTATAAAGGAAGTTCGCTCTGCAGTACTTGTGGTCAGTACCACGATTGCATTTTGTTAAATGATACAACTGTAATCCGCGAATTTTCTTCCAATTTTTATACCGAACCTCACGCTAGCTGTGCATGGACTTCCGATGAGGAATACTGCGTGATCGTGAAATGGTCCGATTTTATATCCAATCCAACTGCGTATATCGATAAAGCTTATGACAAGCGTTATAGCCCAATTGCATCTAAAATCCGAATTCGTAATCTTCGATAATTAAAAACTTCAGACTTATTGCAACGCCGCTCGTTCAAAAATCCACCATTCATCTTCCAATACATAGCACTGATTGGAACATGAATGGTGTTTTTTACAGTGCAGTTTCTTTCGATTCACATTGACCCTATCCAGCTTGTGGTGTCCGTGCACCCCATCATCTTGGCTCTACAGCAGGCTGATGCTTCAATGTCAACGATAGCTAATCTTGTCACTATCATCTAAAGCTATTGTACAACTTTACTACTTTGTTGCAAAGCATTTTTATCTCTAGCCTTGTTGCCCGCTGAATCAAGTCGTGGTATAGTAATATTGGAGTAGTTTAACCTTAAAGGTCGTTGCGGCATGAAACTTCCGATAATATTGATTATCTGGAAGTTTTCGGGATTCTATAATGCAGGAGGTTGTCTGTATGGCGGTGCTTTCAAAGAGTCAAATGTCCGAAGAAGATATTAAGTTCCATTACATCACACCCGCAATTACAGCAAAATGGGATAAGCAACATATCACGCTGGAAACAAAAATTACGGATGGCCGTATCAACCTCAAAGGTAACATTGTGGCCCGTGAAAAGCCGAAACGTGCAGACTATGTGCTTTACCTGAGCGCGAATAATCCGATTGCCATTGTTGAAGCAAAAGACAACAATCACACGGTTTCCCATGGATTGCAGCAGGCCATGACCTATGCGCAGATGTTGGATGTTCCGTTTGCCTTTAGCTCAAATGGGGATGGCTTTGCAGAACATGACTTCTTGACGGGCAAAGAACGCACCTTTGGACTTGACGAATTCCCAACAGAAAAAGAGCTGGTTGAGCGGTACAAAGCAGGTGCAAACGATGGAGCTGGTTTGACGGATGTGCAGGAGAAATTAATTGCACAGCCATATTACAGCAGCCAAAGCACTTACCCACCGCGCTATTACCAGCGCATTGCCATCAACCGCACGTTGGACGCGATTGCAAGAGGACAAAATCGGCTTTTACTGGTAATGGCAACTGGTACAGGTAAAACTTATACGGCATTTCAAATTGTATATCGTCTGCTCAAAAGCGGCTTAAAGAAAAAGATTCTCTATCTTGCGGACCGGAACAATCTTGTTGACCAGTCTATCCAGCAGGACTTTGCGCCGTTGGAAAAGGTCATTCACAAGGTGAATTTTTCTAAGGACGATCCTCGCACGATTACTTCTTATGAGGTTTATTTTTCTCTCTATCAGCAGCTTGCAGGAAAGAATGAAGAACAGGATGAGAACGCCGAGAATGCACTCGATAAGCTGTCACAGCTCTTTAGCCCGGATTTCTTTGACCTGATTATTGTCGATGAGTGTCACCGTGGCTCGGCGAAGAAAGAAAGCAACTGGCGCAAAATTCTGGAATATTTTGCTTCTGCTACGCAAATCGGCATGACTGCTACGCCTAAAGAAACCAAATATGTTTCCAACATCGACTACTTTGGTGAACCCATCTATACTTACAGTCTGAAAGAAGGAATCGAGGACGGTTTTCTTGCACCTTTTAAGGTAATCAATGTTATGACTGATATTGGTGAGGGATGGCGTCCACGCAAGGGCCAGCGCGATATTTACGGAAACGAAATCGAAGATCGCATTTATACAAATAGCGATTACGACTACAACATTATTATAGAGGATCGTATCAATCAAGTTGCTGCTGAAATCACGCGATACTTGAAAAGCACTGACCGCATGGCTAAGACCATCGTATTTTGCCCAACCGAAGAAGCGGCAGAGCGTATGCGGATGGCGTTGGCAAACCAAAATGCCGACATGATGAAGCAGAATCCCGATTATGTTGTTCGCATTACAGGCAGTGATACTTATGGAAAGAGCAAGCTGGATTATTTTATCTCTGTTGGTTCAAAATATCCTGTTATTGCGACTACCTCCAAGCTGCTCTCCACGGGTTCGGATTGCAAGATGACAAAGCTGATCGTCTTGGATGAAATGATTGGCTCTATGACAGAATTCAAGCAGATCATTGGCCGCGGAACCCGTCTGCGCGAAAAAGAAGGCAAGACCCATTTTGTTGTGATGGACTTCCGAAATGTGAGCCGCCTTTTTGCCGACCCGGATTGGGATGGCCCGATTGAAATGAACGAAGACTTCGATCCCGAAAAAGAGAACGATAAGCCCATACCGAAAAAGGGCGCAGGAACATCTGACCCTCCCACGCCGCCAGACCCCAAGAAACCCAAACCAATCGTTGATAAAGATGGCTGCCGGGTGGAGATCATCTACAAAACGGTTTCTATTTATGATGCAGGCGGAAAGCTTCTCCGGCAGGAAAGCATTATTGACTACACAAAAGAGAATATCCGTGGCTCGTACGCTTCGCTGGACAATTTTATCCGTCAGTGGTCTGCTGAGGAAAAGAAAGAAAAAATCCGGGAACTTCTTCTGGAGCATGGCATTGACCTTGAAGCACTAAAGGCCGATCAGAACATGACGGATGTGGATGACTTTGACTTTATCTGCCATGTTGCGTTTGATAAAAAGCCTTTGACGCGAAGAGAACGAGCAGAAAATGTCAAAAAACGCGACTTTCTAGGCAAATACAGCGGTGCAGCAAGAGATGTTCTGGAAGCACTTCTGGACAAGTATATGAATACTGGCATTTATGAGATTGAGAAGACGGAAATTCTGCGGCTTGACCCGTTCCTGAAAATGGGCAAGCCTCAAAAGATTGCCTCTTACTTTGGCGGGAAAGACGGGTATCTGAAAGCTGTTAAGGAACTGGAACAGGCAATCTATGAAGGAGAAATTGCATAACAATGGGAAATTTATCGAATTTTGTGAAGCGTGTCCGCGATATTATGCGGAACGATGCAGGTATCAACGGTGATGCGCAGCGCATTGAGCAGATTGCATGGATGCTCTTTTTGAAAGTGTACGATGCCAAAGAGAATGATTGGGAGTGGGACGAAAAGGATTACCAGTCAATTATTCCTGAACCCTGCCGCTGGCGTAACTGGGCGCACGATGAAAACGGTAAGGGCATAACGGGCGACACACTGTTGGAATTTATCAACAATACGCTGTTCCCCACTTTGAAAAAGTTACCTGTGGACGCTTCTACGCCCATCAAAAAAGCAATCGTGCAGACTACCTTTGCAGATGCCAACAACTATATGAAAGATGGTGTTTTGCTCCGACAAGTAATCGATAAGGTAGACGACATAAAATTTGAAGACTATGAAGAAAGCCGTGCCTTTGCTGAAATTTATGAAACAATCCTGAAAGAGCTGCAAAGCGCTGGTTCTGCGGGTGAATTCTATACGCCGCGCGCTGTAACCGATTTTATGGCGCAGATGATCGACCCACAAATCGGTGAGAAGATGGCCGATTTTGCCTGTGGCACAGGTGGTTTTATCACCAGTTGGCTGAAAGCTCTGCATAAAAAGGTCAAGACAACAGAGGATGAAGCCCTGTATGCAAACTCCATATACGGCATTGAAAAGAAGCAGTTCCCTTATATGCTTTGCATTACCAATATGCTGCTGCATGACTTGGATGTGCCGCAAGTGTTCCATGATAACACGTTGCTTCGGGATGTTCTGGATTATACTGAGGACGATCAGGTAGACGTTATCTTGATGAACCCTCCCTATGGTGGCTCTGAGAAAAACGATGTTAAAAATCATTTTCCTGCTGACCTTGCCAGCAGCGAAACCGCCGACCTATTTATGTCCGTTATCATGTACCGATTGAAAGAAAATGGCCGTGCAGCAGTTATTCTGCCGGATGGTTTTTTGTTCGGCACAGACAATGCCAAAGTAGCAATCAAGACGAAGCTGTTCTCCGAGTTCAATGTCCATACCATCATCCGTATGCCGGGTAGTGTGTTCTCCCCATATACGTCGATTACGACCAACATTTTGTTCTTTGACCATACTGGCCCGACAGAGGAAACCTGGTTTTATCGTCTGGATATGCCGGAAGGCTACAAGCATTTCAGCAAAACAAAAGCCATGAAACTTGAGCATTTTGCTCCGGCAGTAGAATGGTGGCATAACCGCAAAGAAATTCAGATCGATGGGTTTGATAAAGCCAAAAAGTACAGCGTTCAGGAAATCAAAGACCGCAATTACAACATTGACCTGTGCGGTTATCCTCATGAGGAAGAGGAAATCTTACCGCCCAAAGAGCTGATTCAGCAGTATCAGGAGAAGCGCGCCAGCCTGAACGCAGACATTGACCGAATCCTTGCTCAGATCACGGAGATTCTGGGCATTGACCTTGATGCACAGAACTGAGCCATATAGATAAGGAAGAAAAAATGACAGGACAGCAACTGAAAAATTCCATTTTGCAAATGGCAGTGCAGGGCAAACTTGTTCCGCAAGACCCCAATGACGAGCCTGCTTCTGTGCTGCTGGAACGCATTCGTGCAGAAAAAGAACAGCTTATCAAAGAGGGCAAAATCAAAAAGGAAAAGAATCCTTCTATCATCTTCCGAGGAGCCGATAATTTGCCTTATGAGAAGGTCGGCAAAAATGAGCCTGTCTGCATTGCAGATGAAGTGCCGTTTGACATCCCGGAGAGTTGGGAGTGGGTGAGACTAGGCACAATTTCGACCTACGCTGAAACCAAAAAGAAAATCAATGCACAGGATGCTGACCCTAATTTATGGGGGCTTGATCTTGAAGATATCGAAAAAGGCGGCCAGCTTATCTCGCAAAAAACAGTCGGTGAACGAAAAGCTGTCGGAGATAAAACAATTTTCAAATGTGGTGATATTCTATATAGCAAACTCCGTCCGTATCTTTTGAAAATTCTTGTTGCACCCAATAACGGAATTTGCACACCTGAGATAGTTCCATTTAATCTTTATGGAAAAATCAACGCCTATTATATTGTAGAATTTTTGAAGAGTCCGTATGTTGATCAAGTTATAAATTCTGTAACCTATGGCGTTAAAATGCCGCGAGTGGGAACTGAAACTATGACTTCATTGCTTGTTCCATTGCCCCCGATTAGTGAACAAGCGAGAATTGTTGCAAGGTTGAAATGTGTTTTGTCAGCGGTTCAAAGTTATAATACCGCATACGATAAAGGCGAAAAACTTACAACGAAATTTCCAATACAGTTAAAGAAATCCATCCTTCAATATGCAGTACAAGGCAAGCTCGTTCCCCAAGACCCTGCCGATGAGCCTGCCTCTGTTCTGTTAGAACGTATTCGCACAGAAAAAGAACAGCTCATCAAAGAGGGCAAAATCAAACGTGACAAGCACGAATCGGTCATTTTCAGACGGGATAATTCTTATTATGAGCAGGTCGATGGAATTGAACGTTGCATCGATGATGAGTTGCCATTTGAAATTCCCGAAAGTTGGGAATGGTGTCGTTTGAAATCTTTGACAGAGAACATTACCAGCGGTTCACGCGATTGGGCAAAATATTACTCAACTACTGGTGCAGCATTTCTTCGCATGGGAAATCTGTCAAAAAATTCTTTTGACCTGCGGCTAGAGCATATCCAGCGTGTTTCCATCCCCTCAAAGGCCGAGGGAACACGAACTTCATTACAAAGTGGCGATTTACTGTTCTCTATAACAGGCGATGTCGGAATGCTTGGTCTGATACCAGATGGATTTGAGAAAGCCTACATCAACCAGCACACTGCGATGATACGTTTTCTTCCAGAAATGCGAAATAAATATATTCCATATTTGCTTTTGACTGACTACGCCCAAAAATTTTATAACGCAAATCAGCATGGCATAAAAAATAGCTTTCGACTTGATTCCATAGGTGAATTATTGGTTTCTATTCCATCGGAAAAGGAACTGTTCCGCATCCTTCAAAGAATCTCTCTAGTCCTTTCAAAAATAGCGGTTCTATAACTCTTTTTGTATACTCATGGTGAAAGGAGGTCTTTCACTATGATTGAAGAATTTGAAAGACACTTGAGAGGAACGAACCTCTCAGAAAACACTGTAACGTCCTACTTGTTTGCTGTGCGGCAGTTTGGGGAACGGCATGAGGCCGTCACCAAACGCAATTTAAAAGAGCACAAAGCCTGGTTGATTGAGCAGTACAAGCCCAAGACGGTCAATTTACGAATCCGCGCTATCAACTGCTACCTCGAAAGCATCGGAAAGGATTCATGGAAATTGTCATCCGTCAAGGTGCAGCAGAAAGCCTTCCTCGAAAATGTCATTAGCGAAGCAGACTACATCTACTTCAAAAACTGCCTGAAGCGCGATGACAATATGCTTTGGTATTTTGTCATCCGCTTTTTGGCTGCTACGGGTGCGCGCGTCAGCGAGCTGGTACAAATCAAAGTTGAACATATTAGACTTGGACACCTCGACCTTTATTCTAAAGGTGGAAAGCTGCGCCGCATCTACATTCCTAAATCATTGCAAGATGAAGCCATTGTCTGGTTGGAAGAAAATCAGCAGGACAGCGGCTTTATCTTTTTGAATCGTTTCGGCGAACGAATCACCACAAGAGGTATTTCTGGACAGCTGAAAAAGCTGGCGTTAAAGTATGGCATTGATCCTGCGGTGGTTTATCCCCACTCTTTCCGGCATCGGTTTGCAAAAAGCTTTTTGGATCGGTGCAGCGACATTGCATTCCTTGCAGACCTGATGGGGCATGAAAGCATTGAAACGACGCGAATTTATTTGCGCAAAACTGCAACCGAACAGAGGACTTTGGTAGATAATATCGTAGACTGGTAAAAAATGAGGGCATACATTCCAACTATGCGGAATGTATGCCCTCATTTTTATAATTTCGTCTTAATAAGAAGATAATCAAGTTTTCGGACAATTCGTTGTTGTTCATCAAATGGCGGTACTGGAATTATAAGATTTCGGATTTCTCCTTGAAAAAGATTTGCTTGGACAGCCTGTTTTATTTTGGATTTAATCTGCTTTTGGACGCTTTCAGATTGCAGAGCGTACATTAAGTATTTACTATGAACCAAAATGGGAACTGCCACCGCTGCACTTCTTACCATAACATAATTTCCGTCATCAGGTACAAGACACACTCGTCCGATACTTCCAGAGCAAGAAATTAAAATATTGTTGCGCTTTGGATTACATCTTTTGGAAATCAACGAATATTCCTTACCATCCACATAATCAACATCTTCGAGAGAAAGGTGCCCGTCTCTAATATTTCGCGCTGAGAGCAAATAGTATCCCACATATTCTGCGGTTCGTCTCGGCGTTTTGTGCTCACCATCTGTAATATTGCTACATAAGGAGAACAGTCTTGTCCATGCCCATGAAGCGGGAATCTCAAACGGTATTTCATCATCGATACAGCGTTCAATTCCATCAACCTTCTCATAATAAGAACTCACCCATCAAGAATGGCTGTGCTTTTCTGATAATTCGTCATTATTTTCTTCTGTTCATTTATGGGTGGAACGGGGATTAGTAGACTCTGTAGGATGTTATGATTTAAATTATTCATAGTTGTTCCAACAGAATTTTCTGTCAAAGCAGCTTTAACAAATGGGCTGTTAAGTAAAAAGACAAGATACTGTGGCAGCAATAATTTCGATGGTGTGACAAAGAAGCAGCCTGTGCCGCAAAGCCATCCTTCTTGATGGCTCTCTACAACTGCACTTCTTCCCATTTCACCACGTCTACCAATAATAATATCAAATGCCTTTAATTTATAGCTCGATAAACGATTGGCAGTCGCATTTGAAACTTTCTTGATTTTTTCGGAAGAAATATTACCGTGAATAATGTTAGCAGGGTTGACTATTGGAATTCCAGATTCAACATAATCTTCTTTGTGAACCATACTTCCAAATGGTCCTGTTGACGCTTGGTTCAATGCCGTTCCCAAGCGAACCCATACCCATGAATCTGGAATTTCAAATGGGATTTCATCATCAATGCAAACTTCTTCTTTACCAGAGATTTCGTAATAAGAATTATCGGAAAAGCCCAAGACAGTAATTTATGCGTATCGCGCTATCGACACAAAACGGTAAAGTGGATTTTATCTGCTTTGCCGTTT
>ERZ791622.787-NODE-787-length-12432-cov-7.65581_pt1 | contig 12432 bp, 9 predicted proteins | sample MGYA00510269_ERZ791622 | MGnify/ENA primary metagenome ERZ791622 (study PRJEB30046, sample SAMN00715191) | human gut metagenome | study: EMG produced TPA metagenomics assembly of the A metagenome-wide association study of gut microbiota in type 2... | reverse complement strand
ACAAAGGTAGGAAGGAAAAGAGGGGAAAAAAACACGCACGAGGCCGAATGCTTACATCATTATTGTACGGTAACTGATGTTTAAAAGCGTACAGGGTGTCCGATATCGGACACCCTGTACGCTTTATTTGTTGTTGATTATCAATAAGTTGTTTCCTTGGCACGGATGTTGTTTATTCTTTAGCACAAAAATGATAATAATAAAATTACAATAAGTTATGGACAGAGAAATTCCTAAAGAAGTGCGTGATAAGGAGCGCAAAAAGAAGTTCATTAAATATGGTGCAATAGGTGTGGCGGCAGTGGTATGTATAGCTGTATTGATTTCGTTTATGCGAAGCAGCGTCAATAGGAAAGATTTGGTGTTTTCAGAAGTGGACAATGGAACTATTGAAGTAAGTGTCAGTGCTTCCGGTAAGGTTGTTCCGGCTTTTGAAGAGATTATCAACTCACCTATTAATACTCGTATCGTGGAAGTTTACCGTAAGGGAGGAGACAGTGTGGATGTAGGTACGCCGATTTTGAAACTTGATTTGCAGAGTACGGAAACCGAATACAAGAAATTACTGGATGAAGAACAGATGAAACGTTATCAGTTAGAGCAGTTGAAAGTGAATAATAATACGTATCTGAGTGATTTATCGATGCAAGTGAAAATTTCCGCCATGAAATTGAACCGTATGGAGGTGGAACTTCGTAACGAACGTTATTTGGATAGTTTGGGCTCTGGAACAACGGACAAGGTTCGTCAGGCTGAACTGAACTTTAATACCGGAAAATTGGAATTGGAACAGCTCCGTCAGCAATACGCGAATGAATCGAAAGTAAAAGAGGCTGATTTGAAAGTGAAGGAATTGGAATTCAATATTTTCTCAAAGAGTCTTGCTGAAATGAAACGTACATTGGATGACGCTCAAATTCGTTCACCGCGTAAAGCGATTCTTACCTATATAAATAATCAGGTAGGTGCGCAGGTAGCGGAAGGCAGCCAGGTAGCTATCATTTCTGATTTGAGCCACTTTAAAGTGGAAGGTGAAATAGCCGATACATACGGTGACCGTGTGGCAGCAGGTGGACGTGCCATAGTCAAGATTGGCAATGAGAAACTGGAAGGAACGGTAAGTAGTGTGACACCGTTGAGTAAGAATGGGGTGATTTCGTTTATTGTACAATTGAATGAAGATAATAACAAGCGATTGCGTTCCGGCTTGAAGACGGATGTATATGTAATGAATGCCGTGAAAGAAGGGGTTTTAAGATTGGCGAATGCTTCTTACTATGTCGGTCGCGGTGAGTATGAATTATTTGTTCAGGATAGTAAGGATGAAATAGTAAAGCGTAAGGTTCAATTGGGTGATAGTAATTTTGAATATGTGGAAGTCATATCGGGGTTGAAACCGGGTGACAAGGTGGTTGTCAGCGATATGAGCAGTTACAAAAACAAGAATAAGCTGAAGTTGAAATAAGAAGCAGCTATGACATAAACAACAAGATAAAACTCTCTCTTAATTAATACATTGATTGTTACGGGAAATGAAGTGTTTTTTCATCCTTTTCACTCATTTCCCGAACATAATTTAATTTGTTCTTAGGCTATGTCGTTTTTTTTGATCGTTTACCTTTTTATATTATTCATAGTGCTTGTTGACATTTTTTTCCGGTATACAGCATCAGTCGTATTAGTCCGGTAAAAACGATCACACCGTCTGTTATCGGGCAGTATGTAGAATTGAAATTCGTTGAATATTAAATGATTATAGCTTTGGAATGTCTTTTGATTCATGAAAATAGAAAGTGTATAAGATTAACAATTTAAATAAGAAAAAACTATGGCAATGATTAAATTAACCGGTATCAATAAAATCTACCGTACGAATGAGATTGAAACATTAGCGCTGGAAAATGTAAATTTGGATGTGGCTAAAGGGGAGTTTGTCAGCATTATGGGTCCTTCCGGTTGTGGCAAGTCTACCTTGCTGAATATTATGGGGCTGCTGGACGCTCCCAGCAGTGGAAAGATTGAAATAAACGGCACGTCTGTAGAAAGCATGAAGGACAAGGAACTGGCTGCTTTCCGTAACAAGACCTTGGGCTTTGTGTTCCAGTCGTTCCACCTGATTAATTCGCTGAATGTGATTGACAATGTGGAGTTGCCTTTGCTCTATAGAAAGATGGCTGCCAAGGAGCGTACCCGTCTGGCAAAAGAAGTGTTGGATCGTGTCGGTTTAAGTCATCGTATGCGGCACATGCCCACACAGCTTTCCGGAGGACAGTGCCAGCGTGTAGCGATAGCCCGTGCTATTGTGGGTAATCCTGAAATTATTCTTGCGGATGAGCCTACCGGTAATCTGGACTCAAAGATGGGTGCAGAGGTCATGGAATTGTTGCATAAATTAAATAAAGAGGATGGACGGACCATTGTGATGGTAACCCATAATGAAGAACAAGCCAAACAGACTTCCAGAACCATTCGTTTCTTTGATGGGCGTCAGGTGCAATAACTACTGATTACTATGAAAAGGAATTTATTAAGAAATAACAGAGATGATTAAACAGTATTTTAAGCAAGCTTTGGCGCAACTTCGCCAGCATCCGCTTATCAGTGTCATCAGCATTGCAGGAACTGCTCTTAGCATTTTCCTTATTATGTTGGTAGTGATGCTACAACAAGTGAAGGTCGCTCCTTTTTCTCCCGAGTCAAACCGGGATCGTTTTCTGCATGTGCATTATATGAGTATTAGTCATAAGGATGACGGAACAAGTAACGGACCGATGAGTGTGCGGACAGCGCGTGAGATATATAAATCATTGAAAACCCCTGAAGCTGTCACTATTTATTGCAGTATGCCGGTATCGACTCCTGTTTCATTACCCGCTATGCCGGCTATTGGAGCGGATGTGCGGGAAACGGATGATACTTTTTTTAAAGTGTTCGATTTTCGTTTTGTGAATGGAAAACCATACGATGAAGCTACTTTCAATGCAGGCACTCCTGTGGCTGTGATTACTGAGAGCATATCGCGGGCTTTGTTTGGTTCCACAGAATCTGCGGGCAAAGAGTTTTTGTTGAATCATGCTCCCTATCGTGTGGTAGGGGTAGTGAAAGATGTATCTACTCTTGCCGATGCTTCTTATGGCCAAGTATGGATTCCCTTTACTTCGACGGATTTGCCTAATGATACGTGGAGTGACCAGCACATGGGGATGATGAGTGTCACTATTTTGGCTCGAAGCCATGATGATTTTGGAGAAATCCGTGCTGAAGCCAAGCGGCGTATGAGTGAGTATAATTCTATTCTTGCCGATCAGGGGTATACGTTGATAGACCGTAACCGGCCATACGATCAGGAAACTCAGTCTATTTCATTTGCAGCTAATTTGGAGCCGGATTTGAAGTCGGCTCGTCGTGAACGTGCTATCATTTTTATCATTCTGTTGTTAGTACCTGCTATAAATCTGAGCAGTATGACGCAAAGCCGGTTGCGCCAACGTGTGGCGGAAATAGGAGTACGCCGTGCTTTTGGGAGCACCCGCATAGAAATGGTTGGACAAATAATCATGGAAAACCTGGTCGTGACTTTGTTGGCTGGTGCCGTAGGTTTGTTTATCAGTATTGTTATGGCTTATTTAGGTACCGATATCCTGTTTGCACAGCCTTATAGTGCGACATTGAATGCCCCTACAGTTGATTCCAGTATTTTATTGCACCCTTCCACTTTCCTTTATGCATTGCTGTTTTGCTTTGTTTTGAATTTGCTGAGTAGCGGCATTCCTGCTTGGAGGGCTTCAAGGACTAGCATTGTCAATGCGCTGGGAGGAAGGATTCACTAAGGTGATAACGAATTAAAAGTAAAGAATCAAGATGAATAAGAAACTATTTACTCAGATAAAAAATGAATGGCGGTCTAATCTTTGGCTTGTCACCGAATTATTGTTGGTAAGTGTCGTTTTATGGTATATTGTGGACTATATGTATGTGCAGACCTCAATTTATAATGAACCACGGGGATTTGATATTTCTCATTGCTATTTGGTGCAAATGGGACGTCTTACTGACAAAAGTCCAGACTTTATTCCCAATCAGACAGACGAGGAAAAGCGGCAGGATATCAAGGAACTTCTAAGTCGTCTTCAGCATAGACCGGATATAGAGGCAGCCGGATTAGGACAAAATTCTTACCCGTATAATGGCAGTAACAGCAGTGCGTCAGTGGTGTATGATACATTACGTTCGCCGGGATGGATTATACGCAGATTGGTGTCTCCCGATTTTGTCCGTGTGTTCCGTTATCGTGGCACCCGTGGGGAGACCCCTGAACAACTGGCTGAGATGCTGAAACATCCGAAGAATTTCTTAGCTTCAGATAATCTTTATAAACGGCGCTATGGATGTGATTTGACTTCATTGGTAGACAAACAATTTTATTTGTTCGGGGATACAACGAATACATATAATTTAGCAGCTTCTTTGCAGGTTGTCCGTTATGGGGATTATTTTGAGGCATGGAACAGTTACTGCATGGTGGCTCCTATGCCGGAAGAATGGTATGATTTGGGCACGGAGCTTTGTGTACGCGTAAAAGAGGATCAAGATCGCGATTTTATAGCCCGTTTGAAAGCGGATAGTGAGAAACTGTATCGCGTGGGCAATGTGTTTATCGCGGATGTGCGTTCTTTTACCGATATCCGTCGTAACTTTCAGCAGTCACATACGAATGCCTGGAACAGTTACCTTTTCGGAATGGGTTTCTTGTTGTTGAATATATTCTTGGGATTGCTAGGTACTTTCTGGTTCCGTACTCAGCAACGACGTGGTGAGATTGCATTGATGAAATCATTGGGTGGAACAGATCATAGTATCTTTGTCCGTCAGTTGGCAGAGGGATTGATATTATTGGCGGTGGCCACAATTCCTGCGATTTTTATTGATTGGAATCTGGCAAATAGTGAATTGAATGCTTGGATGAATGGCACTACTATTGAAGGTGGACGTTTCATAATAACAGTTCTTATTTCCTTTATTTTGATTGCATTGATGATTGTAGTAGGCATTTGGATTCCCGCACGTAAGGCTATGAAAGTTCAGCCGGCGGAAGTATTGCATAATGAGTAATCTCTTTTTTGTTAAAAGGTTTTAGAGCATAGCACAAACATGATAAAACTATATATTAAACAGGCTTTTTACCAACTTCGTGAGAATAGGCTCATCAGCTTGGTTTCTATCATAGGAACGGCATTGGCTATTTGTATGATCATGGTCATTGTCCTGGTGTTGGAAGTACGCATTACGGATTGTGTGCCCGAGGTGAACCGTTCACGTTCTCTTTATATGAAAGCGATGTCTATTCATCAGAAAGGAGACACCAGTGATAATTCATCAAACGGCTGTATGTCACTCACAGTGGCTAAAGAGTGTTTTAAGGCACTTACTGTTCCTGAGGCGGTAACTATAGTGTCTACAGGAGGCAGGATGCGTATTTCTGTACCTGCGGGAAAAATGATGACAGTGGATAACCTTGAAACTGACGATACCTTTTGGAAAGTGTTCTCTTTTGATTTTATTGCCGGAAAGCCGTTTACGGCTGCCGATAGTGAAAGCGGACTTCCTAAGGTTGTACTTAGTGCTTCTGTGGCCCGGAATTTGTTTGGTACGGTAGAAGCGGTAGGACGTACGGTCCAACTCAACTTGGCCGATTATACGGTAGTGGGTGTTGTGAAAGATGTATCCAAACTGGCTGTTTCTTCTTATGCACAGATTTGGATACCTTTCAATTCAACAGAAATAGCCAGAAAGTGCTGGTATGACAATGCGATGGGAACTTTTCGTGTGGTCATTCTGGCACATTCGGAGAAAGATTTTCCTGCCATCAGAGAAGAGGCGGAACGCCTGCGTCAGAAATTCAATGACGGATTGCAGGATTCCGAAATTTTTTATCGTGGACAACCCGATGATCGTTTCTCTTTTATCTTTCGTCACTGGGGAAGAGAGTTACAGGCGAAGGAAGCTTATTTGCACTACCTGCTGGTGATTGTTATTTTATTGCTGGTACCGGCTATAAATTTGAGTAGCATGATTTTGTCCCGTATGCGGAAGCGCATGTCGGAAATAGGGGTGAGGAAGGCATTTGGTGCTACTGCCAATGTCTTGTTGAGGCAAGTGTTTTATGAAAACTTATTATTGACGCTCATAGCCGGAGCAGTAGGAATGCTTTTCAGTTATGCATGTACTTTTTTATTGAATGATTTCTTATTTTCCAATAGCGAGAACCGTGCCCAAATAGGAGAAACCAGTCTTTCGGCAGATATGTTGTTCAGTCCCTGGATATTCTTGGCCGCATTCATTTTCTGCCTGCTCTTGAATTTGCTGTCAGCGTGCATCCCTGCCTGGAGGGCATCGCGCATGAATATTACGGACGCTTTAAACCAACGTTAGATCATGAACAGGAATTTATTGAAACAGATATGGAACGAGCGCCGCAGCAATGCGTTTCTGTGGATGGAACTTTTTGTGGTGTTTGTCATATTATGGTATATTGTGGATGTGGTATATGTCACATTGAGCATCTATAATTTGCCGATGGGCTTTGATATAGAAAATACGTATGTTCTTCGTTTTGAGCGGATGACTTCGAAGGCGGCTGCTTATCAGCCTGGCCGTACTATGAAAGAAGATATTGCCGATTTGCATGAAATTGTAAACAGGCTTGCGCATCGTCCGGATGTGGAAGCAGTCAGCCTCTCGCAAAACTGTATACCTTATAATGACGGTGCAAACAGTTTTTCATTTTATCTGGATACAGTCCCGGTACGTAGTTTGAAACGATGGATAACTCCGGAGTATTTTAATGTATTCCGTTATCGCAATATAGACGGTTCGGGTAGTGAAAGCCTTGCTGAGGCACTGACACCGTCCGGCATGGTCTTATCTGTGAATATTGCCGATGTTTATCAGGATGCACCTTGGCATGGTAAGGAACTTTTAGGGCGTAGGGTACCTGTTTGGCGGAATGAGCCGGAGGCGGAGCATCTTTCTATAGCTGCTCTTACCGAGCCGGTCCGTTATGACCATTTTACAGCTCCGGATGATTACGGCTCCCGTTATGCTGCTGTGTACCTGACAGATGAGGCGTTGGAATCCTTAGGTGAGACGGTTTATATAGAAGTTTGCCTGCGTGTTCGTGAGGGACAGAATGATGGATTCATAGACCGTTTGATAGTGGATGCCGACCGTCAATATCAGGTGGGCAATCTATATCTTTTGGATATAACTCCTTTGAGTGATGTACGCACAGCTTATGAAACGGATTCGGTGAATGAGTTGAATACGCAATTTTGTATCATATTTTTCTTATTGCTGAATATCTTTCTAGGCATTATCGGAACTTTCTGGTTCCGGACACAGCATCGGCGTGCCGAAATAGCGTTGCGTATGGCTTTAGGATCTACCCGTTGGGGAATCTGCGGTCGTCTGATGGGGGAAGGAGTCTTGTTATTGCTGATATCTGCTATTCCTGCATTGGTTGTGGCGTGGAATTTGGGATATGCCGAACTGGTGGAAGTTACACGTATGCCTTTTACGGCAGGGCGTTTTGCGATTACGGTTCTGGGCACTTTTATTCTGATTGCTGGAATGATTGTCATTGGAATAGGATACCCTGCCCGTCGTGCCATGAGTATCGAACCGGCTGAGGCATTACATGAAGAATAAGGTGCCAGTTTATCAGTTTGCCAATATGTTGCCACATTATTTCATTGTCACATGATCAGCAGTGTTCGTATATGAATGGAGTGTCCGATTTCGGACACTCCATTCTTGTTGTAAGGTGTTATAAAACAGTGAAATAGTTTTTTGGCATACCATTTGCCTTACCTTTGATAAAAAGAATAATAACGCAATGAAAAAACAAGTAATATCTCTATTTTTAGCCTTTGGCATATCGTTGGTTGCCGGAGCGCAGCCACAAGAAAAGCGACGTGCCATCACTTTGGAGGAAGCCATTACTATTGCCCGTGTGCAAAGTGTAGATGCGGCCGTAGCTTTAAACGAGCTGAAAACCGCTTATTGGGAATATCGTACTTTCCGTGCGGATTTGCTTCCGGAAATGAATTTTGAAGCCACTATTCCCAGCTATAATAAGAAGTATAATTCTTATCAGCAGGATAACGGTGCTTATACATTTGTACGTAATAATTATATGGAAATGAATGGTGAAGTTTCTATCGATCAGAATATTTGGTTGACCGGTGGTAAACTCTCATTGAATACCTCTCTTGATTTCTTGAAACAACTGGATGGAGATAAATCAAAACGATATATGTCTGTTCCTGTGGCATTGACTTTGGAACAACCTATTTTCGGAGTGAATACAATTAAATGGAACCGCCGCATCGAACCGGTGAGATACGCTGAAGCTAAAGCCGCATTTCTTACTGCAACCGAAGAGGTAACCATGACTACTATCAATTATTTTTTCAATTTGTTGTTGGCCAAGGAAAATGTAGGCATTGCCCGACAGAATCTGAAGAATGCAGATAAACTGTATGAAGTGGCTAAGGCAAAGCGTAGCATGGGGCAGATCAGTGAAAATGATTTGTTGCAATTGGAACTGAATGTATTGAATGCCCGTTCTACATTGACTGAAAATGAAAGCAACTTGAAAAGTAATATGTTCAAACTCCGTTCATTTCTGGCATTAGGAGAGGATGAGGAACTGGAGCCGGTTGTTCCCGAAACGATTCCGACTGTTTTGCTGAACTATCCGGATGTTTTGGACAAAGCACTTGCCAATAATTCATTTGCACATAATATTCGTCGCCGCCAGTTGGAAGCAGATTTTGAAGTGGCTAAGGCGAAAGGTAATTTACGTGAAATCAAGCTCTATGCACAGGTAGGTTTTACAGGAACAGACAATGAATTTAATAGTGCATACCGCCGTTTGAAAGACAACCAGATTGTGGAAGTCGGTTTTAAGATTCCTATTCTTGACTGGGGAAAACGTCGTGGTCAGGTAAAGATTGCTCAAAGTAACCGCGATGTGACCGAAAGCAAGTTACGTCAGGAAACCATGAATTTCAATCAGAATCTGTTTATCCTTGTAGAACAGTTCAATAATCAGCAGGCCCAGTTGCAGATAGCAGACGATGCGGACAAGATTGCCCAGAAACGTTACAGTACCAATGTGGAAACCTTCATGGTTGGTAAAATCTCGACATTGGATTTGAATGACTCCCAGACAAAGAAAGATGAGGCTCGTCAGAAGCATATCAATGAGTTGTTCTATTATTGGTACTATTATTACCAGTTGCGCAGCTTGACATTGTGGGATTTCAATACCAATACTAATATTGATGCCGATTTCGAAAAGATTATCAAACAATAGGATTTTTACTATTCAATTCTGTTTGAATATAAAATGGGGTTGTCTTTGTACTTATTAAAATAATAATTTCTACATTTGCAGCAGTATGATATTAATTATAGACGATGACAGTGCCATTCGTTCTTCTCTGAGCTTTATGCTGAAAAGGGCGAAATATGATGTGCAGGCCGTACCAGGTCCCAAAGAGGCTATTGAAATAGTCCGTTCGGTTGCACCCCAGTTAATCTTGATGGATATGAACTTCACCCTGTCCACCAGTGGTGAAGAAGGATTGACGCTTTTGAAACAGGTCAAAGTGTTCCGGCCCGATGTTCCCGTTATATTGATGACGGCATGGGGAAGTATCCAGCTTGCCGTGCAAGGGATGCAGGCAGGTGCATTCGACTTTATTACCAAACCTTGGAACAACGTAGCGTTGATGCAAAGGATAGAAACTGCTTTGGAACTGACTTCACAAGATAAGAAAGCAGCGGTTCCGGTGGAAGATAATGACGGCTTCAACCGTAGCCATATCATTGGAAAGAGTAAGGCACTGATGGATGTGCTGGCCACGATCAAGCGGATAGCGCGTACCAACGCATCGGTCTTGATTACCGGTGAAAGTGGTACAGGTAAGGAGTTGATAGCCGAAGCGGTACATTTGAACAGTCCCCGTAGCAAGAAACCTTTTGTGAAAGTGAATTTGGGAGGTATTTCTCATACTTTGTTCGAGAGTGAAATGTTCGGTCATAAGAAAGGTGCGTTTACGGATGCCACATCCGACAGGGTAGGACGTTTTGAACTGGCTGATAAGGGTACGATTTTCTTGGATGAGATTGGCGATTTGGATTTAAGCTGTCAGGTGAAACTGCTTCGCGTGTTACAAGAGCAGACTTTTGAAGTTTTGGGCGACAGCCGTCCCCGTAAAGTCGATATCCGTGTGGTCAGTGCGACGAATGCCGATTTACGGCAGATGGTGCAGGAACACACCTTCCGCGAGGATTTGTTCTATCGTATTAATTTAATTACGGTGCATCTTCCGGCATTACGCGAACGCCGTGAGGATATTCCGTTATTGGTCCGTCATTTCGCCGACAAACAATGTGAATCGAACGGTCTTCCCAAAGTGGAATTTACTTCTGAAGCGATGGATTATTTGAGCCGTTTGCCTTATCCGGGTAATATCCGTGAATTAAAGAATTTGGTGGAACGTACCTTGCTGGTCAGTGGAAAGGAAATATTGACTGCGGATGATTTTAAATCACAATACCAGCATCCTATAGAACAGAAGATGACAACGAATCTGCAAGGCATGACCTTGGAGGAGATAGAAAAGCAGACTATTCTGCAAACGCTTGAAAAGTATAACAATAATATGTCACAGGTTGCCATAGCCTTAGGAATCAGCCGGGCCGCTCTTTATCGCCGTTTGGAGAAATACAATATACAAGTGAATGATTAGCAAAAACGGAACCGAATAAAATATGAAACTGAAATTCTTGTTCTTCTTTTTAGCATTACTGTTGACAGCAGTATGGACTATCCTGATCGTTCTTACATTGAAGGAACGCGGTGCGCTGTTTTATATAGGAGAGGGAGTCATTACATTCAGTCTTGTGTTTCTGGTTTATTTCTACCGCAAAGTCGTGAAACCGCTTGATATCATCGGCAACGGTATGGAACTTCTTCGTGAGCAGGATTTCAGCAGTAGGCTGACTCCTGTCGGACAAAAGGAAGCCGACCGCATTGTGTTGGTTTTCAACCGCATGATGGAGCAGTTGAAAGACGAGCGTCTCCGGTTGCGTGAGCAGAATCATTTTCTTGACTTGCTGGTCAGTGCTTCTCCTATGGGAGTTGTCATACTGACTCTGGACGGACATATTTCCATGCTGAATGCGGCAGCTCTTCGTTTTTTGGATTATTCTTCGTCAGAGGAAGTCAGAGGCCGATTGCTGTGCGAGTTGGCTTCCCCTTTGGCCGAAGAAATAGAACGTATTCCCAAAGATACTACGGAAACAATTCGTCTGAGCGACTCCATGATTTACCGCTGTTCCCGGCTTTCTTTTGTTGACAGAGGCTTTTCTCATCCGTTTATTCTGGTGGAAAGTCTGACTTCCGAGGTGGTGAAAGCAGAGAAAAAGGCATACGAAAAAGTGATCCGTATGATAGCACATGAGGTGAATAATACGACTGCGGGCATTACCTCTACTCTTGATACGGTGGATGGTGCCTTGGAATGTATGGAGGATACGGAAGACTTGCGCGAAGTGATGAAAGTCTGCATAGAGCGTTGCTACAGCATGAGCCGTTTTATCACGAATTTCGCCAATGTGGTGAAGATTCCCGAGCCTCAATTACAATCAGTGGACTTGAATGACCGCGTGGCCGCTTGCAAGACATTTATGGAAACGGTTTGCCGTAACCGCAAGATTACGCTGCATCTTAATTTATGTAAAGAGAATCCCGAAGTGATGATGGATACTTCCCTGTTTGAGCAAGTACTGGTCAACATTATCAAGAATGCGGCTGAAAGTATCGGGGAAACAGGAGATATCTTTATCCGTACTTCCGTATCACCTACGATGTTGGAAATTGCTGATACCGGTGCCGGTATCAGTAAAGAGGTGGAAACCAAGCTGTTCAGTCCTTTCTTCTCCACCAAGCCTAACGGACAGGGTATCGGTCTTATTTTTATTCGTGAAGTTTTGATAAAACATGGGTGTACTTTCTCTCTTCGTACCTATCCGGATAAACTGACCCGTTTCCGTATCCGTTTCTGATGATTTTCTACCACTTTACCACGCTGCGATGCTTCCGTAAGGAAGTGCAAAGGGAGGGGTATAGTAAACGTCTTTCGGGTGTTTCTTTTTGTGCTGTTGGTTCTTTCGGAATCTCAGTTCAAAAGGAAACACCCTTTTTATTATGCTACGCTGTCCACGATAAAAAATGTTCAATCAGGATTGGATGAAATCGGTTCGTTTGGTTTATCTTCATAATATTAACGTGAGTTCGAAATAAGAATAAATATATTTCACTTATAATTAGAAACATAGCGATAAAAGTATTAAATTTAT
>ERZ791622.778-NODE-778-length-12603-cov-2.74737_pt1 | contig 12603 bp, 9 predicted proteins | sample MGYA00510269_ERZ791622 | MGnify/ENA primary metagenome ERZ791622 (study PRJEB30046, sample SAMN00715191) | human gut metagenome | study: EMG produced TPA metagenomics assembly of the A metagenome-wide association study of gut microbiota in type 2... | reverse complement strand
CTACGCTACGGGCGAGCGCTTCTCGATCGACCGGCTCAACATGGGCGGTCTGGGCGACGCACAGTTCCTACTGCAGGAGGGCGGTACGTTGGGCGACCTCTACTCCCGCCGCGATTTGCGCTACGACGAGAACAATGCCATTTACATCGACGAGAACGGAAATGTAGCTACGGAGACGATCCAGGATGTGAATAAGTATGTCAAGCTGGGCAGCGTACTGCCCGATGTCAACATGTCGTGGCGCAACGACTTCCGCTGGAAGAACCTGAACTTCGGCTTCATGATTTCGGCCCGTCTGGGCGGCATCGTCTACTCGCGTACGCAGGCCATGCTCGACCAATACGGCGTGTCAGAGGTTACGGCCGCGGCGCGCGATGCCGGAGGCGTGACGCTCAACGGCGGCGACGTGGTGGATGCCTACACTTGGTATTCGGCCATCGCAGGCGGCAATTCCATCCCGCAGTTCTACACCTACTCGGCCACGAACGTGCGGTTGCAGGAGGCTTCGATTGGCTACACGATTCCCCGCAAGCTGCTGCGTAACGTCTGCGAGATTACGGTTTCTATCGTGGGCCGCAATCTGTGGATGCTCTACAACAAGGCTCCGTTCGATCCAGAAAGCATCGCTACGACGGGCAACTACTATCAAGGTATTGATTACTTCATGATGCCGTCATTGCGCAACGTAGGATTCAATCTCCGTCTCAAATTCTAAAACAGCGACACGATGAAAGACAAATTGATAAAAGCGGCGCTCTCCTTCGCAGTTGTGTGCGTTCTGGGCGCATGCACCAAGAATTACCTCGACATCAACAGCAATCCCTACGAGGTGGACAAGGAGCAGATGGAGGCCAAGGACTACGCCATCGCCTCGGGACTCTCTGCCATGTTCGGGACCGTCGTCTCGACGGATGTCAATACGGCGCAGTTCACTGACTGTCTGCTGGGCAGTACGCAGGGCGGTTATTACGCTGATGCGAACAATGGCTGGACGAACACCATTTCCAAATACAACCCGACCGACAACTGGACGAACGTGTTCATGTACAGCGACAAAGTCATCCCGCAACTGTACAGTAACATGTCGAACGTGGAGGGGATTTCGGAGGATCCGCTCGTTTTGGCCATCCTCAAGATCGTGAAGGTCTGCGTCCTGAACCGTGTGACGGACACTTATGGCCCGATTCCTTATTCCGAGATCGGAAGCACCGGTAAGATCCAGGTGGCTTACGACGACCAGCCCAAGGTCTATTCGCAGATGTTCGATGAATTGGACGAGGCAATCGCCCTGTTGGACGAGAACATCGACAGGAGCATCACGAGCACGACCGACCAAGTCTTCGACGGCACAGCCGTGAAATGGTGCCGTTTTGCCAACTCGATGAAGCTGCGGCTGGCCATGCGGGTGGTATACACCGATTTCGTAAGCTCGAAGGGCCTCTCTCCGCAGCAGTTGGGCGAACAGGCCGTGGCGCACTCTGTCGGTGTCATGCAGTCGAACGCAGACAATGCGCAGCTTTCGTCCCTGGCCTTCGGCAAGGACGGCAATCCGCTCTATACGGCATGCATGTACAACTCCCCAGCTGGGTCGGTGACGGGCGGCGATTCGCATGCTGCAGCCGACATCATCTGCTACATGAACGGTTATGAGGATCCGCGCCGCGAGAAATATTTCAGCAAGGCACAGTTCTCCGGGGACAACGCCCTTGAGTATGTGGGCATGCGTCGTGGTATCGCCATTCCAGCGCTCAGCACTGTGGGGCTGCTCTATTCAGGCGTCAACTTCGTAGATGGCATGGCTACTCCGTTGCAGTGGATGAATGCCGCCGAGGTGGCCTTCCTGAAGGCGGAAGCCGTCGGCGGCTGTTCGGCTGGAACATGGGTGGCAGCGCTAAGACCTTCTACGAGCAGGGCGTCCGCCTCTCGTTCGAACAGTGGGGTGTTGCGGGCGTCGACGAATACCTTGTCGGCACCACTCTTCCGGAATCCTACACCGACCCCAACGGCGGTGCGACCTCCTATTCTACACAGCTCTCCCAGCTGGGGGTGGCTTGGAACGACGGCGCCTCGAAGGAGGAGATGCAGGAGCGCATCATCATCCAGAAGTGGATCGCCAACTTCCATCTTGGCAACGAGGCGTGGGCTGATTTCCGCCGTACAGGCTTTCCGCACCTGATTCCGGCCATGGAGTCTGCCGTGGGCAATAACTCGCAGGGCATCCGGAACCTTACGCTCGGCGCTCGCCGCATGTCCTATCCTGCGGACGAGGCGACCAACAACCCGGAGAACTACGCCAAGGCTGTGGAGATGCTTGGTGGCTCCGATAACATGGCAACCCGCATGTGGTGGGACTGCAATCCGGCCGTCAAATAACCGTACACACCGTTTAACCCATTAAAACGAAATTCGACATGAAACGCATATTCATTCCGTTCTTCGCCGCGGCGGCCCTGCTGGCCTGGTGGGCCGCGTGCAGCGACTGGACGGAAGCCGAACACAAAGATTTTCTGCCGCCGATGAATCAGAATGATCCGGCTTTTCTGACATCGCTCCGGGATTTCAAGGTCGGCGAACACCTGGTGACGATGATGATCGTCCGGGGAACTTCGACCGCTCCGAACCGGCAGAACCAGCATCCGATGTCCATGCCCGACAGTGTGGATTACCTGCTCATGACCGACGTCGACGACCTGCATCCGGCGCTGTCGGACGAGATCGCCGAAGTACGTTCGAAGAAGGGTACCCGCACGCTCAACGTCGTGGACTATACGACAATCCGCAGTACCTGGGACGCCATGAAGGAGGCATCTTCCGGTACAGAGCACGAGGGCGACTATACGGAGGAGAAGTTCGCCGAGTACTGCAAGGCCGAGACTGAAAAGCAGCTTGCGGCCTGCTCCCGATACGGATTCGACGGCATCGTCGTCTCCTATCTGGGCGGTTACGACAGCAGCGCCGCAGCTCCGTTCGTCCTGGCGGCGGACACGTGGCGCCGCGACAATCCCAACAAGCTACTCTTCTTCCGCGGATACCCCGCCTTCATCACGAGCATCGAGAACCAGACGATTCTTGCGGAGTGTGACTACGTCATCATCCTGACTGAGGGTGCCTCGTCGTCGGTGGCTATCTCCCGTATGGTGCGCGACCAACTCGAAGAGGGTGTTCCGAGCAACCGGGTCGTGCTGGAAGCCTCCGTGCCGTCGATCGCCGACGGTGGCGACGACGCTCAGGTGGGCGCTTCGCTCCAGGTGGCCGCGCAGTGGGTGATGGATCCGAAAACCTCCCAGACTGTACAGTGCGATAAGCTGGGGCTCTGCGCATCGAACGCACAGGAAGACTATTTCAATACGCCAACATACAAGAGAATCCGCGAGGCGCTCGGCATCCTGAACCCCGAGCCCGAAGAGGAGCCCGAAAACAATCCCGAAAATAAAAACGACGATGAAAAATAAATTAGGATTCGCATTGTGTCTGCTCCTGGTAGCCGTATTCATGGGCTGCAAGGAGGATGAGGAGGGCAAACACCACTTCAGCAATCAGGTGTTCATCTCCGCCACGTCGTTCACCGACGACGTGTTTATCAAACGGGACAACCTCGACGTGACCCGGGAAGAGAGCTGCGACGTTACCGTCGCCATGGCCCAGCCCCGGGAGCGCGACATCACGGTCCGGCGACACCCGGGTCCCGTTCGCCGAGGCTCCCGGTCTGTTGGAGCACTACCGGATGTTCTACGACGATCCAACGGCCGAACTGCTCCCTGCCAACGGCGGCTATTACGATTTCGCGGATAATTCGACTGTCATCACGGCCGGGATGGTGGAGAGTGCGCCGCTCACCTTCGCCTTTACGAATTTGGACAATCTGCCCATCGAGGAGAAGCAGCGTTATGTGCTGCCCGTACGCATCGTGTCGGCCGACGGCATGAATATCCTCGAAAGCGCCCGGACGGTCTACTTCGTCTTCTCGAAGGCCGCGCTCATCAACGTCGTGGCCGAGATGGAGAACAACTGCGCCTGGCCCGAGTGGACGGCTGATACCGAGGCGGTGAAGGACATGGAGACCTTCACGCTCGAAGCGCTCGTCTACGCCAACTCGTTCGACCGCAAGATCTCGACAATTATGGGCATCGAGGATACGTTCCTCATCCGTTTGGGCGACGACGGCCGTCCGACTAACCAGTTGCAGGTGGCCTTCGCCAAGAAGGTTTCGGAGGAGGAGACCTCGCCTGCACGCGGGAAGATTCCGGCCGAGGCCGACAGCCGTTATGACCTCAAGCTGTTCGTTTGGCATCATATCGCCGTCACATTCGATCGCGGCACTATCTGCGTCTATATCGACGGCAAGCTGAAGGATACGGTCAAGGCTTCAGTATCTGGTACCGACGGGCATGCCGTGATCATCGACAAGATCAACTTCGCCATTCCGCACTCCGACGAGACGGACGGCAAGGAGCGCTGCTTTTGGATCGGCCACTCGTACCGCCTCCAGTCGGACGGCGACTTGTTCTACGAGCGTCGTTTCGACGGCATGATGGGCGAAGTGCGCCTCTGGAACAAGGCCCTGACGGCCGAGGAGATCGCTTCCGAGAACCATTTCTACAAAATCGATCCCGCATCAGACGGACTGGTGGCTTATTGGAAGTTCGACGACAATACGAAAGGTAAGACCGTCAAGGATTATACCGGCAACGGCTTCGATCTGAAGACCGAGCGCGAAGTGAATTGGCAGAGCGTCGCGCTTCCCGAAGAGTGAGAGATTTATTACCTGAAGAATCGTAATTCCTTAACTTTAATTTAACCTTTTTAATTAACCTAATCAACCAAACATGAAAAGAAAGTCATTTCTGATGCTTTTAACGGGTATGTTCGCCATTTCATCGGGGGCTCTCGTCGGTTGCAACGATGACGATGATGTGAACAAAAAGAATTCCCTGTCGGTAACACCTGCGTCTGCTATTGAGTTCAAGGCCGGCGACAATCAGGACGTTGTGCTGACCGTCAAGACCGACGCCAAGTCGTGGGCATTCGAGAAGAACGGTGAGTGGATCGTCGCCAAGCAGGACGGCGACAAACTAACTGTGAATGCCCAGGCTAATACCACGGAGTCCGTACGTCCGGGCCGCATCACGATTACGGCCGGTAACGCCGAACCCGTCAACATCAACGTAAACCAAAAGGGGCTTGAAGTAGGTGAAATCGTACTGAGCATTTCGCCGTCGGATCCCATTGGGTTCGAGGCTACTGGCAACAAGGCCGTTGAACTGACCGTTACGACTAATGCACCCGACTGGACGTTCTCCTACCCCGAGGAGTGGATGACGGCCGAGAAGCAGGGCGACAAGCTGACGGTCAACGCCAAGGACAATACGGGAGATGCCCGTGTGGGGCAGATCGTCGTGACGTCCAGCGAGGGTGAGAAGACTGCGAAGATCGCCGTGTCGCAGAAGGCCGGCAGCGAGAATCCCACCCCGGGCGAGGAGATCGCCGGTTCGCTCTCGACGGCCGATGATCTGAACATCCAGTTCGCTCACGATGCCGTGGAGCCCGTCAAGAAAACCCTGACCTTCACGCTGGAGAAGACCGCTATGGTTGAGACCAAGGTGAAGCTCGTCTTCGACGAACGCCATGTCGAAGAGTACAACTTCGACCACGCTACCGAGTATGTCGTATTCCCCGAGAAACTCTGCACCATTGCGAACGACGGCGTGATGACTATCCCCGCCGGTGAAACCTCTGCGCAGATCGAGGTAACGCTCACGCCGAGTGCTTCCGATCTGGAGTATGTAACCACCTACATGGTTCCCCTTCAGGCCGTAGCCCAAACGGAGGGTATCGTCGTTAAAGATGAGGCTGAATACGTTGACTTCCTAGTTTCGCGCATTGGTTCGAAGAAGATCCGTAACATCTGTTATTTCGAGGTGAACGACTGCAACCCGCTCACACGCCATTGAGTACATTTTGGAGGACGGTCAGCCGTTTTTCGATGCTGTCGTGCTATTCGCTGGCAACATCAACTGGGATGCTTCGAAGCAGAAGGTCTACATGAATGCCAACCCCAACGTGCAGGCGTTACTCGACAACTCGGAGGAACTGCTCCAGCCGCTGCGTAAGAAAGGTATCAAGGTGTTGCTCGACATCTTGGGCAACCACGACCAGGCCGGCATCGCTGGTTTGAGCGACTGGGGTTGTGAGCAGTTCGGTAAGGAGCTGGCTCAAATCTGTCTCGACTATAAACTCGATGGTATCGGTTTCGATGACGAGTATTCGAGGTACTACGGATCCGGAAAATGGTTCGCAGGCCCCAGCTCCCAGCAGGCCGCCCGTCTCTGCTACGAGACCAAAAAGGCGATGAAGGAATTGTGCCCCTGGGAGACTTGGGTACACCTCTATTACTTGGGCTATATCCAGTCCTCTCTGCCTTCGGTATTCATCGACGGTGTGGAGCATAAGCCGTCTGAATTCATTGACAACGTCTGCGCCGACTACGGCGGTTCGGCAAGACCGGTAAACGGTATGGGACTGAGCGGATGTGCCGGCAACTCTATCCAACTCAACTATGGCCAATCCATCTCGTCGTCTGGAGCCAAGGCACTGATGAATCAGGGTTACGGCTGGATCATGTGGTTCGCATTCGATCCTTCCGGAACCGGAACGGTCAGCAACAACCGTTCGCATTCGCTCCGGCAGTTCCGCAACGTGGCAGAGGGCTGCTACGAGCAGAGCGTACGCGATCCCAAAAATGTCTACAACAAGATCAGCGAGGGCCCCCCCCGCACCCGATCAACTAACTTGAAAACGAACGACTCGGTCGTGCGTTCCGGCTTCGGCCGGGATGCCGCCGATCGTTCGGTCGGAACCGGGCGAAGCCGTTTTCCGGTTCGCTGGTAATGAACAAATCCTTAAAACCTGAACGACAAGATATGAAAATTTCGAAAATATTTCTTTTTACCGCTGCTGCGCTCGCACTCTGCGGAGCCTGCGATGACAGCGACGACAAAGTGGATCCTTCGACTACCGAAGACAAGATTTGCAAGACAAGATTTGCGTTTCGCCGATGGAAGGCGTTGTGGGGAGTAAGGGCGGCGATGTCTCGGCCATGGTTACCAGCTCGGGCGCGTGGACGCTCGAAGGCGCCGAGAACGCTTATGTGCTCCCTTCGGCCGTTAAGGGCAAGGATGGCGACATCGTGGCCTTCACCGTGAAGGCCAACGACAAGGAGGAAGACCAGGTCTTCACCTATACGTTCACATGCGGCAAGAAGACCGCGTCTTTCAAGATTACGCTCAAGAAAAAGGCCTCCGAGACCGAGGAGCAGCTCGAACTCTTCTATGCCGATGGGGCGAACATCCTGTCCTGCGAAGGCGGCAAGGTGACGCGCTGGTTACCAGCTCGGGCGCGTGGACGCTCGAAGGAGAGTCCGATTTCGTGACGCCGTCGGCTACGAGTGGAGAAGACGGTGCCGAGATAGTCTTCGAGGTGGATCCCAATGAGACCGAGGAGGAGCGGAGCGCCAACTACGTCTTCAAGATGGGCAGTAAGGAGGTCGAATTCCAGATCGTCGAGAAAGGCGAAACTGGCGAGACCATCGAAATCACGTCGAAGTCGGAAATGCGCCTGGCTTATACGGCTGTGGAGCGTTTGGCCGTGGAGTTGACGACGAATGTCAACTATCGCAACCTGACGGCCGAAATCGTATCGGAGACCGAGGGGTGGCTGACCTATACGATTGCCCGCCCCACCGAGGGCGGCGCCGAGACCGACGTGACGGCCTATTTCTCCATGGCCCAGAACGACGGTGAGACTCCGCGTGAGGCTACCGTGACGATCAAGGGTGTGAAGAACGGCACAGCCGTGCTGAAGGTAACTCAGCTTCCCAAGTCGAAGATCGAGCCCGAGAAGTTGGCCTATTTCCTAGATGTGGAGGCTCAGACACTCGATATTCCGGTAACGGCCAATGTCGAGTTCGATGTGACGGTAAGCGAGGGGGCGACGGGCTGGTTTACCTATAATAATGCCGACGATAGCGGCCTGCACTTCACAGTGGAGGCTCTGGTTAACGGATCTGCTCGCAGCTGCGATGTCGTGCTCACCGAGAAGAACGCTCCCGACAACTCCGAGGCGCTGACGGTCAACATCAATATTACGCAGAAGCCCAAGGGTCTGATCGAGTGTGTGGCCGACATGCGCCGCTCGCGCTGCTATTTCCCGTTTTTGAAGAATGGCGGAGCGCTCAACAGCTTGAAGAACGGCACCATGGAGGCGCTGGTCAATATTCAGGAGACGCGCGTATCCGGATCTTTGTCGACCATCATGGGTGTCGAGGGTAAATTCCTCCTCCGCCTGGGCGACGTCAATGTGCCTTGGAACCAAATTCAGCTGGCCATGCAAGGCGGAAACCGTACGGATACCAAGTTGAAACTCTCCGAACTGGATCGCTGGTACCATGTCGCCGTGACGTGGGACGATACTTTCGCTTATTTCTACATTGACGGAGAACTTTTGTATCGAACCGGTATCTCCAATTACTCCGGTTTTAACCTAGGTGTGGCATACGGCGGTTCCGAGAGCGACTACAACCGTGCTTTCTGGATCGGTTATGCCTACAACGCCGACCGTTTCTTCCCCGGTTATATGGCCGAGGTGCGCGTATGGAACCGCACGCTGACCAAGGAGGAGATCAATGCCGAAAACCACTTCTACTCCGTTCCGGTGGATTCGGAAGGTCTGGTAGGCTACTGGAAACTCAACGACGGAGCAGGTCAGATTATCAAGGATCATTCTCCTTCGGGCAACAGCATGCTGGGTGAAATCAACGTCCACTCTTCGGGTGGTCAGCAGATCGGTGACCCGGGTATGAACTGGGTGGAGATGAGTCTGCCCTAATTTCGAGCGGATAAAATAAGCGTTGCCTGTCCGTCGGGAACGACGGTTCGTGTGTGGCAGCTGAATCCCATTCTGCTATGGGATTGAAAGAGCGTAACGACTCGATTTATCGAGTCGTTACATTCTTTATACAGTAGAGAAGGCAACAGTCTATTTTCAGCCTATTGCGTTCAAATACCGCATTTCAAATAACCTATCACAAGATACAAAAAATTTCGAACAGGTTTCTTTGTTAAAATACAAGATTGTATTTCGCGATTGTCGCACTATATCAGAATAAGTAATAACCTATTGTGATTTAGTATAAAACATATAAAAAAGTTGTTCATATCGGATGAAATCCGTATATTTATAATGTTTTAAGCATTCTTTTAGTTGTGTATTATGCAATCTCTTAGTCATCTTAAACATTCTCCTTTGGAATGGGTTCCGAGTTTGTACTTTGCGATGGGGCTTCCGTTTGTGGTTCTGAACATGGTTTCTGCGGTTCTGTACAAGGACCTGGGGATCTCGGATGCTCAGATCGCGTTCTGGACCTCTCTGATCATGTGGCCATGGACGATCAAGTTTCTGTGGAGCCCTTTTTTGGAGCTTTACCGGACGAAGAAGTTCTGGGTCGTGGGGAGCCAGTTGTTGAGCGGCGTTCTGTTCGGCGTCGCGGCCCTGTCGCTTCAGCTTCCGCTGTTCTTCTCGGTCAGTGTAATTGCGGTCGTTGCCTTCAGCGGGGCGACGCACGACATCGCGGCCGACGGAGTCTACATGTCGGAGCTATCGCCTGCGTCCCAGGCGAAATACATCGGCTGGCAGGGGGCGTTCTACAACCTTGCGAAACTGGTCGCCACGGGCGGTCTGGTGTGGCTTGCGGGGTGGCTTTACGAGGGTTTCAGCACCTCGGGGACCGCATCGTTCGACGCTTATGTCCGTTCGTGGACGGTCGTTTTGCTGCTCCTGTGCGTCACGCTCGTCGCTTTGGGCCTTTACCATCTCCGCGCGCTTCCTTCAGGCGGTTCGGCTTCAGAAGGCCGCTCGCTGCGGGATGGCCTTTCGGGCCTGAAAGAGGTTATCGCGGCGTTCTTCACCAAACGGCATATCTGGTACTATATCGCCTTCATCATCCTGTACCGGTTGGGCGAGGGCTTCGTGATGAAGATCGTTCCGCTGTTTCTCAAAGCCGACACGGCTTCGGGCGGTCTGGGCCTTACGAACCAGCAGATCGGCCTTTACTACGGGACTTTCGGCGCGGGGGCGTTTCTCATAGGCTCGCTTTTGGCGGGCTACTACATCGCCCGACGAGGTCTGCGGCGCACACTTTTCACGCTGTGCTGTATCTTCAACCTGCCGTTCGGGGTCTACGCCTTGCTTGCATGGTTCCAGCCTTCGAGCATGTGGCTCGTGGGCGGTGGCATCGTCGTGGAGTACTTCGGCTACGGCTTCGGCTTCGTGGGCCTGACGCTGTTTATGATGCAGCAGGTCGCTCCGGGGCGTCACCAGATGGCGCACTACGCTTTCGCTTCGGGTATTATGAACCTCTCGGTGATGCTCACGGGCATGGCTTCGGGCTTTTTGAGCGATCTGATGAGCTACCGTATCTTCTTCCTCGCGGTGATGCTCGCCACCATTCCGGCTTTTGTGATCACCCGGCTGGTTCCCTTTACCTATGACGACAAACCAAACGACAAATAATTTATATGGATACACTGAAAATTGCGGGCTCGAATCAGCCCGATATGCCGTGGGAGGACCGTCCCGCCGGCTCCAAAGAGGTGATGTGGCGTTACACGCAGAACCCGATCATCGGGCGTCATGCGCTTTCGACGTCGAATTCGATCTTCAACTCGGCGGTCGTTCCCTTCAAAAAAGGAAAATATAACTATGCGGGCGTTTTCCGGTGCGACGACACGAACCGCCGGATGCGCATCCACGTGGGCTTTTCGGTCGACGGCCTTCGGTGGGAGATCGAGGAGTCCGACTTCCGGCTGGAGGGTGCGGACGCCGAGATCGGCCAGTGGGTCTACGGCTACGATCCTCGCGTTGCGAAGATCGGCGACAAATACTACGTTACGTGGTGCAACGGCTACCACGGCCCGACGATCGGCATCGCATGGACGGACGATTTTGAGACGTTCCACCAGCTGGAAAACGCCTTCATCCCCTTCAACCGCAACGGGGTTCTGTTCCCCCGCAAGATCAACGGCCGTTTCGCCATGCTGTCGCGTCCGAGCGACAACGGGCATACGGCTTTCGGGGACATCTTCTATTCGGAGAGTCCCGACATGGAGTTCTGGGGCCGCCACCGGCATGTGATGTCTCCGGCGGCTTTCGAGGTGTCGGCATGGCAGTGCATGAAGATCGGTGCGGGTCCCGTGCCCATCGAGACGAGCGAGGGCTGGCTGCTGCTCTACCACGGCGTGCTGCGCTCGTGCAACGGTTATGTCTATGCGTTCGGTTCGGCGCTGCTCGACCTCGACCAGCCGTGGAAGACGATCGCCCGCAGCGGCCCGTACCTGATATCGCCGCGCGAGATTTACGAGCTGACGGGCGACGTTCCGAACGTCACATTCCCCTGCGCGTCGCTCCATGACCCCGAAACGGGCCGGATCGCCGTCTATTACGGATGCGCCGACACCGTCACGGGCCTTGCGTTCGGCTATATCCCTGAAATTATCGACTTCACGAAGAAAAACAACATCCTATGAGAAGCCTTGCGCTGCTTGCGGTTCTGACGCTGTGTCTGGGAGCACGGGCACAAGAGCCTGCGGAGTGTGTGGATCCGTTCATCGGGACTACGAACTTCGGGACCGCGAACCCCGGGGCCGTCACGCCGCACGGGATGATGTCGGTGGTTCCGTTCAACGTCATGGGGTCGGAGGAGAACGTCTACGACAAGGACGCCCGCTGGTGGTCCACGCCCTACGAATACCACAACAAATTCTTCACGGGCTTCGCGCACGGCGCCTTGAGCGGCGTGGGGTGCCCCGAGCTGGGCGCGCTGCTGACGATGGCCACGACGGGCCCTCTGACGGTGGATTACCGGGAGTACGGCACGTCGTACAGGGACGAAAAGGCCTCCCCGGGCTATTACTCGGTCTTTCTGGACAAGTACGGCGTCCTTGCCGAAGCCACGGCCACGGCGCGTAGCTCGGCCGAGAGGTACACCTTTCCGGAAGGCACAGGGCATATTCTGTTAAATCTGGGCGAGGGGCTTACGAACGAGAGCGGCGCGATGGTTCGCCGGGTGAGCGCCACGGAGATCGAGGGCACGAAGTTGCTGGGGACGTTCTGCTACAATGCGCAGAAGGTTTTCCCGGTGTACTTCGTGCTGCGCGTTTCGAAGACTCCGAGTGCCGGCGGCTATTGGAAGAAGCAACGGAAGATGACGGGAGTGGAGGCGGAGTGGACCCCGGACAACGGGAGGTATAAACTCTATACGGAGTACGGGCGCGAGCTTTCGGGCGACGACGTGGGCTACTGGTTCACGTTCGATGAACTGAAAGCAGGGGAACAGGTGGAGATCCGGATGGGTATTTCGTATGTAAGCATGGAGAACGCGCGCAAAAACCTCGATGCCGAGCAGGCCGCGGACGCGCCGTTCGACGCCATCCGGGAACAGGCCCGCAAGGGCTGGAACGAGGCTCTGGGCAGAATCCGGGTCGAGGGCGGCGCCGGGGAGCAGCAGAGGGTGTTCTACACGGCGTTGTACCATGCGCTGCTGCACCCGAA
>ERZ791622.769-NODE-769-length-12695-cov-3.57104_pt1 | contig 12695 bp, 10 predicted proteins | sample MGYA00510269_ERZ791622 | MGnify/ENA primary metagenome ERZ791622 (study PRJEB30046, sample SAMN00715191) | human gut metagenome | study: EMG produced TPA metagenomics assembly of the A metagenome-wide association study of gut microbiota in type 2... | reverse complement strand
AACCCCCGCGTTCTCTCGCCACTACTTGTGGAATCTCGGTTGATATCTTTTCCTGCTCCTACAGCGAGTGGTTTTCTATATACAGCAAGACAGTCGCTTGATGCAGAAATCATTTTAGCTGCGCGTTGTGCTGCATGGGCTTCGATTTGTCGAGGCGGATATGAGTTGGAGACTGATGGCAGAGCTCAGCACTTGCAGTTTCCACTGATGCGCGGTGAAATACGAGAGTTGTTACCTCATTTCCCTCAACTCAACCTTGCCCTTTTCCGTCTTATCCGCTATACTAAAATAGTAGTATTGCATTCATTTTGATAAACAAGGTTTCGAAACACAGGCAGGCATTATTCCCGCCTATTATATACTTTTTGATTCAGAGGTTCTGATTTTTTCTTAATCCGGAGGTACCGCACATGGAGGTTTCCTGCTTATCGACTGCCTATCGCGTCCGCTGCCTGGAAGAGGCCGATGTGCCGCAGATACTGCGGCTGTGCAGCGGTAATCCACAGTTTTATCAATACCATCCACCGCTTGCAACAGCGGACAGCGTACGTGCGGATATACGGGCGCTACCACCTGGAAAGATGCCGGAGGACAAGTTTTACGTAGGCTATTTCGCTGGCGATGACCTATCGACCGGCGCACCGTCGGAGGAGCGGCTGACAGCGGTATTGGATCTGATCCTGGACTATCCGGAGGAAAAGACCGCTTATATCGGCTTTTTCATGGTGGATGCGGCGATGCAGGGCACCGGACTGGGCTCGAGGCTGGCAGGCGAGGCTGCGGCGTATCTGCGGGCACAGGGCTATACAAAGCTGCGCCTGGGCGTGGATCGGGGGAATCCACAAAGCCTGTCCTTTTGGCGCAAAAACGGCTTTGCACAGGTATCGGAGGGAGTCTACATCGTCATGGAGCGGGCACTGATCCTGCGCTGAAAGGGCGGTGCGCATGAGCGATTAAAAGAAAATGCTCTGACGATTGCTTTCGTCAGAGCATTTCTTGTTTTTCTGAAAATAAGTCGCGTCAAAAGGTGGTTTTGATAGCATCGAAATCCGTAGAAACCTTGGATTTCAAGGGCTTTCAGACTTATGAAATCATTCCCACTCGCCAAGCGGAAACAGAGCCTAAACTTTTTTGTATAGATCGTTTGATTCCATTTGGCTTAATTTGATACCTATTATCCCAATCCTATGGGGTATCCGACTTTCTGCTATCAAAAAGCTATCAGGGGATGCTATCATACGATGGAAAACGTGGCTTTTCGTATCTGAATTATACCAAAGTATCATATAATCTACAAGTATTTTTTCGCAAAGACTGTCCTCAGTTGTTGCGTTACTCTTTATTATGCCACTTTTCTATTACATTCTCAACTTGAGAAATCAGCTACTCTTTGTTCGGCATATACAGCACATACCGGGACGCAAAGATGTTATTGGACAGACCACCAAAAGCGTACTCGGCCGTAATGCTGTCTTTTTCCGTACAGAGGATAATGCCGATAGGCGGATTGTCGTCCGGATCGTTCACTTCGCTTGCAGGTTAGCTCAGATACATATTGATTTGCCCCGCTGCTTCCAGAGTAAGCTTTGCGTTTTTTGGTTCAATATCTATCTGAATGCTCTGCATCCCGAGTTAATCAAAAATGATGTCGGGACGCTCCTGTTTGCAGTCGTGTTTTACCTTTTCTGGGATTATGCCAAGGAAATAGTTTTCAAGCAGGTTCCAGCGATCTTCGTTGGTAAAATCTCCTTCATACAGATATGTTAGCATTTTGACAGAAATCAAATGTCTCTCAGCTATCGCTTCTAATAATCTGTTGTGATAATTGTAGGGAGCATTGAGGATATTCTTCAATGCCTGAATCTGGTTGATATAGATATACAGCTGACTGTTAGCCCCGCCTATCATTTCAAAGGTGAGAATTCCAGTGGATTCGAGTATGCCCAAAATCACACTATATTCTTTTGCCCGCTTGCCATTATCATTGATGATATACAGGTGACCTTCATTAGTTTCTGTTTCAATTTTACGCAAGCCAGATTCTACCCACTGGAAATACGAATTTACTGCAACGTTAAACTGATACTTTGTCTTGCCGTCGTTCGTGGTTCTCTCAAGTACAATGGGTGTTGCCGTTCGTGCAAAATTCTTTCTATACGAATCCATAGAAGTAATAACAACTTCGCAAATCGTCTGTGCCTTGTACTTGCTTAACCCGCAAGAGTGAGAGATTTCATCCACAATTTCAGAAACCGCAGTATATTCACCGGAAATAACTTTCTGCCCTACGAAACCTTTTAAGGAAGCCCAAATATTTCTAAATGTGCTAGAATAGTCATCGCTATATTTAACTGTAACACACAGTGCGGGACGCATTGGATATTTTGCCACAAAGTCCAAGTTCTCATGATCCTTTGTATAAAGGAGATACTTGAACTTCGGGAATGACAAAGTTTTATAGTCCCGCTCCCATACTGTGCTCAATATGACACGGCAGATGTGTTTATTACTGTCAATTTCCTCTACAGAATTACGATAGCGTCGTTGCAATCGCTGCTGAATATTGGATTCAATGGCAAAGAAGCCAACGGAAAACATCGGGATGGGACGAACAGTAATCGGAGAGAAGCCAATCTTTGATTCAAAATCTTTCTGAATCAAGAGCAACGCCGTCTTTACTTTATTAACATTGCTGTCTTCATCGCTAATAGGCGAACCAAAAATATAAGTGAAGTTTTCTGCATCCAATAGCATGGCATTTCGCTTTTTGGTAAAATCTTTGCGATCACTGTCCTGCATATTTTGATGATAGAGATCGTCAACCTTTTCAATGACTTTAATCAGTTGGTATTTTTGAATAGTTGACATACCGTGCAAACGGTTAATATGCTTAAAGTCGCGAGGATTATAGTAGTAAAGAGCTTCGCCCCTTAAATCTTCACGCCTTGCGGCACGACCAATTTCCTGAACATAGTCACACACATTTCCGGTTGGTGCAAAATGAACTACCAGTTCAATGTCATTGATATCGATGCCCATACCGAATGCTTTTGTTGCAAACATGACCAGCTTTTCCTTAGCAAGAAACTTTTCGTAGTTTTCTTGCTTCGCGTCTTTACTGAGTGAGCCATGATAAACTGCGATATGCTCAACCTTGCGTTTGCTCTTAAAGTATTCATAGCAGCGTTCAATCAACGCTACTGTCGGAAAGTAGATGAGGGTTTTCTTGTTAGTAATGAGTGCCCGATGAAGTATCGTTTCAATCTGTTCGAATTTATCCAGTTCATACTCGGCACGAACCCCTTTTGGTTTTTGCGGACGGTTAATGACAATATCGATATCTCCGCGCTTAACATAGCCTAAATATGTGATAGGATTCAGCATATGGAGACTATTAATAGTTTCTGTGTACATATCTTCCAGCCCGTGATAAATAGCAGTGGCAGTAAATGTACCAATTACAAAGGAACGTCCCTTCGCTTTTAACTGCTGCTTTCTGAGCTTTCGGATGTGATCACCCAAATACCAATAGTCGGGGCGAAACTGTTTGCCCCAAGTAGTTACAATGTGTGCCTCGTCGATCACAATCATACCGATTGTTCTGTCCCCAATCAATTGTTCTACATCACTACGGCTAAGCAATGTCTCGGGAGAAAGATACAAAATGTGATACTGTCCTTCGGAAACCTTCTCGATAATGTCTTGCTTAATGATTGGTGAAATATCGGAGTTAATCGTCTTTGCAAAAACATAATTCTTCAGTTCCAGATTCTTAACCTGGTCGTTCATCAGTCCAATGAGAGGAGATACGACAATGGTCAGCAGATTATACTTTTCAGCAAGATAGATTGCTGGAACTTGGAACATTACTGACTTGCCCGCGCCAGTAGGTGCTGTGACAAATACATCTCGAAAATCCTTGCCATCGCCGCAGTTTTCCACTTCGTCAACCAAGTTAGCAATGATATTTTCCTGGGATACCTGTTTTACAACCTTTTCACCACGTTCAAGAGCAGCCATATCATAGACAGGAAGGCTTCTGAAAGAAGGATAGCCCCAAAATCTGTTAAGAATCTCGTTATACTCGTCTCGATGAGAACATTCATCTTCAATTTCTGGTGCTTGAAGGATAAATATTTCCGTGTATTCCTGCCAATAGTGAGAGATGACAGCGATATGATCCTTCAATTTATTGATGTCACCCGTATAGTTAGAAATACGAACATGAATTTCATCGGGCTCAGCAAAAAGAAGTTTTACAAAGTCGATGTAGTCGGATTCTTCGATAATCTCAATAAAGTCATTACTCTGATCAGCTGAATACAGCAAATCTTCACGGGTATTCTCAAAGAGATTTACAGTTCTAACTTTAGGATTGCGTAAGGCAGGTACGGAGCAGTAGGCACCCATTAAGTATCCGTTATACTCCTTTAAGCCTTCAAAGATGGAGATATATTCGTCAATATCGCCAATATAGCGGCTGTCAGTTTCACCTTCATCGGATTCATCAAAGTGTGTCAGTAGGCCGGTACGAACAGCAGAGGGAAAACACTCTTCGACAGGAAACTGTTCCATATAGATGTTATTATTAAGTATATAGATTTCCTTATATTGAGAAACAATAAAGTCTGAGAGAAGAAGGAACTCCTCATAACTTAGATAACGCCTTCTTCCGAAAATGGACATGAAATATCCCAACTTATTAGATACGACATTCGACAAGTCGATATTACCGACAGACGAATCTACAATAGAAAGGGGAATTCCCTTCAAAACGATAATTGCTGTATCGCCTACGCTCAGTGCTTCAATCTTCGCCTTAATTGAGTTGGCGATTACTCTATTGGCCATAATCAATCCTCCCAAAAGACTTTAATTCGATGAGAACGCGTATTCTGTCTCAACTTACGCAATGCCTTGCCTTCGATTTGGCGAATTCTCTCTCTCGTTACGCCATATATTGTTCCGATTTCCTCCAATGTTTTTGGATGATTATCATCCCATCCAAATCGCAATTTGAGGATTTTCTGTTCCTTGGGATTGAGCGAAGCGATAATTATATCAAGTTGCTTACGAAGTTCCTTGTTAAAAACGATATGCTCTACAGAAAGATCTTCGTCCATCGGGATAAAGTCACCCAAGACGGAATCTTGATCCTCGCCAACTGGTGTGTCTAACGAAGCATACATCAAGTAATTATTTCTAAGAGCCAGTGCTTTTCTTACATCATCCTCACTAATACCAAGTTCATCAGCCACATATAAAATTCTTTCTGAGATTGAAATACCTTTGCCTGCTAATCGATTATCTGCGGCAGCTACCTTGTTAATTCGCTCCATCATATGAACTGGAATGCGAATGGCATATCCATAATCTATGATTTCTCTGGCGATAGCTTGCTTTATCCAATAGACTGCATATGTACTAAATGAAACACCAAGGCTCAAATCAAATTTTTCAGCCGCTTTGATTAATCCCATAAAACCTACTTGTTCCAAATCTTCTGAATCAAGCCTATTTGCATACCGTTTTTCGTAGGCAAACACATACTTGCTAACTAGGCCATGATTCTTAACACAAATGTCCTGCACAGCTTGCCGATTGCCTTGCTGAATCAAGTGGCACAGAATCTCGTTGGATTGGCATACTTTTTTATTTAAGACCAGCTCTTCGAGGTGCGTGCTACCGGAAGTTTTATCTCTAAATATGTCTTCATCATAGAGAACTTCAAAGTCCTCTTCGGGAAAATCTTCCGATAGAATATCATCATCAACCTCAGCATCGAGGACAAGAGCATCCTCGGCAACGTGACTATCAACAAGATTTATCCCATTGTTGAAAAGAAGCTCACTAACCGTGTACTGTTCTTTACGCGACAGGATAGAGAATAACTGGTCAAATTCGTCATAAGTGATTGCGCCATCTTTTACATATGGTTTTGCCATACTAAGGATGATTTCTTTATTCACGACTATCCTGCCTCCTTTCTCGCTTTATAGCCAGTTTATGAAATCGGAATGCTCCTCTGAAAGTTTCTTGAGTAACCTTGCAGTTTCGGAAGTTGGGTCTTTTATCGTTATTATGATGGTATCGATGGCTCTGGTCAGTGGAATCATAGCCCAATTGTATAGATACTTTTTCTTGCGCTCCATTGGACTTTCAAGCATCAGCGCATCCACAGAGCTATCTTGATACTCAGCGGATTTTTCCTCCAGAAACACATCAAAATCCATACATACTACAGTCCAGCCTTCAAGGCCTCTGGCGGAATCATATTGAAGAAGTCTTACTTCCTCCGCATCAATAGAATAGCCTTCTCTATTATTAGGATCTGTTCCATCCCAAATATAAATTCCATTTTGCTCGAACTCAGTTCTTAAACTAAAATAACTGTTACTGCAGTCTCTTTTGACTAATGCGTGAGGAACCAAATAGAGCATATCGTAAGCAATATTCCCCAAACCACACAGTTGTTGCATTTCTTGATGATGTACACTGAAAAGATTGTCATCTGTCGTAATGATAACCTTCCCGCCAGGCATATTGTTTTTAGTCAGTACTTTGCTGCCAAGAATATCGAGATTTTGAGAGTAGGCATTAATAAATGCTACGAGGTTTTCTTTCTGCCGCAAACAATATTTCAATTTTATGTTGTTTCTGTCCCGAACTACAGACCAATCGCAAATATTGATATGGCGGACAAACTGTTGCCCGCCATCTGCAACGATGATTTTTCCATTGTCAAATAGCTTGAGAATAATGTCTCGCTCCAGATTGCTCCAGTCTTGTGCCTCGTCAATCAGTACATAGTCCCAATCTAATATGCTGTCCAAAGCACAAATCTCCTTAACCATCTCGACAGCATCATCGTCGCTCATAAACGACAACAACTCTCTCAAAATAGAATCATATTTATCAAGAAACTTGCTTCCGTTCATCTGCCCATTGAAGAGAACGGCATTTGTGAGTCGAAAAAAATACGAGTGCATTGTGTTGATGTGCAAGCAATTTGCCTCAAACATATCCGGCATTTCTGCTAAAGCAAACAACCTACGAATATCGGAAACAAGTGCCTTGTTGTATGTAAGCATCAATACGCGAGCTTGCTCCTCATCGACCAAATGTATTGCTGTTTGAATTAAGCCAACCGTTTTTCCAGTTCCTGCACGTCCACGATAAATTGACACCTTTCCTTGAGTATCAATGAGCACATTCGCCTGAAAAGCCGTGTTTGTAATTTGCTCAATTCTTCGCCGTGTCATTTCCCCCATATGAGCTTTTGTTCTTGAAAATAGTGAAAGCGCATTTTGAATTGCTTGCAACGAATTCGGATTGTAGCTTGAGTCAAAGATATAATCGAACCGCCGTTTGTACGGTGGCCTTTGCCAAATAAGGAGTTGCATCAATTCTTTGAAATCAAAGTCACTTCCTAAGACATTTGACGGCATTGTGTGACCATTATTTGTTAGCAACTTTTTTATGTCATTTGGCGTAGCCTGTGTAAACCAAATCACATTTGTCACATAGGGAGAAACCGTTAGTGTTTTTTCAAAGAACCGCATAACAGATATTTTTTGCTTATTAGATTGATCTGTCACACAGTGGCTTTTTGCACCGTATTTAACATAAAAATCTGTTCCATTGACAAAAATTCCAGAAATATCGTGCCGTTTAACTTCAATGGCGGTGCAAAAACTGGAAATCGCCACTTTGTCCCTGACTTGACCTCGTGTGTCTGTGTAAAATTCTGCATCGACTGAGTAATTCTGAACTTGACCAATCATAAGCAAATCTATATCTTTTACGGCCTGCCCCATCAAGGTTGCACTGGCAAACAGAACAATTTCTCCAATTGCAGAATCAGGGAGAGTATCCTGTATGATTTGTTTTAATTTTAGTGCAGCAGCATACTCGTCTGAAGTTCGGTCTGCACCGTATACTATGACATTTACACTCATACAAATCCCCTTATCTCTATTCGTGTAGTTCGATTGAAATCATGACTGATCCGTATCTCCTTCATCAACGAACTCCATGATGTCTCCTACATCACATTTGAGCGTCAAGCAAATCTTATGCAGGCTTTCCATAGAGACAAATTCGTTTTTTCCCATCTTGGCAAGCACATTGAAGCTGATACCGGATGCATCTTTCAAATCCGTCCGGTTCATTTTCTTATCGATCAACAGCTTCCAGAGCTTATCGTAGGAAATAGGCATTGCAATTCTCCATTCCAAATTTAGACTGACTGTATTATAGCACAAAACGACGATGTTCGCAAGATAATCTCATCAGAACGTGAGATGTCCTCTGCAAAGAAAAAGCCGCCCACAGGAGCATCCGAACTCCTGCGGGCGGCTGTGCTGGATATGGGATTACATTCGTCCTTTCAATCCGTTCTTCTTAGCAAGCGCGCTGGCTGCCTGTCGGCGTTCCTCGGAATACGGCGCGGTCAGACGGACGGCGAAGCGGCTGCGGTCGATCTCGAAAGTCAGACCGCCCTGTTCGCCATCGTCGGTCTGCCTGCACAGGTCGGGATACGCCGCTGCGTACTTTGCCAGCCGCTTCTTGAGCGCGGTATTATGCGTTTGAATTTCAACGGTTTTGCTGGCTTCGTCAAAATAGATGCAGGTCGTTTTCTGCCGCTTGGTCAGTCCTGTTTTCATATTGCCTCCATTTCTACCTGTTTTGCGAAAACAAGCGTATTTTCAAGATTTTTTGTCAGCTCTACACCTGCAAAAGCAGGTTGATTTTTGAATGGAGAGCGCCCAGATGATACGCTGCTCGATCTGGACGCTCCCATTCGGTAAAATCCGTTTTTCTCAGCTCAACACGGCATCAGCGGGCATCGTCCCGCATTGCCGTTTTTTCTCTGCGCGGACGGAAGAAATGCCAGAGGTTATTGCGCTGGATCACGTTCTCATAGCGTTGCACTTTTCCGCGAAGCTCTGCGTTCTCGCGTTCCAAGTCTGGTGTACGGAGCTTGCTGCGAACGGATTTGTACTCGGAAAGCTCCTGCTTCAAACCGGCGATCTCTGCCTTGAGTTTTGCAATCAGCCTGTTTGCCGCATCCAAAGCCTTTTGCAACTTGGATTCCTTTTTCTCTGACGCAGCGTACTTCTTCGCCGCCGTTGCCAGCGATTCATACTCAGAACGCTCCAATATCACCTTGGAGGACAGCGGGACGGGCTTTGCCTCAATCTTTTCGATGGCTGCCACATCGACCTGCTGATTCTGAATTTTTTTGATCTGCTTGCCGAGCGTCGCTGCCTGCTGCTCCTGCTGTCGGTTCTGCTCCGTGAGTTCTGCCAGCCGTGCCTGCTCCCGCTGCACCTTGAACTGCGTCACTGTCAGGTGTTCCTCGGAGCTGCCGCGTTCGCCGCGCTCCACATCGTCGTACCCAGCGTCGCGCATATACCGGAAGAAATCATCCTGCAAAACGCTGTAGGATTTTTTGAGAACGGGCTTGCCCTTGGTGCTCAGAATCGGATCGCCGTTCTCGTCCAGCGCGGGCTTGGAAGCCCACTTTTTACTCATGCTGACCTGCTGGATTATCTCCTTGACCGTGCCGCGAAGCGACTCATTCTTGCAGCGCTTTGACCACAGGATTTGCTTTTCTACGACGGGAAGATAGACTACATGAAGGTGGTAGTGATACACGTCTTGTCCTAGCGCGTCGGACATGGCGCGGTTGCGCTCGTCGGCGTGCATGACTGCCGACAGGATGTACTGCTCACCGCCGACGATTTTGATTGCAGCTTTGTAGGCATCGGCGTAAAATTGTTTTGCAAAGTCATAGCCGCCGTGGTTGAAGAAGTACGCGGAGTTGACGTCGAAGATCAGCTCTCCGAATTTCTCAGCATCCGCTTTCAGACCGCGTGTGGAGATCACGCCGTCAGAGCGCATCTGCTCGAACATCTCCTTGTACCCGGCGGTTGGTGTTTTGAAATGGACGTTGTATGGCGTCCGTTCAGGAACGATGTCCTGATTGACATACGATGATTTTTCGCGCTCGTTGTGTGCTTGCGCGTTGCCGATGTCTGCGTTTTTCATTCTTGCGTTTCTTGCGTTGGTACGGTGAATACCGTCGCCTCTTGCCATAGGCAGGTTACCTCCTGATTTCAGATTGTGCAGGATGGGGCAGTTTTCGGGGTAGCACTTCTGCGGAAGTGTAATAACCCACTATGATACTTTCATCCTGCGGCTGCAAAGTATCGTGGGCTCTCCGAGGGGGTATGCGGCATCTGCGGATGCCTCTGCCGGTTTTACGGCTTGCAGTGTCTATACAAACCGCAAAAACCGGCGTGGACAGAAGATTATTTGCAGACAGCTCCTGCGCATAATCTTCTGCCCACATCCATCTCAAACTCTGCGGATTTTTCGATGGGGACGGAGGACGCGATGGGATAGCAGGCAACGCGCTTCCTTGTCTGCCGACAACAGGAGCGTGGCACGCTCCTGTCACAGCGCCCATGGAGAAACAGTCCAGCGATAGCTCTGCGGAACGCCGCGCCGGTCAAGGTATTCCTGTCGTGCCTGTTCCCGTTCTGCCTCGGTCGGTGCCGTTTTGTACCGGGAATAGATCTGCCGGTTCAGCATGGCGTCGAGCTTCTGCTCCAAGCCATGACGGATTTCTTCTTCGTAAGCATCTTCGCCCCGCAGATGGTACATGGCGAGGTCGAGAAACAGGTCATAGGGGATTTGCACAGTTTTCATGTTACTTCGCTCCTTTCCGCGACGGTCGCAACGATTGCGACGGCTGTTTTGGCGGTATCAGATTTACCGTTGCAACCGTCGCAGCCGTCGCGCAGCTTATTTGCTTTCAGCATCATAGGTCAGCGTGATACGCCGTCCTTCGTGCCGAACTTTGTTCTCATAGCGGACGTGGTATTCATCCAACAGTCTGCCAGACTTCACATTCAGATACTTGCTCAGCGCATTAGCCGCCATGCCGACATGGATGGCATCGGTAAGCTCGGAGGGAGAGCCTGTCCATACCGGTTGATCTGCGGATACCAGCCTCGAAACGGATTCCAGAACGTGATCGGGCGGCTCTTTGTGCAGCTCGTTCTCCACCTTTTCAAGATTCCAGATTTGTGTGTCAACATCCTTTTTCAGATAGAGGATCTGATCCTGCTGGTCGCGTCCCACCACGTCAATAGTTGCCTCCAGCGCCGTGCGCTTTTTCTTCTGCATGAGCAGAGAACCGTCTGCACAGCCGAGCAGTCCTGTTGTACCGGAGATCATCTCAAAGCTGTCACCGGCAGGCTGCTTGCGGGTGTGGTGGACGGTCAGAACGCAGATGCAATGCTTGTCGGCAAACTGCTTGAGCATGCCGATGATCTCATAGTCGCTGGCATAGCTGTATGCCTCGCCGCCGACCTCACGGATTTTCTGCATGGTGTCAATGATAATGAGTCTGGTGTCGGGATGCTCCCGCACGAAATTTTCAAGCTGCTCGTCCAGTCCGTTTCCGATTTTGCCCGCAGCAGTTGCAAAGTGCAGCCGGTCGGTGTCGTTGACGCCGTACATCATAAACATTCGGCTCTGGATGCGCTGAAAATCGTCCTCCAACGCAAGGTACAGCACCGTGCCGGGGTGGACTTCGTAGCCCCACAGGGCTTCACCCGTGCTGACATGATAGGCGATCTGCGCCACCAGAAACGACTTTCCGATCTTCGGCGCTCCTGCGAGAATGTACGCACCCGCGTAGAGCAAGCCGTCGATGATCGGCGGTCGGCTCTGATACGCGGTCTGGTACAGCTCTGTCATGGAGATCGTGTGCAGGTAATGCGGATTGGTCAGACGCTGCATCCTGCGGTAGATTTCGTCAAGACTTTCCGCACTGCTTTGAAAATCACCGTTGATTTCTTCTTCAAAAGCGGATATACTGTTCTCAGTTGAATTGTGAAGCGACTGCCCATCATCTGCGCCAACAGATGTGTCCGGGGCGGTCGTTTTCTTTTTGCAGATTTCATTCTCCATAGGCATTTTCCTCCTTCATGCCGTCCATGATGGCGGCAATCATTTCAATCACGTCCAGCAGCTCATCGTTCACGCTGCCGCCTGCTTCAATGCGTCGCAACTCGTCCAGCACGGCGGCAAGCTGGCCGCGCAGCGCCTTGTAAACTCTCGGATTGCCCTGTACCACCACATCCCTGCAAGTCAGGCGGCGGGTGATGTAATCCTGCTTCGTCAGCCCGGAGAGACTGACAAAGGTTTCAATTTGTGCGTCTTCTTCCGGGGAGACCCGGAAAGCAACGGTCTTGTTGCGCCAGCGGTTGTGATTGTCCCGGTTTTTCAGTGACATTTTAATTGCTCCTTTCGACGTTCAATTTATCTGCCATTTCCTTTTGCACAGTAGGAAACAGGTGCGCGTACCGGTAGGTGATCTCCACGCTTTCGTGTCCAACGCGATTGCCGATGGCAACGGCAGAATAGCCCATGTTGATAAGTAGGGAAACGTGGCTGTGTCTCAAATCGTGGATTCTGATGACTTTGACACCCGACGCCTTGCAGCCAAACGCCATGCCGCGCTTCAAGGCATACTTGGATAGTGGAAAAATGCGGCTGTCCGATTCCAGTCCGTAAAGCTGCTTGAAGTAGTCCTGTATCTCGTCGCAGAGGAAGTCAGGCATCTGGATCACGCGGTTGCTTTTCTTCGTTTTCGGCGTGGTGATAACGTCCTTGCCCTG
>ERZ791622.763-NODE-763-length-12735-cov-2.87263_pt1 | contig 12735 bp, 4 predicted proteins | sample MGYA00510269_ERZ791622 | MGnify/ENA primary metagenome ERZ791622 (study PRJEB30046, sample SAMN00715191) | human gut metagenome | study: EMG produced TPA metagenomics assembly of the A metagenome-wide association study of gut microbiota in type 2... | reverse complement strand
GCTCCATGCAAGCATACATAAACCTATGCCTCCTATTTTCTTTTTCATGGTGATTCTGTGTTAATATAATATGTGTAAAAAACCAACTTAGCTATCAGCTCTTCACACACTTTTGTTCTTTACATTTTTAGTCTATCAGTTCTATTTTAACGGTCTGTCCTTGTACCAGAATATGATATTCGCCGGCTTCAAGGAAGCGTTTACCATCCTCATTGACAAAACCGAAATCACGTTCCAGGTCGATGTCGAAACGGAAAGTCTTCGTTTCGCCGGCTTTGATAAGTTGTTTCTCAAAGTGTTTCAGTTCTTTCACCGGACGGGTGATAGAGCAATAAGGATCGGAGATAAACCAATGAACAGTCTCTGCTCCGTCGCGGGAACCGGTGTTGGTGACGGTCACTTCTGCTGACAGTTTATCGCCACGCTTCACCTTAGTAGCAGAAGGGGTAACAGTGCCATACTTAAATTCGGTATAACTTAATCCATGCCCGAACGGATATAACGGATCGCTTGTTATATCTTTATAAAATCCCTGATGTCCGCGTCCGCTCTTGCGGCGATTATAATAAATAGGAATTTGTCCTGTGGAGTAAGGGAACGTCATGGCTAGTTTACCGGAAGGGTTGATACGTCCGGATAAAATTCCTGCCATTGAACGCGCACCATTTATTCCCGGTTGCCATATCTCCAATATAGCATCACAAAGAGGTTCCATGCGATTTAACTCCAAGGGACGTCCATTAGAAAGCACCAATATAACAGGTTTACCAGCCTCCTTTAGTTCTTTCACCAATTCTTCCTGAATCTGTGGCAAAGCAATCGTAGAACGGGAAGCATTCTCACCACTCCAGGTAAGCATCTCGCCCAAACAAACAATGACTACATCAGACCAACGAGCAACGTCCAATGCGCCAGCAAAACCTGAACGGTCATTGCCCTGCGGTTTGCATCCCATTGCATAACGTAATTCGGCGTCTCCTCCAAACTCGGCAGTCAACCCATCATAGAGCATTTCCACATCCGTATCTTTTCCATGTCCGCACCAGGAACCCAATAAGTCCCAACCATTTTTTGCCATTGGACCTACTACGGCAATCTTTTTTTTGTTTGTAAGTGGTAATATCTGATTGTCATTTTTCAACAACACCATTGATTCTGCTGCCAGTTGAGCGGCCACAACCATACTTTGCGGACGGAAAACCGGAGTATAAGGACGTTCGAACAAACCCAGACGGAATTTTACACGCAATACCCGACGAACTGATTCGTCAACTTGTGCCATTGTTACCTTACCTTCCTCTACAAGCTCTTTCAGATGACGATCGTAGGCATGAGACATCATATCCATTTCAAGCCCCGCATTAAAAGCATACCGAGCAGCATCTTTCTTTGTAGCGGCTAATCCCTGATTCTTTAACTGTTCCACAGCCCCCCAGTCAGACACAATGAACCCGTCATGTTTCCAGCGTTTCTTTAATATCTCGGTCATGATATAAGGATTAGCTGACCCGGGTACTCCACTGATGTCATTGAAAGAACTCATCAAAGTGACCGCACCAGCTTTCACTCCCATCTCATAGGGCAGCAGATAAGTATCCCAAAGAGTTTGAGCTGAAATTTCGGTATAAACATAATCTCGCCCAGCCTCCGAAGCACCATAACCTACATAGTGTTTCAGACAAGCAGCCATACGGTTCTCTGCTGACATATCATCTCCCTGATACCCACGCACCGAAGCAGCGGCAAACACTCCATTTGTATAAGGATCTTCACCATATCCTTCGGCTACACGTCCCCATCGAGGATCACGTGCCACGTCGATCATGGGAGAAAAAGTCCAATCAACCCCAGACATGCGGGCTTCTTGTGCAGATACCGCACATGCCTGTTCTACCAATCCCGGATTCCATGAACATGCCTGCCCCAACGAAATAGGATATATGGTGCGAAATCCATGAATAGCATCGTAGCCAAAAATGATGGGAATACCCAAACGAGATTCTTCCATCGCTTTTTTCTGCATACTATTACGCAATTCTGGATTTATATCAAAGTATATCAAAGAACCAATCTCTGACGGTACTTTTTTCACTTCTTCGCCAACATTATTCACATTGTTATTTCGTCCCAATGTATATTGGTTTAGCTGCAAAATCTTTTCCTCCAATGTCATACGCGATATTAAATCATCAATACGTTTTTCAATTGGAGCTTTGGCATCCTTATACAAAGGAATACTCTTTTTATCTTTTGACGAAAGAGAATGTGTGACTCCCAATAGGCACAATCCCAAAATCAAAACTTTTTTTCTCATCAATGTTTTCGTCAGTTAATTATTATTTCTAGTTTTCAGATGTATATCAAGCAATACGTAAGCAAATAATTATTCCAGCCATTCCATACACTTATCATTTACCTAAGTACCAGTCACTTACAATCAGTTCATTGGAGATATATGCCCAACACGTTGGATCTATAGATCCAATATGCAGCATATATAGATCCAATACGTAGCATATATATGGCTAGCATCTTGGAAATATATCCCCAACGAACCGGAGAACTATGACCTGTCAATACACTCATTACCAACAATTAATGTATCTCGTAGCAATTGACTATGACTTACCGAGCGATAACTTCAAATAATTTCAACCAGCCGGCAGATGTTACATTGTTCTTTACAGCAAGGTGAATTCCAATCTCATTCTGCTTTGCCGTGTCAACAATCCCAACAGCCCACATGTATTTACCTGCCTCCACGCCTTCAACCCGGGTTGTAAACGTATATGATTTAGCCGTACCTTTCACCCAATCACAAGCTTCCGGTTCTCCATCAACAAATACATACTTCGGTTTATCATTCTTGGTGTCCAATAAAGCAAAAGCCACTTTATATTTATTCTTCCACTGGGGAATATTCGTCGGACAATATCCCCAACCAAAATTATTCCAACGGTGCGCTATTTCAATCTGTTTACCATTAGAGATAGTTGTAGGCAAAGAAATTCTGTCCGGAAATAAACGGTAGCTTCCTTCTGTACAGAATTGTTTAACTAATTGGAAAGCTTCATTAAACCATGAATAAGTTTCTCCATTGCGAAAGTCTGAATTATAGCGTAAATCCATCATATTGACGCAGGCTGTTTTAGCCTCATCAAACTCACCCTGACGTACTTCTGCATAATTAGCATATCCATCTCCCTGAATCGAGTTTCCATGAGAATTTTTCACCCAGCCACCTTCCATTACTACAGGAACGAGATACTTCCACTTGGCTATAAAATTGCGTTCCCAAGTAGAATAATAAGTTTTCATACCAAACGCATCGTGACGTAATGAATATCCTTTAGCTACTGCTTTTCCTATTAATCTTTCAGTATCTTTATCATAGTTATTGCCGTCCCATTCTTTACTTGTACCTATCCAACGATGATAATTTACAAACACAGGAACTTTATCAAATACTTGAGAATATAAATCTGTCACCCAATCGAAAACAGCCTCACGAGTCGGCAGCTCCGGTTTTCCCAACTCACGCACCTGATAGTACCATACACTATGATACTCTCCCCATTTTCCAAATCCTGAACCACTTACAAACTGTACTTTGTCGGGATCATTAAAATCCTTAGCCAAAGCCCTGATAAATTTCTCATAATATTTCTGGAAAATAGGATCATCCGGATAGGGAGACCATACTTTTACTGAACCTGTTTGTGTTTCATATCCTTTCGCGCCAGCCTCTTTTACAAAATTCGGAGTAAAATTATAGTGCTTATCACGGCTATCCACCACAAAAGTAAAGGCCAATTTCATATTTCTTTGCTTAGCTCCCTCTATCAACATCTTCAGTCGCTTAGCCGAAGGGGTATCACAATCGGAGTTCCATGCATATTTTCCTTCTTCAGGATTAAAATCAGCCCAGGCACCACGAAGGTATAAGGTATTTGCATAATCAGAGACCTTTACAGTGCCTTCAGATGACGGAAAATTATCATAATCCTGCCAGAATGTGGAAGATAAACCATCACCAATACCCGCATATAATACCCATCCGGAAAGAGGATTATGCAAAATGATATTTCGATTCTGCTTTACCGTGACAATGCTGTTTCCAGGAATAGAAGTATCTTCTACCAAACCATCATCACCATTACCACCTCCTTCTTCATCATTATCACTGCCGCAAGCGACTAATGATATAGCCATAGAAAAAATAAGCCCACAACTTATTTTTCTCAAACTGCACATATTTTGAAAATTAATCTTCATACCTATAGCTCTTATTTTTTTATGCTTACTTTCGACAATTTTAACCAGCCCGAATCCAATATATCCCCTTTGGCGGCAATGTCCAGCCCTATGAGATCTTTATTACTCCGGTCAACCAGGCCCACAGCCCAAACATAAGTACCCGTTTCAACTTTGGACATATCCGGCTCAAATACATATTCAGCGGGACTTCCTTTTATCCACTTGGATAAATCTGTATTCGTATCCACAAATGTATATCGCACCTCATTCGTTTCAGAATCGAGCAAAGCGAAAGCTACTTTATATTTTTGATTCCATTGCGGAATATTAGTAGGACAGTACCCCCATCCCATATTGTTCCAGCAATGTTTAATAGTCGGAGTTGTTTTTTTAGAGACTTCTAACGGTAAAGAGATCTCACTGGGGTAGAGCCTATATCCGCCTTCCCGAAGGAATCGGCGTACTAAATCAAAAGCATCTTTAAACCAAGACTCTGTATCGCCAAAACGGAAATCCATCATATTGACATGTGCCTCTTTGCTGTCATCAAACTCACCGCGTCTTACGTCCTCGTGTGAATCCTTGCGATATCCTCTAGGATCCTGCCAATAACTATGTGATTTGACAATCCAGCCACCTTCCATAATAATGGGGCAGATATTACGATATTTTTTTGCGAACCTACGCTCCCAACTGCCATAATAGGTTGTCATGCCAAATGCATCATGACGCAATGAATATCCTTTCTTGATTGCTTCTTCCAACATTTCTTCACTGTCAGCAGCAAAATGTTCATCATCTACCCAATCTTTTCCCGCACCAATCCATCTATGGTAGTTAATTACTACTGGAACTTTATCAAAAGCTTGAGAATATATATCTGTCACCCAATCAAAAACTGCTTTCTTTGGAGTATCATCACCTGTTGAATAAATCATTGTATGATATTCTCCCCATTTCCCAAGTCCGAATCCATCTATAAATTCAACTTTCGAAGGATCGTTGAAATCTTTAGCCAGGGCCTTCACAAATTTAGTATAGTACTTCTGAAAAACTGAATCGTCAGAATAAGGTGACCATTTACCTTTATTCATAAATCCTTTTGCACCGGCATCTTTTACAAATTGAGGAGTAAATTCTGTTCTCTTATCACGACTGTCAACTACAACACGAAATGCCAAACGCATATTCCGCTGATAAGCTCCTTCAATATATGCTCTTAAATTAGAATCTATTTTCCAACCATATACATCTTCCTGTGGATTAAAATCTGTCCAACTAGCGCGAATATAAAGCGTATGAGCATAATCTGTCACACTAACATTGTGTCCCAGTTCAGGAATATACATATGGTCATACTGTGCCCAAAAATCCGCAGCATCCACTCCCATACTTGCATAGAGCACCCATCCTGTAAGCGGGTTATGAAGAATACGCAAAGAATCAGGCTGAATCGTAACTATGTTATTCTCCGGTAGTTCCTTATCAAATGAAACGGCTGAAATCTCGTCTCCGAAAACAGGAGATAAAAGGAACATAAACAGACAAAGAGACACAATTACTCTATAATAACTAATCTTTCTTATAACCATACTACTAATTGTTTTTTTTAAAGAGTGCTATATCATTGTTCTCTTTATTCATATAAAAATCACGAGATTGATATAGCACTCTTAATTTTATCCTGCTTGATTATCTCTTATCAAAGAAGACTGTCAGTTCTTTAATATCTAATTCTATGTAATTAACTCCTACAGGTACACTAAAGAAGGCATAGCGGTTGTGAGATTGCCCTCCGACTACAGTCTGTTTCTGATTGTAGTCACTCTCTGCAATATCAAGGCAACCGTCATAAGATCCTCTGATGGCATCTGCTGTTGAGCCAAAGGTATAGCAACCTGCACTTTGCGGTCCGACTTTAAAGTTCAATCCACCCGGATGTGCATTTCCATCTTTGTCTTTAATGGAGTTCTTTCTGGGTAACTCCGCTCCTTTGTATATAAACAAATAAGGATTTGCCAAACTAGGTGTCATAGAATGAGCCATAGTGAATCCTGTATCACCAGTGCCATCTTTAGCCCATCCATCGTATGGTCCCCAAATAAAGACTCTTTCGATAGTGGTAGTCACCGTATTATTGTTCCATGTCCACGAAACAACCATTGGTTTAGGATCTGTTTCGGGGGAGTAAATCGTAACCTTTTTAGTATTTATATTAATCACAACACGATAGACACCTGCAGTCTTAATATTCCAATGATAAGCAAGTGCAGCTGCTTCCGGGCTCATTGTCGAGATATTCATTGCTGTACCATCTGTAAAATCGCCCGATTCTTCGGGAGCAATAGCCATATCTTTCTGTCCATTAAACAAGATCGGGAAATAAATAGTACCAGGTTGCAGTTCTGCATGGAACGCATATTGATTTTCATCTTCTATCGTGCGAGTCATCTCTACATCTGCGCTAACACAAGTTCCGGCAATATAGATTTTATCAGCTTCTATAAAATTACTAGCCAAACCTATAGTAACGGTACGTGTTTCAAAATCTACCACTACACGATACTGCCCATCTTCAGGAATCACCCAATATCCAGCATTATCTGTTCCCTTAATTTTAGCTTCCATTGCTCCATCAGTAATCTGTTGTTCTGCAGTAACTGGTGAAATGGCATTAATCTTATTTTCATCTTTCCAAACAATCGGGAAGTGAAGGTTACCTGCCTTCAAGTCACAAATGGAAACATAACGCTTCGGCTGACTTTCCATTGGCAAGATTTCAATATCTTCACCATTAACAGCTGTGCCTGACATATAAAGATGGTCTGCAACAAAGGTCTTTTCAGAATACATCTTTACTTTTATAGTAACTGTAGAAACTTCCGGTTTTACAAACTTTGGGCCTTCTATAGAACCGATAATACGGGCTTGTAACTTTACTAAATCACCAGGATGCTGCTTCCACTTTGACACCAATAAACTTTGCAATTCTTTATGAGTATAACTTTTAGAAAAATCATCATCAATATACTCTCTTATCATTGTGTTTGTTCCAAAACTGTTATTTTCCAGATCCATTTTATAAAGATAGGAGATATAATAGTCAGAGCCTATTGGATCAGCTTCCGTCCAGTTTAACGTCAATGCAACCTCATCCGGGGTATCTTCCTTGAGTTCTATTTCATAATCAGAAGGAGTCAGGACTAAACTTGTACGATTATCGAGCAAATCAGTAGTATCGTCATCATCATTACATGCTACCATGAAACACGAAGCAAGTGTCAGGAAGAAGAACCGTAAAAGGTTCTTCTTAAATATATATCCGTTTTTCATATCTATATTCAATATATTAATATTATAACTATTTATTGGTTTCCGACGGTCCAGTCAGGAGTTTGTACCAAATTCCAATTCTTATCAATATCGTCCTGTGGAATAGGCCACCAATAGCTTATAAATTTACGTGTCTGATATACTGTACGAGTATAATATTTATTTCTATAGTCCGCATCGGATACTTTAATATAAGCATTCATGCCATAAAAATCACCATCCAATACTTTCTCGGCTAATTTCCAGCGACGCAGATCATTAAAACGAAGTCCAGATTCACAATTCAATTCCACACGCCTTTCTTGACGAATTAACTCGCGCATTTCTACAGGATCTGATGGGGCTGTTATCTTGCCTTCTTCAGCTGAAACACTATATTCGGGAATACCCGCACGCTCACGAATCAAATTGACATATTTCAGAATCTCTTTTTGATTAGCAGTATAAGTGCCCTTCTCAATGCTATATTCATTTAACGCCTCAGCATAACTTAAATAGATCTCTGCCAAACGACATAATGCACCATGACGGTTTTTATAATCTCCACTGCCTTCTTTGGGATTTGCAGATGGGTCTACTCTCTTACGTACCAGATAGCCGCTCCATGGAGCGTCATGAGAGGGACCACCGTCTTTACCATCCATATAAAAGTCAGTATTTCTCTTACCACCAATATGCCATTGTTCGTTATGCAGTACTGAAATATAAAAACGAGGCTCGCGATCACAATACATTTTATATGTATTGGCGTCTACAACTACATTTTCATCTTTATTACGATCTCCTTCTGAAGACCCATACTGCCACTTTGTAGAATAAGTCTCTTTTTGCGTACTAAAGCCTGTCTCTGAATAATTAGCATCTGGATTAACTTTAGGAGAGCCATCCGAATTATAGCCTATAATAGGTCTTTGACCGTTTCTCATGAAAAAAGCATCAACCAAAGATTGAGTTATTCCGATCGCTCCCACGCCATTAATACCCAAACCACGTGGGATACAGTTTTTATCATACCATCCACCGGAATCCATTGTACGAACAAACAGTAATTCTCTGTTGGCTTCATTCCATCTCTTCATCACTGCATTTTGATAAGAAAGAAAAGGATCAATATCACCGTTATCCAAATATTCATAATGCAAATGATAGCCAGATGCTTCCGCCTCATCTATAACCAGTTTACAAGCATCCACTGCCCTTTTCCATCGTTCCGGATCATGTGTAGAATTAAAGATAGGGGTTCCATCAATGTTTTTTATATTCGCCAATGCAGGATTACCATTCACCAAGTCACTTGCAGCAAATAATAAGATACGCGCACGCATTGCCAAGCACCCGACAGAAGTTACACGACCATATTTCTTATCTTCAGTTTGAGTGGCAGGTAATTGTTTTGAGGCTTCCAACATTTCTTGATCCGCCCAATCAATTACATTATAAAACGGCTCTTGTTTCAACATCAAATCATCAGCCGAAGTACTTTCACTAGCCTCGCGAATAATGGGAACTGAACCATAAGCTATAGCCATCATAGAATTATAATAAGCTATAAAGAAACGACATTCAGCTTTCATAAAGTCCACTTCTTCAGCCGGTACAGCCTCCAGCGGGTGAGCATGTTTGATAAACAAATAAGCGGAACGGATATATTTAGGATAAGTATTCCAATAAGTAATTACTCCGGGATTGTCTGCTGTCCAGTTACCTTTTTGATATTGAATGGCTTTAAATCCTTGCGCTTCCCAACCAACCGAAGGAATCAGTTCATCAGCTATGGCATCCGGACCATCATAAGTATAATATTCAGGCAGGCCGCGATAAACATATGCCAGCCAACGTTCCATATTCTTTTTATTCTCAAATACTGATTCTAAGTCCAACTGGTCATCCGGTTGCTTATCCAGATAATCAGAACAAGAAGAAAAAGCAAATGTCGTAATAATACTTAATACTATAAATTTTAATATGCTATTTTTCATATGCCCTATTATTAGAATTTAATTTCAAAACCTGCAGATAACGATTTCATAATTGGGTACGCAGCCCCTGTAGTATTCTCGACTTCCGGATCCCACAAATCAAATTTTGAGAATGTTAAAAGATTTGTTCCTCTCACGAAAAGACGAATGCCTGATATAACTGTAGTATTTCTCCACAAATTCTTTGGTAAAGAATAACCAAGTTCAATGTTTTTTAAACGTAAAAAACTCATATTCCGCAGCCACCACGTAGAGGATTGGTTATTATTACTATTTATACCATCATCCAAACGCGGATAAAATACGTTCTGACTTGGGTTGTCTACAGTCCAACGATCATTTGCATTAGTAAACATATTGCCTGTCACTCCTCTATTGGCACCCGGAATAATACTTGATCCTAATATATTCCAACTACGACCTATGCCTTGGAAGAGAGCTCCAAAATCTAAATTCTTATATTTCATATTCAGTCCAAAGCCATATACTATCTCCGGATCTTTTGTTCCTCCGATTGGAGATTTATCAAATACGTCCACTTTACCATCACCATTGACATCTCTGTATCTGATATCCCCCGGACGTAATTTACCTACAAAACTTTGAGTCGGAATTCCTTCTTTCAGTTTACCTGTACTTACGTCTTCAAAGTCGTCTGCCGTAAACAAACCTTCTGCTATATAGCCAGTTAATTGCCCTACCGGATGCCCTGTTTCAGCACGGTTAGTACCAACTACTGCACTAGGTTCATCCTTTTCTGTTATTTCATTATGAGCATAGGTAAATGTTCCCATTAAGCTGACAAATAAATCCTTGCCAAACTGTTTATTAACATTTAAAGAAACTTCTACACCCTGATTAGTCACTTTTCCAAAATTCTTCCAAGGCTGCTTCATAAATCCAGCTGTCATTGGAACAGACTCACGTGGCATAAATATATCTTTACGGCGTTCATCGAAATAGTCTAATTGCAAATCAATCATACCATTCAGGAAACCTAGCTCAACCCCCAAATTCATCTTATTAACAATCTCCCATGTCAAATCTTGTACTGCAAACTCGCCTTCTGCCATACCAGTTAAGCCATAACTGCTATCCAATCCCCATTTATACATGTTTAATGTCTCATAGTCATCGGTAATTGTAGAGAGGTATGCAAAACGGCGTCCACCTAAATTAGCATTACCTACCTGACCATAGGATGCACGCAATTTCAATTTAGATATGACTTTACGCAATGGTTGCATAAATGCCTCTTCCGATACAATCCAACCAATGGCTCCTGAAGGGAAAAAGCCATAACGCTTGCCTTTGGCAAAATTTTCAGAACCATTATAGCCAAAATTAAATTCACCTACATACTTACCCGAATAGGTATAAGATGCACGTCCTGCCAATCCCTGATTACGGTAAGGCAACTTGCTTCCATCATCATAATTACGACGATTAAACAATAACATTGCAGCAACGGAATGTTTCTCGGCGAATGTACGGTCATAAGACAAAGTAGCTTCCATATATACGCTCTTATTTCCATAATCACCGCTTTTTGAGTAATCCAGGAAATTAGTACCATTGGATTTTGATGCTATAATCAAATTACCTTCATCATCACGTCCTGTAGCAGGCACATAATAATCCGGTGTCTTTCCACGAGAAACAGTACCCGAAGAAAACCTGTCAAATGAGAATGTTCCTTTTACTTTCAATCCCGGAAGCAGGAATTTCAAATCTTGTTCTACAGAAAACAGTGTTTCAATCTTACTGTCGCTTTTTCTTTTATATCCACTTTGAGTAGCCCATGACCAAACGTTTGGCTCCTCTGTTGTCGGTATCTGCCCACTGGAATATTGTGCAGGGAAAGCATGAGGAACAGCAACGAACGCTTTCTGGAAAATTTGAGATATATCTTTCGTTGTAGAATTTCTATCTTGCAAATATCCACCAATATTAAAACGTAATTGCGTAGTAGGACTTAATTTCAAATCCACATTAGAACGAACGTTATAACGTTGCAATTTAATAGTAGGATCCCAATCATAACTTTTATCACGTTTCAAAATACCACGTTCATTATACGCAGCAGCAACAAAAGAATAACGTAATGTCTCTGTACCACCAGAAATATCTACTGTTACACGCTGATTCGAAGCATAATCATTTGCAATTGCATCCATCCAATTCACGTCCGGATATAAATCAGGATCATACCCTGCACGAGTTTTTGCAATACGATCTGTATATTTAGGCTGTTGTCCTGTATCCATCAAGATATCATCCAGAACCTGCATATAATCTGCCGCACCCAAATACTCGGGAAGTTTAACTGGCTGTGTAGCTGCAAATTCAGCCTTTACAGTCACACGAGGTTTACCAACTTGTCCGCGTTTTGTATTAATTAAAATAACACCATTAGCTCCCCGCACTCCATAAACAGCACTTGCAGCAGCATCTTTCAACACAGAAAAAGATTCTATCTCTTCAGGATCAATATTATTCAAATCGCGTTCTATACCATCAATCAAAACCAATGGGTTTTGTCCGGCATCCTGGAATGTACTAATACCACGAATCCAGAAAGAAGAGTTATCATACCCCGGTTCACCAGAACGTTGCACAGCTAATACACCGGCAACTGTACCTGCCAGATTATTACTTATTGAACGAGTAGTAGAAACCTTTAACTTAGCAGGTTCAATCGTTGTGATAGAACCAACAACAGACTCTTTCTTTTGTGCGCCATAGGCAACTACTACAACCTCATCTAATTGACCAACATCTTCTACCATTTGTACATTAACAACCTTCCGGTTATTAACAACCTCTTCTTTAGGAACAAAACCAATATAACGGAAAGAAAGCACAGATTTTCTTTCAGGAACAATAATACTATAATTACCATTCATGTCTGTCAACGCATGTACTGTAGAATCATTTTTCAAAATGATTGTTACACCAATCAAAGGCTCACCTTTTTCATCTGAAACGTTACCTGTTACCTTAATACCCTTTTGTTGTGCAGTTTGTTGTACTTTAGGAGCTTCTGGCACCGAAATAGTAATTTGTCTTCCCGACATCTTATAATTCAGTCCTGTCTCTGAGAACAACTCTTTTAATACAGCATCTATTTTCTTATTGGAAACTGAAATGGAGACTTTGTTATTCA
>ERZ791622.761-NODE-761-length-12808-cov-5.78272_pt1 | contig 12808 bp, 5 predicted proteins | sample MGYA00510269_ERZ791622 | MGnify/ENA primary metagenome ERZ791622 (study PRJEB30046, sample SAMN00715191) | human gut metagenome | study: EMG produced TPA metagenomics assembly of the A metagenome-wide association study of gut microbiota in type 2... | reverse complement strand
GAGGTATAGATACTTATTATACCCCATTTGTACGACTCGAAAAAGGCGGATTCCGCCATAGAGATGTGCGAGGAATCGAACCCGGGAATAATCAGGTAGCCCATCTGATTCCCCAACTGATAGCCCCTTCTTTTGAAAAAGCAGAAAAAATCTTATCCCTATTCATTGAAAAGGGATATAAGGAAGTCGATATCAATATGGGGTGCCCTTTTCCCATGCTGGCTAAACGCCACAATGGTTCCGGTATTCTTCCTTATCCCGAAGAAGTGCAAGCGTTACTTAGCTGGCTGATTACGGAATATCCGCAAATTAGTTTTTCTATCAAAATGAGGTTGGGTTGGGAAGATCCGGAGGAATGTCTGAAACTGGCTCCGATTATCAATGAGCTCCCCCTACGACAAGTGGTTATGCATCCCCGCTTGGGAAAACAGCAATATAAAGGAGAAGTCGACCTTAAAGCGTTTGAAGCCTTTCAGGGAGTCTGCAAACATCCGCTCATCTATAATGGGGATATCAATAGTGTAGAAGATATTCACCGCATTCAGGAACAGTTTCCCGGACTAGCCGGAATGATGATAGGACGGGGATTACTTGCCAACCCGGCATTAGCTTTGGAGTATAGACAAAACCGTGCACTCGAGTTCGATGAAATGAGAGAAAAATTGCAATCTATGCACAAATGCGTATACAATCAATATGCAGAACAGTTGGAAGGAGGAGACGAACAACTTCTGAACAAAATGAAAACTTTCTGGGAATATTTAATGCCGCAAGCAGACAGAAAATTACTGAAAGCAATTCATAAAAGCACAAGTCTCAATAAATATAATCAGGCAATCCTTGCCTTTTTTAATCAACGATGAACTGATAACCAGTAATTTTACGTAATTTTGCGCCCGTTTACAAACATGCACATTATGAAAAAATACATTCTAATCTTTCTTTGTCTGATAACCGTATCGGGCAGTTTCGCACAAATGCAGGATTTCAAGTTCAAATTCTACGGACAGATTCGTACTGACTTCTATTATAATAGTCGTGCTAACGAAGAAACCGTAGACGGATTGTTTTATATGTATCCAAAAGACAAAGTGCGTGATCCGGAGGGGAACGATTTGAACTCAACACCCAACAGTAACTTCTATACTTTATATTCGCGCCTTGGAGTAGACGTTGCCGGTCCAAAACTGGGAACAGCCAAGACGTCTGCCAAAGTAGAAGTCGACTTCCGCGGCACAGGCACTTCTTATTCGGTCATTCGCCTTCGTCATGCTTATTTGAATCTGGATTGGGGTAAATCGGCTTTATTGCTCGGGCAAAACTGGCATCCGTTATTCGGAGATGTGTCTCCGCAGATTCTTAATCTCTCCGTAGGAGCACCGTTCCAACCATTCAGCCGTGCGCCACAAATTCGTTATCGCTATACAAACAAGAATTTCCAACTTACCGGAGCCGCAGTGTGGCAATCACAATATACTTCACAAGGACCGGAAGGGAAAACACATAAGTATCTGAAGCAAAGCTGTATTCCCGAAATTTACTTAGGATTAGACTATAAAAGTAAACAATTGCAAGCAGGAGTAGGCGTCGAAATGCTTTCACTGAAACCTAGAACGGAAGCAATACTCCATCATTATTTTACAGACCCGTATACCGGCTATATGCATTCAATGGAAACAACCTTCAAGGTGGACGAACGCATTACCACCCTGTCCTACGAAGCCCATGTAAAATATACGAATAAAGATTGGTTTCAAGGTGCGAAGAGTGTATTAGGATCCAATCTGACACAAGCTTCCGGTTTGGGTGGATTCGGGATCAAGTCTGTCAACGAACAAACGGGAGAACAAGAATATACTCCGATACGTTTCTCCAGCTCTTGGTTCAACGTTGTCTACGGACAGAAATGGAAGCCGGGAATCTTCGTAGGCTATGCCAAGAATCTGGGAACAAGTGATGCACTATATGCTCCCAAAGGAAATGATGCAAAACTTTATGGAACAGGAACAGACCTTAACCAATTAGTTACGGCAGGAGCAGAACTGACCTACAATGTCCCCCACTGGAAATTCGGGTTGGAATATACATTAAGCTCTGCATGGTATGGTTCGCTCAATACGTCCAATGGGAAAATTCAAGATACCCATGCCGTATGTAACAACCGTATTGTTGCCGTTGCCATGTTTATGTTCTAACCTCTCTATACAATTATTTTAATTATATATCTGTCACCTGTCACCGATTGCTGCTTAACGGTTTGATTATTAACAATTAACACCGTGACAGCAATAGGTGACAGCAGTGTGACAACAATAATGCTGTCACCAGAAACAGATAAGCTACATTTCACAACGCGGAGGTATTCACTCCGGAAGCTCCAGGCAATCCTATTTATTTCATGAATGCATTACCCTTGTTTCTCGTAGGGAAACTTTTAGTTTCAAGGCTTGAAACCAAAGGTTTCGTACCGGGAAACTAAAGTTTCAGCATTGGGAAACTGTAGTTTCAGCACCTAGAAACAATAGTTTCAACGGCATGGAAACTATGGTTTCTCCAAGAGAAACTACTGTTCCCCTATCAGGGAAAGCAAATGATCTCCTATTGTCTGACTTTTATCTCCTTAACTCCACTTCAAAGCTAGCACCATCTTTGCAACTGAACTGCAAAACTGTTTGCTTCTTATCAGAAGAAATCACCTTGCAAAAGGGAGTTTCTTCTACATTCCATTGCCCTTTTATCGTTACAGTCACAGGTATTTCACCACTGGCATTTTCAATCCATGGTCGTGAATAGATACTACGTTCGATACGTTTCCCATCTTTATCAAACGCTTCATCGCTTGGACCGCGATACAAAGCCAAATCCGGTTGTGCCACCGTCAACTTAATCTTATCAGCAGATCCTTTATGAATCATAACCAGACAGGAAGTATCCACACGTTGTAATAAACCACCCGGCAATGTCGTTTCAGGAGTTTCAAACAACACATAAGAAATGATCTGTTCGGAAACGGACTCTACAATATGTGCATTCCGGTCTTGCTGTAATACCTTATAAGTGGGCTTCTTTGCAAATTTCTTCATCAGAGTTTCATTCGTCTGAGGCAGAACAGCGTATTCATAACTTCCGTTTTTCGGTGCCTTTCCATGATCTACAACCAAAGAAACCCAATCACCCTTTGTTTCCTTTCCTGTATTTTGCATTCGCGAGTATTGAGGAAAGTTCTTCTCAAACCGGATGGGAGTTGGAACATAATAACCCGTTCCCAAATGGTCCACCCATACTTTCTTATCTCCTTGATAATTTTTCCAATAATCATGCCCTGCTTTATCAGTAACTGCCAATTGGAAGATAGTCGTTTCTGTCGGGAACTCCGTATTTGTATTTTCAATATCCGAACCAAGACAGACAATCATTCCATCGATGAAATGGTAAGATTTACGTGCCCGATGTGATCCGTTGTACTTATCATGCTCATGTAACTTCATTCCGAAATTACCATTCATCTTCTGTTGAGACAAACCACCGGCAAAAGCCTCGTCGGAGTAAAGCATCTCTTCTATTCCAGAGTAACTATCCACATTGAGCACCTTAGCCTGCAATTGCTCCAATGGCAAATGAATAGATGTCACTCCCGGAATACGGTTCCAGTCAAAACCTTCCTGCTGCCAGCCGCTAGTGGCGGGAGTTACTGTCTGTCCCGGTGCAGCAGTCAATATTTGCAAACTGCCGTGTGCCAGGTAGCGACCGTATAGATTTGCTCCCAGATAATGTTCTGCCGCCCATAGATAACGGGAATGTCCACGTGCCACAGCCGACCAATTGCTACGACGTTGAACAGAGACGCAACCATATCCCATCGCTATATTTCCCTGCGGGTCCGGTTCCAGACGGAAACCTTTCTCTATAAGAAGTTTTGCCACCTTACGTTCTTCAGCATTTGAAACCTTAGGCATATATTCGGGAGAGTCATTTGCAATACTTGGGTCTGAAATCAGACGGAGGTAAGAAGAAACCATTTCACTATCATATTCCTCCTTTCCATCGGGAGAACCAGCTAGAGCCATCATAGCAAAATGCATAGGAACCAGTTTACCTTTTCCATCCGGATGACGACCGGACATGGAAAGAGGGAAGTTCAGCTTATTGCAATAGAAACGCATGGTCAACAGTACATTTTTCACTGTTTCATGAGCTAACTCGGAAACAGCAAATTCCGTCCGGCTGAAAAGATAAATCATATTGGTTGCTCCATCGAGTCCGCCCACAGCATAAGCCGGATAGTTATTTCGATGATGGAAAGCACCTCCGTCTACTTTAAACGAACCGGACAATCCCAATGCAGGACGGCAACCAAAATCAATCCAACGGGAGAAAGACCGGAGATATTGTAGTTTTTCCGGTGTATCTTCCATCATTAAAATGCTGGCAATGCGTCCGGTGGTCTGTGTATTGAAAGAGTCCATATCAATTCCATTGACTTCCGGTTTAGGGTATACTTCGTTAGTAATCGCATACCAGCGTAATGTCCGTTCGGCTTCCTGAAGTTTCCCGGTTTCCCTAAGCACATCTTTCATCAGAAAATATGCCAGGTACAGACCGCGAACACTATAGCCATAATGATGGATGTTTCCCCAACAACTACCATAAGCTACTCCCTGATCGGTTATATGATCGTACATTGCTAAGAACTTCTTCTTCATTTCTTCCCGAATCACCGGATTTGCCGCATTATTATATGCAACGGCAATTCTTTTCATCAGGTCGAAATAAGCACGCATTTCCACTCCCATTTTAGTCAGCATATCTTTATCCCAGTTCGGTATGATCCGTTCATAAGCTTCTGAAGCACGTACCATGTAGATAGGTACTCCCGATACTTGGCCGTTCTTGTAAGTTATCTGATAGAAATCATATTTCTTGCGGATGGTTTCTACTTCTTTATCAGTCGTTTTTCCTTTCGTGTAGATCATATCACGAAAACGCTTTTCCAACAGTTGCATTTCTGCTCTTTGCTTATCGTCTACAGGAGTCAATTCAATATCCGGTTTCAAAAGCGAGTGTTGATAGACAACCAGCCAATGGTTGGTGGTCCCGGCATTGACAAAAGGAACTTGCAGATCGGCCGTCTGTTGACGTGCATCAACTTTAGTAGCCGTAATCAAATGATCGATGAAAAGGCTTCCTTTTGAATTTGGAGCAATAATCCGGAGTTCATTCATGCCTTCTTCCGGTGTGCCTTGCATATCACGTTCATAGCAAACCCATGCGGCACGCCAACCACTGAAATTAATACCAAAAGGGAAAGATGTGCATCGTTTGCCGTCTTTCAGAAACTGAAACTCAATGGTCGCATCTTGGGGAACTTCATTATAAACCCACACAATAAAAGCCGAAAGATATAAATCCTTGCCGGTCGGATCTTTCTTCTCAAACTTCAGGTCTTTCTTGAGTTCCAATATACCACCCGGTTCAAATGTCCATTCCAACGAATGTTTTCCATCTTTATAATGCAGATCAGATACCGACAGGCGGGAATGGGTAGCGGTGATACAATCCGGTATTTGCGGTTCTTCAAAAGAAAACATCCGTTCATCTGTTACAACTTGCGCATGAAGGAATGCTGAACACAAAAGAGAAAACAGAGTTGTCACTCCAAATTTAGTAAAAGGTTGTTTCATCATGGAAATATAGTCTTATTAGGTTTTCAGTATATAAGTCAAAGTATAGTCGCTCTAAAATCTGTAAAGAGTACGTGATTCTGCAAAAGACGTAAACCGAAGTGTCCGTCACCTTCACTACCCGCAAGGGTATAGCGAAACAACTCTTCATCATTCACAGAATAAGTTGTGATTCCCTTTTCCACTCGAATCCGAATCTCATACCATTGATTGGGGACGAGTAAATGAGAGGCATCGGTATATTCTTTCAATAAAGGTTTCACCTTGTCATCTGCCACTCCATAATATTCTCCTTTGTATCGACGGAAACGGGTCGTTGAATTATCATTTCCTCCGTATCCAACGTAGAAAAGGTTTAATGTGTTATAGTTTTTAAAGATGCCGTCACGCCACTGACTACGGGCAAAAAGATCATCAGGGTATTTAGGATCATTGGCAGCCCAGAAGCAGTTCAGATCACTCAAGCGGTCATACTTTCCACCTTGCATCACCATACAAATACGATAACTTATTTCATAATCGCCCGTCAATCGTTGCCGATACCACATAGTCAGTCCGTCCGGAACTATCAATTCTAATGTATCTGCACGTTCTATTATTTGCAAAGCATGGGATGCATCTTCTATTTTCCATTGCTGCACAAAAGAAGCTTTGTGCTGTGCCAAAAGCACCACACTATTTAAGAGAAAAAAAGTAATCAAACTGTAGCCTATAAAAAATCGCTTCGTCATTACGGTATTAGTTTAAAGATTATTCTTCCGAATACAAAGAAACCCCTCTTTTCGAAAAAAGAGGGGTTCAAATTGTACAAAATATCTCAAATAACGTATTGACTGATAATTTGCATTACCAATATCTTATAGTTTTTTCATCAACAAAATTCTCATACCATTTCTGGTTTGAAGCACCCTTACTATCTACCCATTTAGTAAAATCAGGATATGCTTCTCTAAATGGTACACGTTCATAAGCATGACGTGTGCCAACCGGAAGTTTAACTCCCCAAGTGGAACCTTTGGTATTTGAATAATAAACATTTGCATCCAGTGTAGTGTCACCCGCAACCAATGCTTCATATTCTGCTTTGTAAGCAGAAGTCGGTGCATAACCCCTCATGTGTATTTCTTTACCACCGTTCACCTTAATAAAGAAATTCTGTCTATTAGTATCTAAAATCAACTCTCTAAATGCTGCAAGCTGAGCATCTCTTTCAGCTCCAGTTAATCCTTCTTTACCAATCAGTCTAACTTCAGCACGCAACATAGGTAGTCCTTCTCTTACTTTTCCTTGTGTTACCTGAAACATATCCTGATTATTATCCATCAAAGAAGTTAAACCATCCAGTGTAATAACAGTTCCTTCCGCTTGTGCTTTATCCACTGTCAATATTGCGAAACGCGGTTCTTTGCGAGTATCATTACTCCAATTCCAATTTTTATTTTCAACTTTCACTATATTTTTTGTAGAAAGTTCCTCTTTAGCTAAGTCTGTCATTGTTCCCTGACCACCTTTTAGTACAAGGCTTGCAGTAATCCGATCAACATACTCGCTTTTCAAACCATCCAGTACAACACCTAACACAGTCGGGTATATACCACCTACAGCACGAACATCCAAAGTCAACAACAATTCTTCTTTACCTCCTACAGTCTCCATCATCTGTTGACTATGACATTCAGTCACCTTCAAGTCATACTCGAATACAACATCGTTGAAATCTTCATCATACCATGAATCCAGTTGAATAGGCCAACCATCTTCGAACATCACCACACCTGTGTTATGATAGAAAAGATAGCCTTGGTCCGTTTCATTTGTCGGCTGCACTGCATCTTCAGGAAGCGCAAGAGTTACCGATGCCAGACGGTTTGTTTCAAAATTGAAACCAGTACTCTGATCTACACCACGACTAACAGGAGACAAAGCAAATTCTTTTGTAGCTTCTGTTCCCGAAACTGTATTGTATTTCATATACACTTTCTCGCAAGCAGCAGGAACATTCAACGTAAGAGTACGGGAATCTTTCACTAATACATCTCCCACAAGCAGACTCGCTTCAGAACCACTTTTATCGGAATATACATTCACAAGTGCAGAAGCATTTACCGGGTCAACAGTTCCCGAACCATCGTTACCTTTTTCCAACTCATTATCAGAGCAGGAAGTAGTAACCAACATTGTCCCCATAAGGACATACACCAAACTTTTAATTTTCATCTTAATTTAATTTTTAAATTTATTGTTTGTTTTTGTTTCGCATGAGAACCTGGCTTATCACACTTATTTTCAGGCTCCATTTGTTAACTTATCAAAAATATATTTAACTCCTAATAGCTTTTTGCTTGCCTTTATTTGTAATTTCAATCCTTTCCATCGAGAATAATCACAAGAGCTAAAATAGGGCTCAAAAGGCCTGTTCATGAACACTGGATAATATATACAAGTTATTTCGTATATTTGCATTAGACAGAACATTCAATACAACAAATATAGAGCTTTTATTCCGAATATACAAGTTCTATATATAAATATATCAAGGGAAATGGATCAAGTACTGTATGGTATAGATTACATAGAATATTATTTCTATTGGATATATTACAAGTTTATTGGCTATCCTTTAATCATAAGAATATGCTCAATTGCTGTAATGTTTTGTATTATTGCGTACTTATTTCTCCTATTCCATATTATATATGGTATATTTAAAAGGCGAAAAGAGAAGCGGAAATACAATAAAGCATTTGATAAGTATTATGAAGAAATGAAATCTATCTCACTAGATTCCAACACATTGAGTGAAGAAGAGATAGCTGACAGATTAGAATATGATACGAAAAAGCGCCCGAAACCTAACGAGTTACGCATTATCACTCAACTATTAACAGAAATCAAGAGTGTGCATGAAGATGAGATCAATGAACTAAACTATCAAACGATTCAAACCGTATTCCAAATCACACGTTTCCTTGAACGCGAACTTCAATTCGGTTCCAAAAGATCAAAGATACAAGCTCTGAAACTTATTCAGTCCATCAATGGGTATGCTTCTGAAGCGGTATTGGTGCGTTTCCTCTATCATCGTGAACTAGAACTAAGAAACTCGGCACGCTACACTTATATGTGGTTAAGCCAGGGTGACCCGTTCCGCTTCTTCGACGAAGACATCGGCATGAAGTTAAGGCAATGGGACATGATGGAGTTACACGCTATCTTGGAGCACCGTAAGAAAGTGGGATATAACACACCCACCTTTATTAAATGGGTGAATACTTCAGCTGAAGAAAACGTTAAGATATTCTTTATCAACGAAATCCGGCTATATAATGAAACCGAAAGTGCCCCAATTCTCGCGAAGCAACTCAATGCCCGTTCTGTGGAAATACGAGGTGAAGCGATCAAGACTTTAGGTAAACTAAAATACAAAGAGGTTGAACCTAAGCTGATTGAAATGTATAATGTACAACCGGAAGAAGTCAAACGACAAATCATTTCGGCTATTGCGGATCTAAAGACCGATAAGGCTTTAGGATTTCTTTACAATGCTTATGATGAAGCAGATAACTGGGGAACCAAGAGAGTCATACTCAAAGCCCTCTATGAGTATAGTGCAATGGGAAGGAAAACATTCGATCAATTGGAAAGAAAAGCAGATTCCCACACAGCTATATTGTTTGCCCACACCAAGCATCCGTTAATCAACCAGTTAAACTAGAGAACATGAGAGATATAATATTTACATTCTTCAATTATTTCGTATTCTTTTATACGAGCATGCTGGCGATATTCTTCGTCACATTCGCCTTCCTCTCTTTCATTTCTCTAAAACGGAGAAAGGATTACTATGTGGAAAGCTATATGCGGAAAACAATCAAGGAATCCCCCTATACACCAGGCATTTCGGTAATTGCTCCTGCCTTCAATGAAGAAAAGACAATCATTGATAATGTGAACTCCATGCTTGCATTGGAATATCCGCTTTTCGAGGTGGTTATTGTAAATGATGGAAGTACGGACAGTACATTGGAAAAGATGACCGAATATTATGAACTGGTAGAAGTGCCCTATGCTTATATCGAGCGAATCAAAACCAGACCGTTCCGAAGACTCCTCAAATCCTCCAACCCGAAATACAGCCGACTCATCGTTGTAGACAAAGAAAATGGAGGAACCAAAGCGGATGCATCCAATGCGGGTATCAACGTTGCTTCTCATCCTTATTTTATCTGCACGGATGTGGATTGCATTTTGGAAAAGTATGCTCTTTATCGTTGTATCTCGCCCATTATATCTTCAGAAAAACAAGTAATTGCAGTCAGCGGAACGATGTTGATGGCTAACGGATGCGTCGTGAAAGACGGACAAATCATAGACGTTAGAACTCCCCGTACACCGATTCCACTTTTCCAGAATCTGGAATATATGCGCTCTTATCTGATTGGTAAGATGGGATGGTCCGCTATCAATGGTATGCCGAATGTTTCCGGTGGATTCGGTCTTTTCGATCGTTCGGTAGCGATTGCAGCCGGAGGATACGATGCTCCCTCTTTTGCCGAAGACATGGACCTCATCACCCGCATGGTAGGATATATGTGCGACTTCTCCCGTCCTTATAAGATCGTACAGATTCCTGATACTTGTTGTTGGACGGAAGGACCTCCCAACCTGGCAATGCTTTACCGTCAACGTACCCGTTGGGCACGAGGGTTGTTCCAGACACTTAATATCCATCGTAAGATGATTTTCAAAAAGACGTATAAACAGATGGGACTGTTAACTCTGCCTTATATGTTCGTTTTTGAGTTTCTAGCGCCGATCATCGAGCTCGTCGGTTTGATAGTATTTATCTATCTGGCCTTTACAGGAGCAGTCAACTGGAACACGGCATGGATGATTTACCTGACGATCTATACGTTCTGCCAGTTCCTTTCCATCGTTGTTATTACCTACGACTACTATGTCGGGATGCTATATAAAAGAGGATACGAATACCTGTGGATTATCATTGCGTCCATATTAGAGCCTATCTTCTATCATCCCATCATCACTTTCTGTTCATTGAGAGGATACCTCAGTTATCTGACCAATAGAGACTTCAAGTGGAAGAACATGGAACGTAAGGGATTCAAGCAGAAAGAAGAAAGTGCAGACGGTACTGATATAACGGCAATGAAGCCCGAACCTGCTACGATTTAAACAAGAAAGAAAGATTAAAGACAAGATAGAATGAACAGAGAATTTCTCCATAAGATCACCATATTAGGTTGTCTGTTTTTACTGATAACCTCTTCCTCCGGGACCGACAACGGATTCCAGACACCGGAGCAATATGCCCAGATTGTACAGGAGCATTTTGCGAACGAGGAATGGGAAGCAGGGAAAGAGCTGTTGGAGGAGGGCCTTCAGAAATACCCGAATGTTTCTGACCTTGAATGGCTCATGGGAAAATACTGGTTCCACGAAAAGAACTATGACCAGTCGCGTTATCATCTTGTCAAAGCGATAGATGACAATTACAACAACGTCAATGCCAAACATCTGCTGGTAGACGTAGAAGATATCACCGAGAATTATTCCAGTGCTATTTGTTACGTTAATGAGTTGCTGGAAGTGAATCCGTATTGGAGAGGTTTATGGCGAAGAAAGATTGAACTGTACCGCAAGCAGAACAACGATGTGGAAGCAGACCGTCTGTTGAAACGAATCAATCAGATTTACCCGAACGATACGATTCTAAGGAAGGATTATATCTACAGCATGGAGGTAGGCTACCAGCAAATAAAAAAAGGCGGTAACCGAAAAGAGGCTATCGAAAAGCTGACGGAGCTTATCAAAGTATCTCCTCAAAACGAAGAATATTATCTGGACATCATTAACCTGCATTTACAGGAAGGAAACCGGGAAGCTGCTCTAGGCTGGTCATCCAACGGTTTGGCTGCCATACCGGGAAGCGGTGCGCTTATCGTCAAAAGGGCGAGTATCCTTAGTGAATTGGCACGTTATCCGGAAGCTCTGGTGTTTATACGCGAGCAAATGCGAAGAAACAACAGCCCTGCCATACGGCGTATGTATAACGACCTGTTAATGGAGGCTGCCCGAGCAGAGAAGCAGCGGGATCCTTATGTATTATATGGCATGGCCTACGAAGGAGGTAATAAGAACAAGGAAGCATTAGACTACCTGCTGAACACTTCCGTCACCCGGGGATATACCGATGACGCACTCTTCTATATCAGAGAAGCTAAAAAACAATATGGCAACAATGATAAAGGAATTCTTTATAAAGAATATATGCTTTATCGCCAGATGAATGAGGATGATCTTGCCTATTCAACGCTGAAAAAGATGTATGAGATGTATCCTGATGATTATGATATTACGCTTGCCATGAGCGCACAACACATGAAGAAAGCTGAAAAACTGATGGAACTTGGTCTGTACGCAGAAGCATTGCCGCACGTATTGTTCGTTTCTCAAAAACATGTAGACGACAATGAAGTGAACGGTGCCGCATGGGAAAAAGCCTTGAGTTGCTATATCAATATGAAACGTTACAATGAAGCACTTGCAACATTGGACACCATCACTCTTCACTTCCCTGATTACGAAAACGGCACGTTGAAAAGGGCATTTATTCTCGATAAAATGGATAAAACCGAAGAGGCTTTGCAACTGTATCTATCTGCCATCGAGCAGAGTGATGAGGATATGCGCATTTTCTATGTTATCGGATACGAGGAACTAGCAGTGCCGTACATCAAGAAATGTATGGAAGCCGGAGCTACGAAGAAAGCATACGAGGAATCTGTTAAGCTAATTAGCCTGAATCCATCGAGCGATCTCGGATTACGGTATGCCATCAATTCGTCCGGTTTACTCGGAAAATACGATGAATTCGAGAAATATACGGCTCAAGGGATCAATTATTATCCTGAAGAACCGTTCTATCAGGCAAAGAGGGCTACTGTCCTTGAGCGTGACAAGAGATACGAAGCTTCTTTGGAATTCCTGAAACCGATACTCAATAAATACCCGAGTAACAAAGAGATTATAGGCGCATTCTCACAAAGCAGTGAATATCGTGCCCTGCAACTGACAAAGGCGAAAGAACCGGAAAAGGCTCTCAC
>ERZ791622.756-NODE-756-length-12860-cov-3.57228_pt1 | contig 12860 bp, 10 predicted proteins | sample MGYA00510269_ERZ791622 | MGnify/ENA primary metagenome ERZ791622 (study PRJEB30046, sample SAMN00715191) | human gut metagenome | study: EMG produced TPA metagenomics assembly of the A metagenome-wide association study of gut microbiota in type 2... | reverse complement strand
GATTGACTTCCTTCTGCGGTGCAAGATAGCTTGCCAGCACGGTATCCTCGCTGACCTGCTTGATCTTATCGTACTGCATGCTCAGAATGTTGATGCCTTCCACCTCGAGGCTAATTGCTGCGGCAGTCTCCTTGAAATATTGGAATGCTTCTTGATTTTTACCGTCTGTCAGGCAATTCTGCTGGAACTGCACTTCACTCCTACGGAATGATAAATCTTTCTTTCCGTTGCGGACAATGCGGTAATATCCGCCGAAGTCGAGAAGCTCATCAATTTCGCTGATGGTCTGCCTATTTGCGGTGACAATCACCTGCGCAGGGTCGATTTTCTTTTGTAGAGGCAGGATCTCCACATTACCGCTCTGGAAGCTGTATGTCTTATTGGGCGCACTGGTATAGACGACCTCACACTTCCCATCACGGAACTGGAAGCTCGCAACCGAGTCCGTCTGGTCTTTTCCCTTTATGATGATTAAGTGCTTTCGTGCGTCCATAGGCATCTCCCCATCAATTCAACTCTCAACTCATAAGTTGCGAGTTATTTCATCACTCGCTCAAGAAGCGTCTGATAGCTGTCCACGACATCATAAACCACATTTCCGTTACTTATTGCTTTGAAATGTTCTCTTGCGCAGTGGATTTTGGATTCCTCAATGAGCCGGAGCTGCATAGAGGACATAGAGCCTTTTGTTTCGGCAACAAAATAGATGTGTTTGACGGTGCCTTCATAGAAAGCAATCGCCCAGTCCGGATTATAATGTCCGACTGGTGTTGCGATATAAAAGCTGTCCGGCAGCTTCACATAAACCGCAACATCTGTGTTGGTGTCCAGGTCGGCTGCAAAATCACGCTCGTTCGTGGAATCGTACATGATATGATCATATAGATGCCGCTGCGCTTTCATTGCATTTGTACCGAGTTTGCCCTTGATGGTCGGTTCGGTAAAGATGTCCGTATCGTAATGCTCATCCAGCACGTTGTAGGTAATATGCTGAATAATTGCAGTTGCCTTTTCGTCATTGATCAAAGCGGCTGCTTTGATAATGAACTCTTCTGGATTGAATTTGAACTGCTCAAAAACGGATTTCTCAATGCCGGTCAGAATTGCAACGACTGCTTTTCGTGTCAAACCGGTCTCTCCGACCAGCTTGCCAATCAGATCATACTTCACACTGCTGTTGGCACGGATTTGCTTGCTGCTGTCATAAGTAGACGACTTTGATTTCGAGAATGCACTCCCGACAAGGAGAGAATCCCTCGACTTGATCTCGTCCATTGCGCCGGTTTCAACCTTGAAGAATATCTTCGGCACATGAAGATTCTGGTTGAGCGATGCGATGGCTTTCTTCACAAGCTGATCCGTATCAAAGTCCACCACATATACGGATTTTGGGCTGATGCGCTTCCAAAGCGCTTTGAACTCCGGCATGGCGAGCTTGTCGGGATCAACTTGCAGCTCGACATTCTTGTCGCGGGCATTCTCCGGCTGCATAGCGCGGCTGTCATAGACGGAATCAAGAATATTGATCACAGAATCGCGGCTGTCCGCCACTTCCTCCGCAACTTGAATCGCGCCGTTTGCTTTGTCGGCATAATATTTATCGGTCAGTACGCCCTTCTTGTCGATATAGCCGTTGACAATCAAATCAAAATAAATCGCCTGCGCTGTATCGCCGTCCACGACCTGCTCGTTGCCTCTGGCATCCACAATGACCTTGCCCTTGAAGAGGTCGGCAGTAACCGCCACGGGGCGTCCTGCAACCGCATCGGCAAGCTCACTTTGCAAGCCTTTTGCAAAGCTGTCATAGCTCTCGCTGGCAATAACGGTCAGCACATTGATAGAATGAACATCATTGCCGAGGACGTTGGCATCCATACGCTCGCCGTCTTGATTGACGCAAAGGCGCAATCCGCGACCGACTTCCTGACGTTTGCGAACCTCGCTGCTGCTTTGTTTCAGTGTGCAAATCTGGAACACATTCGGGTTGTCCCAGCCTTCACGCAGCGCGGAGTGCGAGAAAATGAAACGCACAGGAGACTTTTTCGGGTCACGATCCAGAAGCAGTTCCTTGTTCTTCATAATCAGGTCATAAGCGTCAATATCGTCGGACGTACCCTCCTTCTTGTCGGAGAGCTTGCTGTCGGTCATCTTGCCCTTTTTGTCCACGGAAAAGTAACCTGCGTGGGTATTATGGGCGGAAATTGCGTCCAGATACCGTATGTAGTCCTCGTCTCCGATTTCCCGCTGCATGGAGCTGAGAATGTCGTTGTATTCTTCCTCGAACATATCCGCATAGATGCCGTTGAACGGATGTCCAGCCTCGTCGTACTGCTTGTACTTTGCAACCTCATCGATGAAGAACAGCGACAGAACTTTGATGCCCTTATGGAAAAGCTGACGCTCCCGCTCCAAGTGAGAAAGAATCGTTTCGCGGATCTGAATGCGTCGGAGCTGGTCTTCGCTGACCTTACCGATCACATCTCCGGCAAAGATTTTGATACCGTTCAGGAACTCCACGGAGTTATCGCGTCCGTCGATGGACTTGACCACAAAGCCGACTTTGTACTCGTCCAGATTGCCGGAATTGTCATAAAGATTACAACCGATTCCGACTGTTGCCGTTTTCTTGCGGATACCGGACGCACCCTTGCAATCAAACTGAATAGTTGCCGTCGGGTCGGCTTTGGAAAGATTGATGCTTTCCAGATAGACGAAGCCCTCAGTTGCTGTGCTGCCGGACTCCGTGATGCCTTTAACGGCAATCTTCTTGACCAGCCGCTTGTTGTACGCTTCCATCGCATCAAGGCGGTAGACCATGTTATAAATGCTGTCTGCCTTGTGGGTCGCGGAGTAGCGCAGCGTCAGCAGCGGGCAAAACTCTTTTAGCCGTTCTTTTGTCTGCTTGCCCTCGACTGACTGCGGCTCGTCGATAATCAGAATCGGGTTCGTTTTTGCAATAATATCAATCGGACGACGGGAACGGAACTCGTCCAGCTTCATGTAAATACGCCGCGCGTCCTTACCCTTGGCATTGAATGCCTGAGAGTTGATAATCATAACATTTATGGAGCTATCCGACGCAAAGCGGTCAATTTCTGTGAGCTGGGCAGAATTATAGATGAAGAACCGGATTTTCTTGCCGTATTCCTCCGCGAAATGCTCCTGTGTCACCTGAAAAGACTTATAGACGCCTTCACGGATGGCAATGCTCGGCACGACCACGATGAATTTGCTCCAACCATAATGCTTGTTCAGCTCATACATGGTCTTGATGTAGGTGTAGGTCTTGCCGACGCCTGTTTCCATCTCAATGGTCAAATTGTAGCGTCCTTCCAGCTTTTCCGACGGCTTGATCTGATTGGTGCGCTGCACCTTTTGCAGATGCTCCAAAATCAGCTTGTCGGAAAGCTCCGGCACAATGCGTTCATTCCGCCAGCCGGTAAAATCGTCCATCGTTGCGATTGCTTGCTGCTCACCATCTTCAAGACCACGATCCATCATATAGGTGGGTGTGAGGTATGGCTGTCCGGCGAAAACGTCAACAACCGCTTTTGCCGCATCCGCTTGAAATTTTTGATGTTTGAATTGGAGTTTCATAACTGATGCTCCTTGGTTTTCTTTTGGATCATTTTCAAATTGATTTCCTTACATTTTTCACGGTTTTCATGAAACCTCTGCTCAATCTCATTGTTTGATTCCGTTTTAGTCGCAGGAAGTAAATCCGCATTATAGTAAGAAAACATTGTATGAACCGCTGCATTTGCAAAAGCCGCTAAAAAGCGAGATTCTATCGCAGGTACAGGTTTTCCCTCAAATGCGTAACGCCAGTCAACGAAGGCGTTTGAGAGCAAAATAAGCTCATCGAGTCCTTTTTCAGAGCCCGCATACTCCGGTGCCTTTTCGATTAAGTATGCCCACAGTTCCTGTTGAAAGGATTTCGGAAGCATCTGAAAAAGAATTAGCAAGTTGTGCTCTTTTCCATATTCAATTTGGTTTTTAGCTAAAATTGCCTTGAGTGCTAATTCGACAGAAAATGCGCCGTTTACAACTAAAGGGGCAAAAAGCAAAAGCAGCGTATCTGAATCGTCCCGGCTTAGTTGGTCAAGTGCTATATATGCGTTATAAAATGCCTTTGCTTGATAGACTAACAAGTCGGCGTTCATCACATCACCCTCACGCGCTTGGAAATGTCGCCCGCGTCCTCCGGCATATAGAGCTTGAAAATCTCGAACACGTTGATCTTCTCTGGGCTGGACGCAAAACCGGAATCGCGAAAGACGGCGCGGAGCGGCTTGCGCTGTGCGATCTCTTTGACCACGCTTTTGGGAATATTCGCGTCAAAGCAAGCGATGAGGTCGCCGTCGTTGTAGGTGTGGACGGTGCAGCCGTCGATCTGCTCGGACTTGTACGGCATGGACAGCGGCAGCCCCCAGTCGATCAGGCAGCCGAACAGCAGGTCGAGGTCGGTGCGGTCATCCTTGATGTTGGATTCCAGACCCGCGAGCATCCCCTGGTCGTAGTCGTCCGGCGCATAGTAGACGTCTTTCATGTTGGTATCGTCCAGCTTGAGGACACGGAAACCGATATCGAGGTCCTGCGTGGTCGTGGGACTTTCGGACTTAATCTTATCCCCGGCGCGGCGGATGCGCTCTTTGCCGATTTCGCAGATGGTATTAGAAACAGCGTTATTTGTGAAGTAACCATCGTTACTAACCGTTTCTGGAACCTGAATCATGATAAACTTCCGTTTTGTACCTATTTCAGCATTTAACTGCATAACAGCGTCAGCAGTAGAACTTGACCCTGAAAAGAAATCAAGGACAGTTGCATCTTCAGATGCGCCAATCGTTATTATTTGTTTTAACAAGCGCGTTGGTTTCGGAGTATCGAATGGAATGTTTTCTGGAAATAACGCCTGGATCTCGCGTTTTGCTTCTTGAGAATGTCCAACTTCGCTGTGTAACCATATTGAACGAGGAACCATTCCACTCTGAACATCCTTTAGGAATAGTTTGGTAGCTGGAGCTCCATCTCCATCCATTCCAAACATAATCCGCCCGTCACTAACCATTTTCCAAAAATCTTTTTCGACCATCCTCCAATGGCTTCCTTTCGGAGGAGTTATCTTCTTGCCTGACGGCGTTGTAATCGTATACATCAACCCCTCATGGCGTTCGCCACTCGCAAAAATTGGCCCCAGACGCCAAGGGCCTCGCGGATCATTATCTGGATTTTTGTATTTGCTCTCGCTTTCTTCCGAGCGTGGTAATAAATTTCTAACATATTTCCACGCTTCACCAGCGTTAGAGTAAATCAGAACATAGTTGTGTGCAGGAGATATTGCTGCCGCATTACTTCTGCCATAGAAATTTTCCCAGATAACAGTAGAAATATAATTTTTAGTACCGAAAACTTCGTCACATATTTCTTTTAGATTCGCATATTCATTGTCGTCTATTGTTATAAAAATGGAACCAGTGGGACTCATAAGATTCCGTGCAAGTAGCAATCGCGAATAAATCATCGAACACCAGTCAGAATGATAACGACCATTAGAATCAGTATTCTTTACCATCCTGACTCCCAATTCATCTACAATGGTTGATTGCTGTTCGTATTCATCTTCTGTCAGTACAAAGCTGTCGCGGTAAATAAAGTCGCTTCCGGTATTGTATGGAGGGTCAATAAAAATGAGTTCAATTTTATTTAAATAACTTTCCTGCAAGAGCTTGAGGACTTCCAGATTGTCGCCCTCGATGTAGAGGTTTTCGGTATTGTCCCAGTCCTTGCTCTCCTCCATGCAGGGGCGCAGCGTCTTACGAATCGGCTTGTTGGCTTCCACGATAGCCGCCTTCTTGCCGACCCATGTGAACTCGTATGCCTCGTCCCCGTCCACCACGTCCGGCGAAAGCATCTGTTTCAGCAGCTCAAAGTTGACCGCCCGTTTGTACACCTTCTTCTCTGGCGTGCTGTGTTCCTCGTCCAGCATCTCCGTGATGCAGTTCGGAAACAGGGCAGCAATGCGGTCTATATTCTGCGCCGTCATATCCGGCGATTCAAATTTCATGTGGTTCATTAGGATTTTTCTCCTCATCTTCTTGTTGAGTATTATTGCTATTTGGCAACATGCTAAAGTCAATCTCAGATAGCCGTTGCTGCAATTCTGTTACAGCCGGGGGAATGTCAATTTTATATGATGCAAGCTGCTTTGCTATTTCACTCATGGCTCTTGTCGCTGGGGCTATTTCGCTTTGCAAAGCGGCAATTTTACCAAGGTTGGCAATGGCGGCAATTACTTCGGGCTTCAAAGTGCATTCACCTGTTGCAAACCGTCCAATCTGCGACAAGGTTTTTGAGACTTCCGGACTAATAATTGGCTGATTTGATGTAATGCTTTTTAATGCTTCGGATACGACAAGCAAGCCACTTGTGTCAATCGGAGAATGTAAAGCTGCCAAAGCTGAACTTAGTGTGTTATTAAAATCTGTGGATGTAACTTCGGTGTTTGTTTCTTTCGCACCAATTAGTTTTCCAATGGCTGAATCCAGTTCTGTATTCACTTTCTTAAAAAGCTTGTGTGCCTTGTTGAACTGCTCATAGTCTATATTGTGAGCATGCATTACATCGTTTCTGTAGTTGCGAATTTCAGAAAATGAGCTGCAAAGTGTCTCTACGCAGTCATCTCCCAGAAGAAGCGTCCACAATCTATTTTCATCTAATTTGTTGATAGCATCCAGCAGTTCAGCTCGCGTAAACTGCCATGACAATGTTTTGTTAATCGTTTCTTTTGCCTTTTTGACAAATGCCGCATCCGAAAAGAGCGTTTCAAAAATGTTCCCAAGCTCCTGTTCTTCCAATCCCACAATTACTTTTTGAGAATTTTCATCGCCATGCAGTGAACTTGCAAGATACAGAAGCTTTCGCAGTTTTCGTTCGAATTCATTTACTATTGGATACAATGCTTTGTTAAAATAAGCGGAGCATTCGTTTGCGAGAACTGTAGGTCTGTAATTTTCGCACACTTTCCTGTTGAGCGGGTCAAGAATTTTTGCCGCTTCCATACTTACGCCAGGAACACTTATCAACAGAGTCCAGCATTTACTATTCTCAATCGTTGTAATCTCTTTAGTAACCTTTGGGGAAATGCTCAGGTTCTCCAAATCAGCTTTGTATTGGTCAGACGTAAAAAGATATTCTTGAATCACTTCATTTCCTCCATTCTCTCTGTAATTGTTTTAACTCCGCGTTCATTTCCATCCGCCGATTTAGCTGCTTCTCTCGCCGCATTTTGTTTTCCAGCACGGAAATCTGCTTTTCAAGCTGCTTCTTCTTTTCATCACGCTCGACAGATTCTTTCAGGCTCTCGCCGGAATCTATTTGCAGCTTGTCCCCGGCAATCTGGCGGACAAGGCTTTCATAGACGGCATCCATATTCAAGCCGTCGATGCTGAGATGCAGTTCGTCTTCCAGCATCCAGTCGGTGTGATAATAGCGGCTGACCTTGAAGGCGTTGCTGCCGGACGCAGCAGCCTCCTTGTAGCCGATCCACGCCTGAGCCTTGCCGTCACAGGTCAGAATAAAGAGGATATGGTACGGGATTTCCTTGTCGATTTGTTTTAGCACAGCTTCATCAAGCTGCAGCTCGTTCAGCCGCACCTCGAACACTTCAATCTCGGCCACTGCTTCGCCCGCAGCGATGTTCAGCGTAGACGCTGCCAGCTTGTTTCGCCAGTAGACCAGCCGGATCTGATCGACAAACACACGGCGCAAAGCAGGGGAAATGTCAAGATTCTCATAGAATTTCTGCTTCGGTATTCTTTTGTTAAATTCAGTCGCTTGAGGAAAACCTACCACTTTTAAAGTCACCTGCCAAACTTAGCTTTTAGTTCCGGATCACCATCTATCTGTTCAATCACCCACGGCTGCAAAAAATAATTTATTTGCGGGTTCACCATATTTACTGCATGGGTTGATCCTGCAGGCAAAATAACATAAAAATGTTGCAATTCTAAAACCACTCCATCGTGCATCGGAAGCATCGCTGTATGAGTAGACTCATTAAGGAGATACCTTATTAGTTCTACTTTATTGCCGTCAATTCGTTTTAAATAAGCAATCCGAGCTTTTTTCAGCCGCTTATTATAATATTTGTCCTTGATCTTTTTTGCGATGATTACAACTAAAAACACTACCAGAATTGATGTCGATACAACAAATACAATTCCAATTGCAAATCCGTATTTGTCACGGAAGCTTGTCATATACAGTTTCTCTATTATTGCATTCGGAAGAAAAAGCAGTAATCCGCTTGCAACCGACAAAGCACCAAGTATGCGCGGGGGCAACTTCAAAAAATCAACAATATTCTTCATATAACCATCCTTATTTCACGACTAAGAAGCAAATCAGCTCAAAATCATCCAGCCCCGAAACCGCACTGAGCAGCGCAGATGTGCCGCCGCTCTTGAACAGACTGTCAATATCGTTTTCTTCTTTTGCGTCAATGATGGAATTGATCGCCTCGCTCAGTAGCTCAGAGATTTCACCCATTTTGCGTCCGTCATCCGTCTCATCATTGAATCGCTTACAAAGCTCCGCACAAGGCTCACCCTTGCCACGGCAGAGCAGACGCATCGTGTCGAGCAATTTCTTCGGGTTCAGGTAATCGCAGACAATTTCGCCCTCTTCGCTGATGTAAACCATGTAGAAGGGGTGAATGCGGTTCCGGTTGTCAATGTTCACGCTGTCATTGATATTTCTGAGGACGAAAATCACACCGGCTGGAGAATCCTCCGTCTGCCCGACAACGGTGTGTAGCCCCTTTGGTGCGGTTTCGATGTCCTCGTGCTGCTTCATGTATTCGAGCAGATCAAGCCGGAACTCGTTAAGTCCCAAATCCATGATGGAAATGCCGCTGGTCATGTCTTCAATGTCCACGACTTCCTCTTGCAGCCGCTTGAGCTGTGCGCGGCGGTATTCAAGATCGCCTTTTTCTTCGGCATTGATCAGATCATCGTCGCCGGTGGAGGTCATGACCGAAATCTTCATGCGGGTTTCCACACGGCTTTTCAGGTTGATATACTCGTCGAGGTCCATATCCGGCCAGAAGTTTACGAGCTGGATATGGTCGTTTCTGCTTCCGATACGGTCAATTCGTCCGAACCGCTGGATAATGCGCACAGGGTTCCAATGAATGTCATAGTTGATGAGGTAGTCGCAGTCCTGCAAGTTCTGACCTTCGGAAATACAGTCGGTTGCAATCAGAATATCAAGCTCATCAGTGCTTCCGGGCAGAAGTACGGATTTTCCTTTGGAAACAGGCGAGAAACAGGTCAGCACTGTGTTGAGGTCTGCCCGAAGCTTTGGAATGGTGGTCTTTCCGTCAACCGTGCCGGTGATCTCTGCCGTTTCCAGCCCGAAATTCTCTTTTGCAAATTTACTGACGTTCGCAAAGAGATAGTCTGCGGTATCAGAGAACGCTGTGAAAATGATGATCTTCTTATTACCAGGATTGATTGGATGCTCGATTTTCTTCTGGATTAAACCAAATAATGTTTGCAGCTTCGTGTCATGCTCCGGCGTGATGTCGGCAATCATGAGGGACAGGAGTTCCAGATTATCTGCGTCCTTTTCCAGCTCGCGCATCCATGAAACATAGTCCATATCAGCGAGGTCAATTTTAACCTTCTTGCCGACAGAGAAGAAGTCAGTGTTCTGATCATCGTAATCAAAATCTTCTGTGTCGGAAATCTCAGTCAGATTCAGGACACAGTCCCCAGACTGATAATTTTTTATCGTCCCAATCGTATCGTCAATCAGCTTTTTAATACGGTCAATCGTCAGGCGGAAAGAAGCCACCGAGCTTTCCAGGCGCTTGAGGAGGTTGATGCTCATAAGGCGGCGAATGCCTTCTTCACGTCCTTGCTGGGTCAGGCTGTTTCCCTTGTGATGCGTCATGTCGATGTACTTTGCCAGTTTCGACGGCATGATATAATTCGACGGCGTATAGATCGTCAGGCTCAACGACATAAGCAGATTGTAAATATCGTTATAGTTGATCGCATCATTCAAATCGGTCAAGCAGGGACGTAGAGAAATCGGCGGCAGACGTTCCGGGAATTTGCCGATGTCAGAAGTATTGTAATACTTTTCGATGTGCTTTCTTGAGCGCGCAATCGTCACGCTGTCCAGCAATTCAAAGAAATCAAAATCCAGCGTCCGAAGAAGTTCGTCCGTCGTGCGTTCTTCGGCAGGGAGCTTGCTCCATGCGTTGAAGGCCTTCTGTGCCTGACGGAAAATTTCATCAATGCTTTTGGTTGTGTCGAGCTTTTTGCTCATCTGTGAGGCATCACCCTCATAGGCAAGTGCAAGCTGATTTTTGAGATCGATAAACTTGTTGTTGACTGGCGTTGCCGAGAGCATAAGTACCTTCGTTTTTACACCGGCACGAACTACTTTATTGAGTAGTTTCAGATAACGGTTTTCCTTTGCGTCCTCACCGGACACCTCACCGCCGTTACGGAAGTTGTGGCTCTCATCAATGACAACAAGGTCATAGTTGCCCCAATTCAAGCGGTCAAGATCAATTCCGTTCGACTGTCCATGCTCGCGGGAAAGATCCGTATGATAGAGGATGTCGTACCTCAACCGGTCTGCTGCAATGGGATTGTTGATATAGTTGCCCTTGTATGTATTCCAGTTCTCAGAGAGCTTTTTCGGGCAAAGGACAAGTACAGATTTGTTGCGGTTCTCATAATACTTGATCACTGCAAGCGCAGTAAATGTCTTGCCGAGACCAACGCTGTCTGCCAGAATACAGCCGTTGAATTTCTCAAGTTTGCTGATGATGGCAAGAACTGCGTCGCGCTGGAAGTTATAAAGCATCCCCCAGATTTTACTTTCCTTAAAACCCGTTGCCTCGTTAGGCAATTCGTCTTCAGATATATCATCAAGAAATTCGTTGAAAATATTATAAAGCGCAACAGAATAGATGTATTCAGGTGCGTTTTCGCGGTATGCAGCAGAAATGTTTTCAATCACAACGTCTGTAACTTCTTGTAGTCTATTTTTATCATTCCAAAGTTGTTCAAAAAGTTTGAGAAAATAATTGGCATTCTCATAGCTTTCGGTTTTCTGTACCGGATAATAAGCGTTGTTGCCGCGCTCACAGCCGAGGTCAACAGTAGTAAAACCGTTGATCGGCATATAGGTACTTTCATCGACTGTCATAAAGCCCATCATCTGCTCCTGCGTGACATTCGACTTAAAAATGGCTTTGCGCCTGATCCAGTCTGCGCATTCTTTTGCAACCGCCTTTTGTGTCAGCTCATTGCGGAGTTTTACTTCAAACTCTGTGCCATATAAACTACGTTCTCTTGAAATGCGGGGAATGTAGAATTCCCGCTGTGCTTTAGGTGTTTTTTCAGTTACAAAAGTTGGGGAGGTAAAAATGAAACGCAGCTCATCGATGCTTTCAAGCTGCTTCTTCAACTCTTGGTATGCATAAATCGAAAAGCATGCCGCAGCGATAGATAGTTTACTCCCTGTCCGAATGCTTTCTTGCAGGTCGTTCTTGACGATATGATTGATATTATCGATGATTTGCATTTACCCACCTCAATAATTAGAGCTTTGTAATGATTTAGTTCCAATATCACCAGCAAGCGCCAAAGATTACTTTTTATCCGGCACGATCTCCACAATATCCTCGATTCTACAATCCAGCGCAGCGCAAATCTTCACGAGTATCTCCGTGGTAACATGTCCGTTCCGCCCCATCTTGGTGACGGATGCTGGGCTAATACCTGCCTTTTCACACAGGTCCTTTTTCTTCATGTCCTTATCGATGAGCAGCTTCCAGAGTTTTTTATAACTCACAGACATAAATATCTCCTCCGTACCGATATACAAAAAATGCTCTGCCGCTTGGCAGAGCATTCGGTCTATTGCAGCCATACTGCCAAGGCCTATTCCAACACTTGACAGCGTTGTTTATAATGATAGCACATTTGGGCAGGAAAAGCAAGAAAATGATAAATCCGCACGAATTCCGACTCTATTCAATTTCTTTTCAAGCCGCGAAAGAAACGCTTGAACCTCCGGGCAGTCAGAGCTACAATGCCAACACCTCATAACGAGGACAAACTGATTGGAGGTCAAATGATGAATTATGAAGTAAACCCGTTTCAGGACTACGAATCGATTACTATTGATGAGCTGGAGAATCAAGCTAACAGTCTACTGAATCTGGTAACGGAAGGCCATCTGCCGCTGCGCGTATTCATAAATAATGGCAAGGAGTTTCTGCTGTTCTCCCAGGACCTGCTCGCCCCGATCTGCGACTCTGACTTTCGCTTGATCCTGCTGTCGGCAATGCGGTATGCGATGGGCAGGAATACTTGTATGCCCATGGTAGTCGCTGATTATATCAAGCGTCACATTCAGCTTCTGGATGATAAGTTTCTCGTACTGGCTGCCGATGAGATTAGGCGGTATCTTGAAGATTACGCAGAACACGAGCCGAATCCGAATCTTTGGCATGGCCTTTTAGGTGCACTTGAGACAGAGCAGAGAGAGCGTGCCACTCGTAAGGCAAGAAAAATCAGACTGTGCCCAGCCTGCGGGAAGCCCTTGGAGGTCATGAGCATTACCGACAACCAGCATTCCCCCGGCGGATTTGATGTAATTGCCCACTGCCAAAATTGCCACTCTGATTACGAGTGGTTCTGCGATAAGGATGGCGGTGTCTCAGATATAAAGCAGTATTTCTTCGGGTAAGTCGATTGCAAACAGCGACGCTCATATGGACAAGTGCATTTTCGCATTTCAATATACTTTCCCTTAAAATGACCTTCAAATTA
>ERZ791622.746-NODE-746-length-13020-cov-11.3479_pt1 | contig 13020 bp, 7 predicted proteins | sample MGYA00510269_ERZ791622 | MGnify/ENA primary metagenome ERZ791622 (study PRJEB30046, sample SAMN00715191) | human gut metagenome | study: EMG produced TPA metagenomics assembly of the A metagenome-wide association study of gut microbiota in type 2... | reverse complement strand
CTGCTTCATTCCTGATGCCTGCCAGGTACTCATAATACCATATTATAAGGTCCCCCAGCAACATTACATGATTAGCGGAATTCATTGCCGGATCGGCCGTATTGCCGTTCCATAATTCCCAAATGGTAGTAGCACCATTTTCAATCATATATCCCCAACTCGGATAGGTTTTGTTGGTGGCAATCTTATACGCCAGTTCCGGTTGACCATAGTCTGACAATCCTCTCATAAGCCATTGAATACCGATCAGTCCAGTACTGACATGCCCCTTAAACTCATTCAGAGTCTTATCAACAATATGCTCGAAAACGACCTGACGGACAGAGTCGGGAGCCATCCCGTTCATTAAAGCTAATAAATTAGCCGTTACCGTATTATTGGAATAATATCCGGTTGATGCATTATAGAATTTCCTATTGAAAGCTTTTAGTATCCGATCACCTGACTCCCGATAATAGGCAATGTCCTTATCATTACCCGATAGCGAAGCAAATTTCTGCATTAAGACCAAAAGACGATAATAATATGCGGTTGAGAGCAATTCCCCCGAAGTCTTCCGTGAAGGATCTTGTGAATGAATCATTTCCATAGACTCCGGTGGCATACACCAGTCACCGAATGTATCATGAATAACGATATCATCCTTCAGATAGTTATCCCGGATAAATTGGATAAATGCTTTGAATGAATCATAATGGCGGATGATGGGACGTACATCTCCATACTGTTTGTACAGCATATCGGCAACAGTGAAATATGCAGCCGGCCATGTAACATCATTGGTATACATCTCCCAATAATTAGGAGCGACATCCGGTAATGCTCCGTTCGCTAATTGTGAGTCTTCAATATCTTTCAGCCATTTTGCATAAAGTTTCTGATTGTCATAGATATAGCTTTCGCCGTATGCTCCGGTAGTTCTGTCGCCCAGCCATCCCATCCGTTCGTCCCGTTGAGGACAGTCCGTCGGCATTCCACGGTAATTACCTTTAATACCCCAGCATGCGTTTTGATAAATCCGGTTAATGACAGTATTGGAAGTTTCAAACGTACCGGTGGTCTTCATTTCGTCATAAACGACTTTTCCTTCGAAATGATCAACAGCAGGTACACCGGGGAAACCAGACACTTCAACATAACGGAAACCATGAAATACAAATTTAGGTTCCCATGTTTCCTCTTCATCTCCCTTTAAGATATAAGTATCCGTAACTTTGGCTCCACGTAAGTTGTCCAAATATAAATGACCGTCTTCTTTCAATAACTCCGCATAGCGAAGCGTTACTTTGTCTCCCTGTTTGCCACGTACTTTCAACGTCATCCATCCTACCATATTCTGCCCCATATCCACAATATATTTATCATCACCCAGTTTATGGACAGAGAGAGGTTTTATATGTTCCATCACTTTAATATTCGGATTTTCCTGTGCCTGCAGCTTTCCTTCGGGTGCATTTACTAATTCAACCGGATACCATGCCGCATCGTCAAAGTCGTTCGTGCTCCATCCCTCCATTTCTTTACGGGCATCATATTCTTCGCCGTCGAACTCATTATTTACTCCCAAAGGACCATCCAAAGTAACTTTCCACGATTCGTCACTCACGAAAGTGTCTTTCGTATCATCTTTGTAAGTAACTTCCAACTGAGACAATAGTTGAGGCAATCCGAATGTACGGAACCAGGGAATACGCATCGAAAAGAATCGGCCATTTCCCAATATCACCCCGATAGTATTCTCTCCTTTATTCAAATAAGAAGTGACATCAAAAGTGTTGTATGGAACAGTTTTACTGTAATCTGTCGGAGTAGGAGCTAATACCTGATCTCCAATCTTATGGCCGTTCAGATATGCTTCGTACAGGCCTAAACCGGAGATATAAAGCATTGCACTCTTTACATTTTTCCCCAGTTTTATCTCTTTCCGCAAGTAGCGGGCACGAAGGCGAGTCTCACTTTTCAGCCGAAGTTCGTCTTCATTCTCTGGAACAAAATTCATCTTCCGATCTTCTCCTTCCGCTTCTATACTCTCCAAGCCAATCCATTTGGCTTGCCAATCAGATGCCTCTAGTCCCATCGACCAAAAAGCTCTTTCCGATGAAACAACTTCACCCAAATTGGTTTCAATCCTTACTTTCCAATAACAAAACTGCCTGCCGGACAACGGGGCACCTTCATAAGGAATTAAAACTGTTTCGGAAGAAGGGATTCTGCCCGAATCCCATAAGTCTCCTACATTTTCTTTCAGCTTCTCCTCAGACGAAGATACGATGATACGGTATGACTGTTGATGGACTCCTCTTTCTTCAGAATGCAGTTTCCAGCTTAAACGAGGCTGCTTCTGTTCAAGACCGAGAGGATTCACCAGACTTTCCACCTTCAGGTCATAGACCTGCACTTTCTCAGTTTTATGACATGAGAAGAGTGCCAGCATGAGCGATACCCCCATGCATAATAATATTCTTGTCTTCATCTTAAATTGTCATTAATCAGTTTACAGCCCCAATATTAGAAGGTACACTATCCGATACTTTCTTTCCGAAAATATCCTGACCACCATGATGATCGATCACCGCACCTGCCTGACCGGCAGAAGACTTCTTCTTCAGATAATAACCTGACAGAGATTCAAATCCTCTTTTCCCGCTGCCCGGATTGACGAATTTCGGATCAGCAGTTATTTTATTAAGTTCAGCAGGTTCTGTCGAAGGGTGATTGCCATGATATACATTGTTGGAGAAGATTCCATTCTTTCCCGGTATCATATAACCACCACTTCCATAATTGCAGATAATGTTATTCTTAAATATCCAAGGCGCATTGATATCTCCCGCCTCATCCCAGGTATGTTCTATGATTTTCGTGTCCAGCCCTTCCGATATGTAAATCGTATTGTTATATATCTTCATATTAGGCTGTACTCCTCCGGCAATCATAAATATACGTGTTTTATCATTCTGACTGATGTTGTAACGGACAATTCCTCCAGAGGAGTTAGAAGCATCGATGAACAGCATAAAGCCTCCTTCATTATCGTGGCTGTAGTTGTACTGCACGATACAGTCTATTGCATCAATATCAATGTCGAAAGCTGTTCCATCAGCATTTCCTTCCAGCATATGCGTATTGAATGCTTCGTTATACTGGATTATACAATTACTTCCACGGGTACACCAGATAGCTGCCGAGCCATTAAATCCCCCGTCTTCCCGATAGGAGCCACAGCCATCCGCCACATTATGTTCTATCAGGGCACCGTCACAACCATAGGTAAGGATTCCGTCAGAATCAATGTCCTTCACCGAGTTTTTACGTATTCTGACTCCCGTACAGGCTTCATCATATTTGGCAAAAATATGATCCCATACAACAATACCCGTACGTCCTACATTCTCAACTCTGTTACCCTCGATCAGTACATTCCTATATTTATCAGTACCGGTCAGACCGTTCACATTTACAGAAATCCCCCCAAATTGATGAGGATGAAAATTATATGCATAACGGAATGAGCTGGTCACATGGTGCACATAATTATCAAGAATACGGATATTACTCAAAACACCACCATTATCATTTTCGACCAGGATACCTCCGCGATGTACATAACCTCGTTCCGGAGCCTGATTCGTGACTTCCAGCTGACGAATCACCCAATTCGATTGATTACGCAAGTATACTGCCGCCTTTACCTGGCCGTTCCCGTGAATCACAGGACGTGCCCCTTCACCATAAGCCCCTATTATAATCGGCGAATCGTCCGTCCCATTCCCTCTTGGAGACAAAGACCCCGTCCAGGTACAATCGGATTTCAGCAAAATCTGTTCACCCGGTTTAAACTCCCGGTCGTTGGCGTTTTTAAAAGATTTCCAGGCTTCTCCGGGCGACAGTCCGGTATTACTGTCGCTGCCGCCCAAGTTATCTATATAGTATATTTTACCACTTTGATCATTCGCATAAACAGGAGTTATACTGGCAAAGGATAAAATAACCATCCAAATTCTTATTGCAATATTCATCATTTTCTTCGTTTTATTTTTATTCTACATAAGTGATTGCCACTTCACCGATCTGAACAGCCCAACTCTCATTCACCGGATCATTAATGCGGACTCCTATAAAGTTCACTCCTTCCGGCAAAGCCGCAGCTGTATTGATTGTGGTCTTCTGCCAGCCTTCCACTACAGCAGGATCTGTTGTATAAGTAACTGGTATTTCGATGTAATTAGCAAAATCACCTCCTGTGTATGAACCATATATCTTAATGTTCTGAGGGGTTAACGTCGGATACCATACACATAGATACATAGTGACTTCCACAGACTTTATATTCGGAAGGTTATACAATATAATTCCATCATCCGTAGTTGCCCGTACAGCTCTGGATCCATCACCACCAAAGAATTGCGGATTACTGCTGTCCAGATTCAAATTGGGTGAATAGTAAAATGCATTACTCCAGTCATTCAGTTTATCTATCATCTCAGACTCACCCGAAGCCGTGCCATTCAATTCGTGAGCACCGGGAGTAGGCTTACCGCCAGAGGATACCGGATTTCCAAAGAAGTCCATACCACCATTCCTTGCAACCTTAACTCCCGTATTCATTATCGGAGAGTTTTCTTCCAGCTTATATCCATCCAGTGTACTGATGCCTGTTCCACCGGCACCAACATTTATAAATTTCGGATCTATTGTTATTTTCCCTGTTTCATCCGGTTCGTTAGCCGGATGGTTTCCATAGTAGACATTTCCTTCAAAAACTCCACCTGTACCCGGAATCTTATAATCACCTGTTCCTAGATTGTAAATGATGTTATTCTTAAACAGCCAAGGAGCATTGATATCTCCCCCGTCATCCCAGGTATGATCTATAATCTTAGTAGTAGCACCCGCACCCAAATATATGGTATTATTATAAATCTGCGTATTCGGAGTCACTCCTCCTGCAATCATGAAGACACGTTTCCGATCATTCTGACTGATATTATAGCGTACAATACTACCGGACGAATTAGACGCGTCTACAAACAACATAAATCCTCCCTCGTTATCGTGGCTATAATTGTATTGTACGATACAATTAACAGCATCCATGTCAATGTCAAATCCGGTTCCGTCATCATTTCCCTCCAGCGCTTTCGTATGATAAGCCTCATTATACTGAATGATGCAGTCCTTTCCACGAGTACACCAAATAGCTGCCGAGCCATTAAACTGACCGTCCTCCCGGTAAGAGCCGCAGCCATTGGCTACGTTATGTTCGATTAAAGAACCATAACAGCCGTAGGTGATTATACCGTCCGAATCAATGTCTTTCACCGAATTATTACGTATTACTACATTCGTGGAAGCTTCCAGATCACTGGCAAAAAGATTATCCCATACTACAATTCCCGTACGTCCCGCTTTCTCTACGGTATTATTTTCAATCAGGACCTTATCATATTTATCTGTGGCATTCTGCCCTATTACATTGACAGCTATCCCTCCATATTGATGCGGATGAAAAGCACCAACATATCTGAAGGAACCGGACACATCACGAACCGTATTATTCAGAATCTTAATATTGCTGACAGTTCCTCCGTTATCATTTTCGACCAAAATCCCGCATCGATAGATATCCCCCCGTACATCCGCATAATTAGACACCTGCAAATCCTGAATTACCCAATTCGACTGGTTCTTCAGGTAAACGGCCGCCTTTGCTTCACCATTTCCATTGATAATCGGTTTTTCTCCTTCGCCATAAGCTCCAAGAATGATTGGATTGGAAGGTGTACCCGCCCCTCTAGGACTAACCTGTCCGGTCCATACACTCCCTCTCTTCAGTAAAATACGATTACCCGCCTGAAAAATAACACGGTTAATGTTAGCAAACGTTTTCCATGCAGACGATTCAGATTCTCCGCTATTAGCGTCATTTCCCGACTCCGAATCAATGTAGTAGACGGTATTCACCTCCGCTACTACCGGATAGTTCACCAAGTTATCATCTATATCACTGCAAGCTATTCCCAAAAAGGAGAAGAGCACTGCCGATAAAGATAGTTTCAGTTTATTTATTGCATTCATAGTATACTCTTTTTATTATTTGCTGTATTTCAAAATCCATTTATACATTGCCGCATTTACCTTTTCCGAAACTTCCAGAGGAGTATTTTCACCTCCATGCCCCCCATTAGGAAGGATAACCAGCGTATCGGGAACATTTTTCTGTTTTAGAAGATCACTCAACATCTCCGATTGAACTTTCGGGACGATCGTATCCTTTTCTCCATGTATCAGGAAAGTAGGCTTAAAGTTTTTTCCGTAATAAGGACTTGCCAGCTGATAATCGACATCCAGCTGAGAAGTGTCACTGTTCCACGGTTTACCGGTAACGATTGGTAACAGTCCTTCAATATCGCTTTGCTTTGCACCCGACAAGGCATCCAAAGCATCCAGTCTGGTAGGTGCTCCCAAAGTGATGACTAATGAAATAACATCTTCTTTATCATAATTATACGCATACAATAAAGATAAATGAGCTCCGGCACTACCGCCCCACATCACATAATTTGTTTTTTTAATATTCCATTCTTCTGCATGGGCCAGTACATAGCGGACTGCATCCGTCATATCCTCCATCATCTGCTTATAGCAGATTCCATCCCCCATCCGGTAGTTGATATTCACCACATTCATGCCGTTGGCATAACAGGCGGTTTTCATAAAATCGGCATCTTTCTTATCGCCTGCCATCCAACCTCCTCCATGCACAAGAATCATTAAAGGAGTATCGACAGTCCTGTTCTCCAGCAGATATACATCCATCGTCTGTAGCGAATCAGGTCCATAATGCAAATCCTGCCAGGATGCCGATTTACTCTGTTTGCCGGAAGTACATGCAACAGTCAACAGCAAAACAAAACATATTATCAGCCAATGATTGATTCTTTTCATATCCGTAGTTTTTTTAATATCCGTCATTGTTACTGCCCAAATTAGGGTTCTTCTCCATTTCACCGATATTTATTGGCATCAGATAGTGCTTCGGCAAAAAGACTTGTTTAGGAAGCATATTCAATTCGAATACCTCATAATGTTTCACTCCATCTTCTTCGGTAATCTTCATACCATGGAAATACTTGTTATTCAATACAGATTCTGCCAGTTTCCAACGTCTTAAATCCCAAAAACGATGTCCTTCGAATGCCAGTTCTACTTTCCGTTCCTGTATAATTCTCTGTTTCATTCCTGTATAATCAAGGTCTTCCGGAAGATCCGGTAGTCCGGCACGGTCTCTTACGGCATTTATCGCATCATGAACAGAATCATCCGGTCCCTGCTTAGCTTCGTTCTGCGCTTCGGCATAATTCAGCAATACTTCCGCTAAACGTAACTCCTTCCAGCTTGTCTGGCTACCTCCGAAATAGAGTTTCTCAAAAGGAAGGGTTTCATCAAGAAATTTACGTATATAATAACCGGTATAAGTTCTTTCTACCAGTCCCAAGCCGTCGTCCGGCATCAGGTATCCCGTTCGGATTACTTTATTTTTAAAGACAGATCCGTCTGTTATAATGCTTGCAGCCAAACGTTTATCTCGTCCGGTATACGGATCTTTGGCATGTACAGGATTATTCCAGTCAAACGGAGTTCCGTCCAACATTTCATAAGAGTCCACCAGTTCTTGTGTCGGATTCGTCTGAGAGCCCCAGCCATTATCGATGCTGGGGGGCATAAACAAGTTATCACACGCATGCCCTTTATTAATCCCATCAAACATTACTTCGAATATAACTTCTTTATTTCCACTTCTTGACTGGAACAATGCATTGTAATCATCATCCAATTCAAAATACTTCTCATCAATTACTTTCTTTGAGAAAAAAGCGGAACGTTCATAACGTTCGGCAAAAAGCAATACACGTCCGTTTAGTGCCCATGCCGCCTCACGAGAAGCGCGTCCATGTTCAGTTGCCGGTATTTCTCTCGCATACGGAAGTATTTCTCCTATCTGTTCCAATTCGGTTTCTACAAAATCATAAACATCCGATTTAGGAGTACGAGGAACGAGCAGTGCCTGCAAATTATCAAAGTTTTGTAACTCTTTAATCAAAGGTACGTCTCCATAACGGCGAACCAGAACTCTTTCCTTAAAACTTTCTGATAAAGGACTATCATCAGAAAGTCCCGCTATCAGATTATTAACTTTACGGATGGCTTCATAGCTCCGTCCCCAAGTTTCAAGAGGATTGTACGTAGAAGACATCGTTCCCGGTATCATGACTCCGTTACTCTCATTCCATCCGGCAGGCGAACGCAACAGATCGGTGCTGCCATCAAGCAGATCGGTAATCCCCATTCCACTTAATACATTCGCACCAGCTTCAACGAACAAGCCATATCCACAAGGCATATAACCATATATTTTATAGAGATAGGCCTCTGACAGAGCCTCATCTTTAAATACCGCATCACTCGAAATCATATCCAGCGGTTCTTTATCCAAATCCATACACGAATTGGTGAACAGCAACAAAAACAGGATAAAAACGGATGATATTCTATTTTTCATAACTCTACTCTATTAAAATTCAATACTCAAACCAACATTATAGGACTTCATCTGCGGATAATAATAAGCATTATTATCAGGATCAATATTAGGAGCTTCCGGGTCAAAGTCCTTCATCTTCGAGAAGGTCAATAAGTTGTTGCCCGATACAAATACGCGTAGATTCTGCACTCCTATCTTTTTGAAGAACGGATACTTGTCAAATGTATATGCCAACTCGAAGTTTCGCAAACGGATATAAGTGCCGTCATACAGCCAGAATGAAGATTTCTCCCGATTATTCTGTACAGTTCCCGCATATAAGCGTGGATATTTAGCATTCGGATTATCTTCCGACCATGAGTTCTTGAATATAGCCAACGCATTAGACTCAAGATTGAACGGGTCCCATCTCAGATATTGATCGAAACCTGTTGCGCCCTGAAAATTCATTGTCAATTCAAACTGCTTATATGACATACCTATATTCAACCCGAAAACAATCTCCGGTACCGTACTTTTACCTATCCTCTGAATATCTTCACCATCAATCACCCCACTCTTATCATAATCCTGATATTTAATGTCACCGACTTTAAGACTCGTATTTCCACGTCCGTCCTGAATAGCCCATCCGTCTATTTCTTCCTGACTCCGGAATAAACCTAATGCCTTCAATCCATAAGTCTGATCAAAAGGATGCCCGGTTCTTTTCTTCTGTTCTGCCACATTCAAGGCTTCATCCATGTAAACGACCTTACTCTTGGCGAAAGTCATATTTCCTTCCACCATAAATCTAAAATTACCAATCTTATCATTATACCGCAAAATCGCTTCGATACCTTTATTATCAACTTTTCCTATATTTTCATCAGGCAGGGTAGCACCAAAAGTTTGTGGTACGGAAGCACTTCTGGGCAATAAGATGTCTCTCGTTTTCTTATAGAAGTAAGTTAATTCTCCCGATAGTTTTCCACCCAGAATACCAAAATCAAGTCCGAAATCCATATTGGTTGCCGTTTCCCAAGTTATATTAGGATTAGCCATCCCCGTATCTGTAATTCCCGACTGGTAGTTTCCACCGATAACTGAACCGGAATTATATTTATATCCAGATAAATACTGGAACGCTGCCACTCTGTCGTTACCAAACTGTCCGTAAGAAGCTCTAAGTTTCAGATTATGAAAGATGCCTGTCTTTTTCAGGAAAGGTTCTTCACTGACTCTCCATCCGCCCGAAACTGCGGGGAAGAATCCCCATCTTTTCCCCTGTGGAAAATTGAAAGAACCATCATAACGGAAATTAAACTGGAATAAGTACTTGCCCGAATAGTTATAATTAACTCGTCCTACATATCCCTTTCTGACTGTTTCATTCGCACTTCCTCCATTTGTCTGATCTTTATCCGGACCGGCAAATAACTGATCGATGGCTGAAGATATATAGTTTACGCGGGATGCCTGCAAATTACTGTATTTATAAGACGACTCCTCAAAAAGTAATAAAGCTGAGACATTATGCAGTTTATTAAAAGTAGCATCATAAGACAAAGCTGCCTGAATGGTAATTCTTTCATCCTCAGCCGTCCCTTCATACAGACTGATACCTCCTCCTGACTTCTGTTTGGTATACAGATCGATCTCTTTATCATATCTGTAAAACTCATAGGGAGTAGTAAAAGTCTTGGCTTTTGAGAACCAACGGTCATAAGAGAAACTGGCTCTGGCCTTCAGCCCTTTCAAGAAAGGAACATCATAGACACCCTGCAACGTTCCTTGAAATACTGAGTTTTCCGTCTTACTATATCCCGAATGGGCAGCCTGTCCGATAGGAGAAACATTTTGTCCGTTAGAAACTAAGGCACCTTTTTCTACATCGTCCGGAGCATAAGCACGCTCGGTTGGCTTCGAATTGATAATAGTAGAGAAGAGTCCGTTGCCGACAGCTGATTTGCCGAGTTTTTCATAGCGTCCGGCAAGATCTACCGAAACACTGAAGTCTTTCGTTATTTGAGTATCAATATTGGAACGTACATTATATCTTTTGAAATAAGACAAATCGTACAATCCATCCTGGTCGAGATAACCGAATGATACAAAAAACTTAGTCGATTCACTACCTCCATTCACATTCAGGCTATGCTGTTGAATACCTGCACGCTCTTTCAATGTTTCTTTCCACCAGTCTGTAGAAGGTTTCTTACCACTTTTATAATCCTGAATTTCGGATTCTGTGAAACGAGGCACATTTCCAATATTTACCAACGCCAAATTCAGGTATTTCGCATATTCATATGCATTCATCATCTCCGGAACGATAGTCGGTTTTTGAAAACCAAAAGTACCCGAGTAAGTGATTTTCGGTTTCCCCTGAGTTCCTCTTTTTGTAGTGACAATGATTACGCCATTGGCAGCACGCGCACCATATACAGCAGCAGACGCTGCATCTTTCAGTATCGTAATACTTTCAATCTCATTGGGGTCCAGTTTACTGATAGACCGTTCTACACCATCGACAAGCAATAAAGCACTGTTATCTCCAAATGTACTCTTTCCACGGATATAGAAAGTAGGATCATCAAATCCAGCCTCCCCACTTTGTTGTGTTGAAATGACGCCGGTCATCTTTCCGGTCAGTGCATTGGTCAGGTTGGGTGTGGCAGCTTTTATCAAAGCTTCTCCTTTCACTGTAGAAACAGACCCTGTCAGGTCAACTTTCTTTTGTACGCCATATCCTACCGCTACCACCTCATTCAACATTTCTGTTACCGGCTCCATTATGACATTCAATACATTAGAAGTCACTTTTTTCTCAACAGTTTTAAATCCTATATAAGAAAACACCAGGATATCGCCTTTTTTAGCTGAAATAGAATAGTTTCCATCAAAATCGGTGGTAGCTCCCGTCTTCTTACTTTTAACAAGAATCGTCGCACCAACCAATGTTTCATTATCAGTTGACATTACATTACCCTTCACAATCATCTCTTGGGCAATTAATGGCATAGCCAATAATATAAACAATAAGGTCAACAAATTTTTCTTCTTTCCCATAAACGACATAAATTAATAAATTAATGTTTTTCAATACTACTACAACGACTAGTCATATTCGATGCCACAAATATAGGGAGGTCTTCATCTATTTTGTAATATTATACTGTCAATACATGATACTTTTTTGAAGTTTCTACCACACAAAACAAACAATACACTGATTATCAACCAAATAACATTATATATTATTTTTATAAAGGTTTGTACTTTCTTGAACAAAATGATATATTTGCAGAAAAACAACCCCTATGGAATACATACAAAGAGAAATTACCCCTATCGGAGAAGAAGATTTATTCATCGTATTAAATCATCCTCATGCAAAATTTGACTATGCCGCCCATTTTCATTCTGATTATGAAATAAATATGGTCATCAATGGCAAAGGTAAGAGAATTGTTGGTGATTGTGTTGCTCCATTCAGCGATATTGATCTGGTTATGGTAGGTCCTAACACACGTCGTCACCATTCAGTTTCATAAGGAAACCTTGGAGTATCCAATTATTAATAAGAAGATTTTCTATCCTATTAAACAACTGTTCACTGACTCATCTTACGGAATCGAATTTTCTCAGGAAACATCACTTGCATTGAAAGATACGATACTGAATCTATCCCACAGGCAAGGAGTTGATTCTGCCCTTGAGTTTTTCAAAATACTATATCATTTGTCTATATCTGAAAACCAAAAATTATTGCTGGCAGCCAACAACGAGAGAGATTTCGCCATCAGAGAATCGAAAAGCCGAAGAATCAATAAAGTGATCGCCTATATTCAGGAACATTTTCAGGAAGAGATATCATTAGAATTGGTTGCAAGCAGCGTGGGAATGTCTGAATCTGCATTTAGCCACTTCTTCAAAAAAAGAACGAATAGAAGTTTTATAGATTTTCTGAATGACATACGGATAGGCAATGCAGCCAAAATGCTATATGAAACATCCAATACCATATCTGAAATTTGCTATGCCTCCGGATTCAATAATGTATCTAACTTTAATCGTCTATTCAAAAAGAAGAAAGGACAGACTCCTACTGAATATAAAGAGAATGTGCAGAAGTTTATGACAAAGTTCTAAGGATGAATCTGCCGTATATTTCGCGGATTTACCTTATTTTTGTACCCATAATTCTGTTATGACGAGTCAATGATACATTTTTTCGACCAACCGGTTTCCCATATTGCACTACCGGAAAGGTTTACATACCCTTTCAACTATACTCCTCATCCGCTATGTGTATTAGCGGCCGAAGAAGTCAAAGCCTATATTTCGACAAAGAAGGAGTGGCTAGAGGAACTGGCTCTTGGAAAAATGTTCGGAGTACTGATTGTACAAACCCAAGAAGAATCTTCCCCTATCGGTTATCTTGCTGCTTTTTCCGGCAATCTGGCAGGAAAGAATCTGCATCCGTATTTCGT
>ERZ791622.734-NODE-734-length-13163-cov-11.0264_pt1 | contig 13163 bp, 7 predicted proteins | sample MGYA00510269_ERZ791622 | MGnify/ENA primary metagenome ERZ791622 (study PRJEB30046, sample SAMN00715191) | human gut metagenome | study: EMG produced TPA metagenomics assembly of the A metagenome-wide association study of gut microbiota in type 2... | reverse complement strand
ATCATTCATGCGCTGATTGCGACGGAGGATGTTCGCTTTGCCGAACATTCCGGTATTGATGCGAAGGCACTTTTCCGTGCCATCGTCAAGCGTGGATTATTGTTGCAGAAAAGTGCGGGTGGAGGTAGTACGATCTCACAACAGTTGGCAAAACAGTTGTTTACGGAAAAGGTGGCAAGCAATACTATGCAGCGTCTGTTGCAGAAACCGATCGAATGGGTGATTGCCGTAAAACTGGAACGTTACTATACGAAAGAAGAGATTCTGACAATGTATCTTAATAAGTTCGACTTCCTGAATAATGCTGTCGGTATAAAGACAGCCGCGTCTACTTATTTCGGCTGTGAACCCAAAGATTTGAAAATAGAGCAGGCAGCGATGTTGGTGGGAATGTGTCAGAATCCGTCCCGTTATAATCCGGTATCCCGAAATCCGAAAATCCGTGAGAATGCATTGGGACGTCGTAACGTCGTACTGCGTCAGATGGAAAAAGCCGGTTACATCTCGGATGCGGAATGTGATTCTTTGCAGGCACTTCCGCTGAAACTTGCATATACCCGTGTAGACCATAAAGAAGGTCTGGCAACCTATTTCCGCGAATATCTTCGTGGTGTGATGACTGCCAAGAAACCGGTTAAGAGCGAGTACCGCGGCTGGCAGATGCAGAAGTATTATGAAGATTCACTTTCATGGGAAACAAATCCGCTGTACGGCTGGTGCGCCAAAAATAAAAAGAAAGACGGCTCGAATTATAATATCTACACGGATGGTCTGAAGATTTATACCACCATCAATTCGCATATGCAGCAATACGCTGAGGATGCTATCAAAGAACATTTAGGCGACTTCTTGCAACCTCTGTTCTTTAAAGAAAAACAAGGAAGTAAGAACGCCCCGTATGCAAGGGCATTGCCGCAGGCGCGGGTGGAAGAATTGCTGACCAGAGCCATGAAACAAACCGAACGTTATAATGTAATGAAGTCAGCGGGTGCTTCTGAACAGGAGATTCGCAAAGCATTCGATACTCCTCAGGAAATGTCTGTTTTCACCTGGGCAGGTGAGAAGGATACGATTATGACTCCGATGGACTCTATTCGCTATTACAAACACTTCCTGCGTACAGGATTCATGTCGATGGACCCGATGACCGGATATGTGAAGGCGTATGTTGGAGGACCGAATTATACATATTTCCAATATGACATGGCAATGGTGGGACGCCGTCAGGTAGGTTCTACTATCAAGCCGTATCTGTATACACTGGCGATGGAGAACGGATTTTCACCTTGTGATCAGGTGCGTCATGTAGAACAAACGCTGATTACCGAAACAGGAGAGGCATGGACTCCCCGAAACGCCAATAATAAACGTTATGGTGAAATGGTGACTCTGAAATGGGGACTGGCCAATTCGGATAACTGGATTTCGGCTTACCTGATGGGTAAACTGAATCCTTATAACCTTGTAAGGCTGATTCATAGTTTTGGTGTACGAAACAAGGCGATCGACCCTGTTGTTTCACTTTGTTTGGGTCCCTGCGAAATTTCTGTCGGTGAAATGGTAAGCGCATATACAGCTTTTGCCAATAAGGGGATTCGGGTAGCTCCGTTATTCGTCACCCGCATTGAAGATAGTGACGGCAATGTGCTTTCTACGTTTGCACCGCAGATGGAAGAAGTTATCAGTGTTTCGAGCGCATACAAGATGTTGGTAATGCTTCGTTCCGTTATCAATGAAGGAACAGGCGGACGTGTTCGCCGTTACGGAATTACGGCCGATATGGGCGGTAAAACAGGTACGACCAATGATAACTCGGATAGCTGGTTTATGGGCTTTACTCCATCATTGGTGTCCGGTTGCTGGGTAGGAGGTGATGAACGTGACATCCACTTTGGTACAATGACTTATGGACAAGGGGCTGCCGCCGCATTGCCTATCTGGGCAACTTATATGAAGAAAGTCTACGATGACCCGACTTTGGGATACAGCCAGACGGAAACGTTTAAACTGCCCGAAGGTTTTGACCCTTGTGCCGGTTCGGAAACACCGGACGGAGAAGTCTTCGAAGAAACGGGACTGGACGATTTGTTTAATTAAACCTCTCATCGTGCATAAATGTATCATTTGTATCGGAAGTAACTACAACCGGAAAGAGAATCTTCTTCTTCCGTCTGAACAGGAGACACGCCCTTTGTTTTTCAGAAGTCCGGCATTGTTCTCCAATCAGGTGGCGATGTTCTTCTCGGAAGCGGAGGAGGAAAGAGTGCGCAAGGAGCTGAAAGCTATCGAGCAGTCCGCCGGGCGTCGTCCGGAGGATAAGAAGGAAGAAAAAATCAGTCTGGATATTGATTTGCTCTCTTTCGATGACCGGGTGTTGAAGCCGGAAGACCTGAAAAGAGAGTATGTTGTGAAAGGATTAGAAGAATTAAAATACAATCAGATATGAAATTTCTGGGAATAATACCTGCCCGCTACGCATCCACTCGTTTCCCTGCGAAACCATTGGCTATGCTGGGGGGGAAGACGGTGATACAGCGTGTATACGAACAAGTAGCGGGCATCTTGGATGATGCTTATGTGGCTACCGATGACGAACGTATTGAAGCTGCCGTAAAAGCATTCGGAGGAAAAGTTGTCATGACTTCCATTGATCATAAAAGTGGTACCGACCGCTGCTATGAGGCGTGCACAAAGATCGGGGGCGACTTTGATGTGGTAGTCAATATACAGGGGGACGAACCTTTCATCCAGCCTTCCCAGCTGAATGCTGTAAAGGCTTGTTTCGAAGACCCTACCACGCAGATTGCTACGTTGGTGAAGCCTTTCACAGCCGATGAACCGTTTGCCGTACTGGAGAATGTCAACTCCCCGAAAGTGGTGCTCAACAAGAATTGGAACGCACTTTATTTCAGCCGTTCCATCATACCTTTTCAGCGCAATGCCGATAAGGAAGACTGGCTGAAGGGACATACCTATTACAAACATATCGGTCTGTACGCTTATCGCACGGAAGTATTGAAGGAGATCACCGCTCTACCGCAATCCTCTCTGGAGTTGGCAGAATCACTCGAACAGTTGCGCTGGCTGGAGAATGGATATAAAATAAAGGTAGGCATCAGTGACGTGGAAACGATCGGTATCGACACACCGCAGGATCTGGAACATGCAGAAGAATTTTTGAAGAACAGAAGCTGATTTATGGATCGTACGATACAACCTGAAATACAAGCCCTGAAAAATTTCCATATCCTTTCTCCCGTCCGGACTACTTTGCCGAACGGTGTCCCGTTGACGGTTGTCAATGCCGGTGAACAGGAGGTGGTCCGTATGGATATTCTTTTTGCCGGAGGGCGCTGGCAACAGTCGCAGAAGTTGCAGGCGCTGTTTACAAACCGGATGCTACGCGAAGGCACGCAGAAGTATACGGCGGCAACCATTGCAGAGAAACTGGATTATTATGGTTCATGGCTCGAACTGTCCAGTTCGTCGGAGTATGCTTATATCACTGTCTACTCGTTGAACAAGTATCTGGCAAAAACGCTGGAAGTCGTGGAATCCATGATTAAGGAACCTGTGTTTCCGGAGAAAGAACTGCATACCATCCTGGATACGAATATCCAGCAATATCTGGTCAATACTTCTAAAGTAGACTTCCTTGCACACCGTGGCCTGTTACAGGCGCTTTACGGGACACAGCATCCATGTGGGCAAATTGTAGTGGAGGAGGATTATCATGCCATTACACCGGAAGTACTCCGTGACTTCTACGGACGGCATTATCATTCGGGCAACTGTTCCATTTTCCTGTCGGGTAAGGTGACGGAAGATATCATCCGCCGGGTGACCGGTGCTTTCGGGACTCCTTTCGGACAATATCAGCTGAAAGCATCAAAACCGATATTTTCATTCGTTGCCGTTCCCGAAAAACGAATATTCATAGAGCGTGAAGACGCTTTGCAAAGTGCGGTGAAGATGGGATGTACCACCATTACCCGTCAGAATCCTGACTATCTGAAATTACGCGTACTGATGACGCTGTTCGGAGGATACTTTGGCAGCCGTCTGATGTCTAATATCCGTGAAGAGAAAGGATATACTTATGGGATTTCTGCCGGAATTATGTTCTATCCGGATAGTGGTTTGCTGGGAATCTCGACCGAAACGGATAATGAATACGTGGAACCGCTGATACAGGAAGTATATAATGAGATAGACAAACTACACCGGGAGCCTGTTCCTATGGAAGAACTGACGATGGTGCGCAACTATATGCTGGGCGAAATGTGCCGGAGCTACGAATCGCCTTTCTCGCTGGCGGATGCGTGGATTTTTATTGCTACTTCGGGGCTGGATGACCAGTATTTCTCCCGTTCTTTGCAGGCTGTAAATGAGGTGACACCTCAGGAAATACAGGAATTGGCACAGCGCTATTTGTGCAAAGAGACATTAAAAGAGGTCATTGCTGGTAAAAAGTTGTCATAATTTGCTTTCCGGTATGGCACTTTTTGGGAGAGAAGTTGTATCTTTGTCCAAACTGTAATTTTAATGAGTAACGAGTAAAACTAATGAGGAAATATCTATATACTACACTTTTTTTGACTCTTCTTGCACAGGGAGGAGTGATGGCACAAGATAACAATACCAGCAAAGGTGGGTTCTTCGGAAAGTTGAAAGACACATTCTCTACAGAAATAAAAATCGGAAATTATACTTTCAAAGATGGTAGCGTCTATACAGGAGAGATGAAAGGACGCAAACCGAACGGAAAAGGGAAAACGGTCTTTAAAAATGGGGATGTCTACGAAGGGGAATATATCAAAGGAAAACGTGAAGGCTACGGAATCTATTCTTTTCCGGATGGAGAGAAGTACGAAGGTCAGTGGTTCCAGGATCAGCAACACGGAAAAGGAATCTATTATTTTATGAATAATAACCGTTATGACGGTATGTGGTTCCAGGATTATCAGCATGGTGCAGGAACGATGTATTATCATAATGGCGACTTATACGTGGGCAACTGGGCGAACGACAAGCGTGAGGGCGAAGGTACTTATACGTGGGCGAATGGTGCTAAATACAGCGGTCACTGGAAGAATGACAAGAAGAACGGCAAAGGCACCATGAACTGGGACGATGGCTGCAAGTACGACGGTGACTGGAAAGATGATGTACGTCACGGAAAAGGCGTATTCGAATATACTAACGGAGATAAGTACGATGGTGACTGGGCAGATGACATCCAGCACGGAAAAGGTACTTATTTTTTCCATACGGGAGATCGCTACGAAGGTTCTTATCTTTTGGGAGAACGTACCGGAGAAGGCGTTTACTATCATGCCAATGGAGATAAATATGTAGGAAATTTCAAAGACGGTATGCAGGATGGAAAAGGTACCTTCACGTGGGCAAACGGTGCTGTATATGAAGGTGACTGGAAAAACAATAAACGCGAAGGCAAAGGTATCTATAAATGGAGTAACGGGGATGTTTACGAAGGAGACTGGAAAAATAATCGTCCTCACGGTCAGGGCTCTCTGAAAACCGTTGCCGGTATGCAATATAAAGGTGGTTTCGTAGACGGACTGGAAGACGGACAAGGCGTTCAGATCGACAAAGACGGTAACCGCTTCGAAGGCTTCTTCAAACAAGGAAAGAAAGATGGCCCTTTTGTGGAAACAGATAAAGACGGAAAGGTGATCAAAAAAGGAACCTATAAAATGGGAAGACTTCTTTAAAAGAAAGAATTATAGATAAATAAGAAAGCCGGCTAAATTCAAGTTTAGCCGGCTTTCTTTATCTTATCCTTTACTCATCATTCTTCATTTAGATGATATATTGTGAACTGATGGACTCGTTATTCATTACCCGCTTGATTGTTTCTGCAAACATATCAGCGATGCTCAGTTGTTTCACTTTCGCGCATTTCTTAGCGTAAGGGATACTGTCTGTAAATACCATTTCAGTCAATCCGGATTCCTGCACACGGAAAGAAGCAGGGTCAGACATTACACAGTGGCTGGCAATAGCGCGTACGGATTTGGCTCCGGCTTCCATCATGATATTGGCAGCTTTGGTGATGGTGCCTGCTGTATCTACGATGTCATCGATCAATACTACGTTTTTGTCTTTCACATCACCGATGATTTGCATGGAAGCTACTTCATTGGCTTTTTCACGTGACTTGTTGCAGAGTACCAAAGGTACACCAAGGTATTTGGAGAAAGTGCTGGCGCGTTTTGAACCACCTACGTCCGGTGTAGCAATCACCAGGTCTTCCAGTTTCAATGACTGGATATAGGGGAGGAATACGGCTGATGCATACAGGTGATCTACGGGGATATTGAAGAATCCCTGAATCTGGTCTGCATGCAAATCCATGGTAATCAGTCGGTCGATACCTGCTACTGAAAGCAGGTCGGCTACCAATTTAGCTCCGATAGATACACGAGGTTTGTCTTTGACGCTCTTTGCAGATGCACGTTTGGCGGCGTCGATCATCAGGAGAAGTTCCATTAAGTTGTCTGAGTTAGGGAAAGTAGACTGCACAAGGAATACATGTGCGCCACGAATTGATTCTTCGTAAGAAACGGCAAACTCACCATCTGCAAAGTGGGTGATGTTCATGTTTCCCAGAGGACAATTGAGACTTGCGCAGATTTTCTCTGCAAGATATCTCGAGTTAGTTCCCGAGAATACCATAAAGGGTGCTTTTTCGCTCATTTTGTAATAGATGTTACCTATTTGTTAATTTGCCTGCAAAGGTAGGAATTTCTCTTATTATTTAGAAAGACTTATTGTAGAAAAAATAATTTTCTCTCCAACTTATCGGAAATATTTGTAGATTTGCAAGTAAGAACGAAGAACTGAGAATGAAGAATGAAGAATTATGGACGAAAAACAGAAAATGAAGAGCGAAGAATGAAAGATAGTTATCGCCTGTCTTTTTATTCTCCATTTTCCATTTTCCATTCTCCATTATATATAATAGGAGTATTGTTGCTTTCCTCCCTTTTTTCGTGTACCGACATGGTGCCCACAAAAGAAGTGAGGCTTATCGACTCGCTGAATGGAAAAGCGTATGCTTATCGTTACCGTAATCTGGACTCTTCCTACAAATACGCCTATAAAGCATATCGGCAAGTAAACCTGTATAAGTCGGGGAAAGCGGAAGCTTCCAATAATCTGGGGTTCTGTGCTTTCATGAATATGGATTTCGACCGTGCCGAGGCGTATCATAAAGAGGTATACAAACTGACTAAAAATGAGCTTGAGCTGTTGATTGCAGACATCGGACTGATGAAAATCTGCCAGCGGACAGCGCTCAACAAAGAATTTTATGATTACCGGAACAGTGCCCTCCGACGGATGAAGCGTATCCGTGAAGAGAGCGACCTCTTTGCCGACCGTCACGAAGCGCTTCGGCTGGATTACGCATTTACCGAATTTTTTCTCGTTTCCTCCATTTACTATTACTATCTCCAGCAACGGCAGGAAGCGATAACCTCTATCGATAATATTCAGGAAGACGAAGCGTTGAGCGATACCAATCAGCTTCTTTATTATCATTATCTCAAAGGATCGGCTTCTTTGGTCGCAGCGAATACTCCGGAAGAACGGAAACTCCGCGAGTTTGACGAACTTTATTTCACTTGGCGGACAGCCGTGAAGAGCAAGCATCCGTATTTTGAGGGGAATGGAATGCAGGGACTTGCCAATCTGATGGCATCCCCGTCTAATTTTGAGTTTTTCAAGACAAGGCGTACACATGCGTTGGATCAGTTTGATTTTCCGGTAGATTCTTTGTTCCCTTTGCGTTTGGCCCAACTGGCACTGGAGAAATTTCGCGAATATAATGACTTGTATCAGATTGCCGGAGCTTATGTATCTATCGGCAAATACCTGAATGCGCATGGACGTTATCAGGAAGCTTTGGATACATTATCAAAAGCATTGAACTGCGTAAACCATCATCACATGCTTTATTATCATAATGAAGTGGATACGCTTGATAAATTATATACGTTTGCCGAGGGAGATACTACTTATACCGGAGTTCCATGGATTGGACAGGAGAAGGTGAAGACCGTTCCCGAATGGATCTCACGGATAAGGGAGCAGTTAAGCGTTTCATATGCCGGGCTGGGGATGAAGGATGCTTCTGATTATAACCGGAATATCTATCTGGATATTTTGAACTTTACCCGTCAGGATAAGGAGTTGGAAAGCCGTTATTTGTCTTTGGAAGCAGGTTCGCGACAGATGACGGTCGTTCTTTTTCTGGTTATTGTCGGCTTGGTACTGGTGATTATCCTTTGGTGGTTCTTCAACAAACGTTCCAAAATCAGGAATCAGGTGGATGTGGAGCGTCTGCAGCGGATTCTCTCTCTTTGTCGGGATATCACTTCTTCCATACCGATGAACGTACCTCTGATTCAGCAAGGCATTGACCAGTTGTTCGGGAAAGGACGTCTGACGCTGGAAATTCCGGAAGAAGGAAAAGCTGCACTGGTACCTTCTTCCCATCGACTGAACCGGGACGAGAAGGCATTGGTGCATGTAGTGGAACCTTATATCGTATGGGCTGCTGAAAATGAACAAATGGTGGCTACGTTGAGCGACGAGCGAAATCAGCTGGAGAAACAGCGGTATATCTACGAGCAGCATATTGCAGGAAACAAATGTCAGAATCTGATAAAGAAGGCTTGTATGGCCATCGTCAACGGGATTAATCCTTATATCGACCGGATTCTGAACGAAGTACATAAGTTGACGGAAAAAGGATATATTGATGACACCAAGATAAAGAAAGAGAAGTACCAGTACATTGATGAACTGGTGACTACCATCAACGAATATAATGATATTCTGGCACTTTGGATCAAGATGAAGCAAGGTACGCTTAGTCTGAACATCGAGACATTCAGTCTGAATGAATTGTTTGATTTGCTGGGAAAAGGACGGCGTGCTTTTGAAATGAAAAAGCAAAAGCTGGAAATCGAACCGACCACCCTGATGGTAAAGGCCGATCGTGCATTGACCTTGTTTATGATTAATACACTGGCTGAAAATGCCCGTAAGTATACGCCTGAGGGGGGAACGGTTAAAGTATATGCGCATGCTACCGATGCGTATGTGGAAATCTCCGTAGAAGATAATGGGAGAGGACTTTCAGCAGAAGATATCGCGCATATCATTGGTGAAAAGGTATATGATTCGCGTGCTATCGGCATGAAAGACGCGGCAGATCCGGAAGAACTGAAAGAGAATAAGGGAAGCGGTTTTGGCTTGATGAACTGCAAGGGAATCATAGAGAAATATAAGAAAACGAATGAACTGTTCCGAGTATGCGTATTCGATATAGAAAGCGAACCGGGAAAGGGAAGCCGTTTTTATTTCCGCTTGCCTTCAGGAGTACGTAAAGTGATTGGCGTGTTGCTCTGCCTGTTGCTTCCGTTGGGAATGGCTTCTTGTCTGCATGAACCCCTTCCGTCGATATTGCAGGATAGTGACTCCATTGCGATTACTACAGATTCTACTTATGAAGATCTGCTTGATGCAGCCTCTGATTATGCCAATGCCGCTTATTTTGCCAATGTGGATGAGAACTACGAAATAGCCTTGCAGTATATAGATTCGGCAATGATGTCGCTGAATGAGCATTATAAGAAATATACGCGTACCCCGAAGCCGCATCGATACATGAAACTGGTGGGAAAAGGAACCCCTGCCGAACTGTTTTGGTGGAATGAACTTTTTGATTCAGACTATCATGTGATTTTGGATATCAGAAATGAAGCGGCGGTAGCATTCCTTGCTTTGAAACAAATTGATGCCTACAGTTATAATAATTCTGCTTTTACAGATTTATATAAGGTACAGGGAGAAGACCAGACTTTGGAAGGGTATTGCAGGCAGTTGGAACGATCCAACACGAATAAGACGGTTGGTATCATCCTCTGTTTCGTCTTGCTGATCGTTTCTCTGATCGGCTATTATCTCTTGTATATGAGGAAGATGTTGCAGAACCGTCTGAACCTGGAACAGGTGCTTGAGATAAATCAGAAAGTTTTTGCCGCCTCTTTGGTCAGACCTCAGACTCAGGAGAACGAGGAAGCGCTTCAGAGAGAGGAAAATACACTTAAAGAGATTCCGCAGCGCATCGTGAATGAGGCTTTTGGCTCAGTAAATGAGTTGCTGACAATCAGCCTGATGGGCATTGCAGTTTATAACGAAACCACGCATCGGCTGGAATATGCTTCCTGTCCCGGACAGGAAATGCCGGAAATGGTGCAGCAATGTTTTGAAACAGGGGAATATCTCTCAGAACAGAATTTGCAGGCGATTCCGTTGATGGTGGAAGCCGGAGGTGAGCATCAATGTGTAGGTGTGCTTTATCTGGAACGGAGGGAAGGAACGCAACAGGAAACGGATCATCTTCTTTTTGAGCTGGTAGCACGTTATGTATCGATTGTGGTGTTCAATGCAGTGGTAAAGCTTGCTACGCAATACCGGGATATCGAGTCGGCACACGAGGAAACACGCCGTGCTTCGTGGGAAGACAGTATGCTTCATGTGCAGAACATGGTGCTTGATAACTGCCTTTCGACGATTAAACATGAGACAATTTATTATCCAAACAAGATTAAACAGATTATTGGTCGGTTGAATACGCAGAACCTTCCGGAAAAGGATGAACGGGAAGCTGTGGAAACGATTACAGAACTGATAGAATATTATAAAGGGATCTTTACGATTCTGAGTTCATGCGCTGCTCGACAGCTGGAGGAGGTTACTTTCCGCCGGAATACGATTCCGGTACAGGAGCTTTTTGATGCTGCTGGAAAATACTTCAGGAAGGTCACGAAAAATCGGACGGAAAAGGTAGAACTAATCATAGAACCGATGGACGCCAAAGTGATCGGTGACGTGAATCAGTTGCGTTTCCTGTTTGAGAATCTGATTGATGAAGCATTGGCGGTTCGTGAAGAAGGAGTGATACGCTTGCAGGCTCGTAAGGATAACGAATATATCCGTTTCCTTTTTACGGATACCAGACGCGAGAAGAGTGTGACGGAGCTGAACCAGTTGTTCTATCCGAATTTGGCTCGTATGACTTCCGGTGAAAAAGGAGAATTGCGTGGAACGGAATATCTGATATGCAAGCAGATAATCCGTGACCATGATGAATTTGCGGGGCGCAGGGGATGCCGTATCAATGCCGAACCGGCAGAAGGGGGAGGATTTACGGTTTACTTCACCATCCCACGCAGATAAAGAAGAAGACACATAAAAGTTATTAGATAAATAAAATGGAAGAACAGAAGTTTAAAGTTATTATTGTAGAGGACGTAAAACTGGAATTGAAAGGCACAGAAGAAATTTTCCGTCATGAGATACCCAACGCAGAAGTGATCGGCACGGCAATGACAGAAAGCGAGTTCTGGCCGTTGATGGAAGCGCAGCTTCCCGATCTGGTTTTGCTGGATTTGGGACTGGGAGGTTCTACGACGATTGGCGTTGATATCTGCCGGAATATTTTTAAACGTTATAAGGGGGTTCGTGTATTGATCTTTACGGGGGAAATACTGAATGAAAAACTGTGGGTGGATGTGCTGAATGCAGGAGCGGATGGCATTATTCTCAAAACAGGAGAATTGCTGACCAAGACAGACGTACAAGCTGTGATGGACGGCAAGAAGTTGGTATTCAACTATCCGATTCTGGAGAAGATCGTAGATCGTTTCAAAAAGTCGGTAGCGAATGATGCCAAGCGTCAGGAAGCGGTAATCAACTATGATATTGATGAATATGACGAGCGTTTTCTTCGCCATCTGGCATTAGGCTACACCAAAGATATGATTGCCAACCTGAAAGGGATGCCATTTGGCGTGAAATCACTGGAGAAACGACAGAATGACCTGATCGGACGTCTCTTTCCGAATGGAGAACGGGTGGGAGTGAACGCGACCCGTCTGGCTGTTCGTGCATTGGAATTGCGCATTATCGATCTGGATAATCTGGAAGCTGATGAAGAGTAAATGGCGTATGCCGCATCCCGCTACGATGTTCCTGCTGCTGACAATGGCGGTGGTCTTTCTTTCGTGGATATGTGATATCTACGGACTGAAAGTAACGCTGCCGCAATCAGGGGAGGATATTCGGGTGCAAAGCCTGCTGAGCCCTGAGGGAATCCGCTGGTGGTTGCGGAATGCTATCAAGAACTTTACCGGTTTTGCTCCGCTTGGCATGGTGATTATCGCCATGTTCGGACTGGGTGTGGCCCAACATTCCGGATTTATCGATGCGTGCATCCGTCTGGGAGTGGGAAACCGGAAAGAGAAAAGAAAAGTTATCCTGTGGGTGATTGTCCTCGGATTGCTGTCGAACGTCATTGGTGACGGCGGTTATATTATTCTGCTTCCCATTGCCGCCATGCTGTTTCAGTGGGTGGGACTTCATCCGATAGCGGGGATTGTGACGGCTTACGTTTCTGTGGCCTGCGGATATAGTGCCAATATCGTACTGAGTACGATGGACCCGCTCTTGGCGCATACCACTCAGGAAGCCGCGCTCACACTGATGGGATATCAGGGAAACACGGAGCCGCTGTGCAACTACTTCTTTATGAGCGCTTCGACAGTGGTGATTACAGGGATCGTTTATTGGGTGACTCAGAAATGGCTTCTCCCGAACTTAGGAAAATATGAGGGAAGTGTGAAAGTCGAAGCCTACCGCCCTTTGTCACGGAAAGAACGTCGTGCGTTGATGGTGGCTGTCACAGTGGCAGGGATATACGTTGCCCTTATTTTGTGGCTTACTTTCTCTTCCTATGGTATCCTGCGTGGCGTTAACGGAGGTTTGATGCACTCGCCCTTCATTGCCGGTATCCTGTTTCTGCTATCTTTGGGCGCAGGCTTTACGGGGATGGCTTATGGGTTCAGTTCCGGTCGTTATCGCAGCGATAATGATGTGATTGAAGGACTTACCCAGCCGATCAAACTGCTGGGTGTGTATTTCGTTATTGCTTTCTTTGCTGCCCAGATGTTTGCCTGTTTCGAGTATTCTCATCTGGACAAGTGTCTTGCGATTATGGGAGCGGACCTGCTTTCTTCTTTTGAGCCGGCTCCTTTGTCCGCACTCATCTTGTTTATCCTGTTTACGGC
>ERZ791622.733-NODE-733-length-13176-cov-11.55_pt1 | contig 13176 bp, 6 predicted proteins | sample MGYA00510269_ERZ791622 | MGnify/ENA primary metagenome ERZ791622 (study PRJEB30046, sample SAMN00715191) | human gut metagenome | study: EMG produced TPA metagenomics assembly of the A metagenome-wide association study of gut microbiota in type 2... | reverse complement strand
CTTCCTGCCAGAGATATTCCATCTCATAAGTACGGGTATCGAGCGCATTTGCTTCGTCATTGTCAAAACCACGGTTCAGTCCTACTCCACCAAAAAGATAGCCGTTGAACACACGCTTCGGATGGAAGCCACAGAACAAAGTACTGAGATCCGCCATGATGTCTACATTCCCTTGCAGGTATTTATACTGATAGTTCTGACGTGGATTGACCCATCCCCCCTTTGCCTGCCAGCCACTTACACCGACACGTGCGCCGAATGCGGGAGCAAACTTGTAACCGACATTAAGAGCAGCTGCCGGAGAAATAAGATCAGTAAATTCTCCTTCACCTACAGTATGTGCAGCTCCTATTTGTGCTTGAATAAACCAATGAGGTTTAAATATCGTTTTACTTTCTTCTTTGATACGTTGCTCCTGCGCAAATGCTATTGTAGTACTCAACGCAAATACAGCAACTAATATTTTTTTTATATTCATAATCAAAACCTGTTTAAAAGTCTAAAAACCAATGACAACAGTACTCGTCACCATTCATCTACTACTTATCAGTAGCTTCCTTGGTAGCCTCTTTAACGGCAAGATACCAAACTCCGTCTATTTTCACCGGATTAAACATAAATCCAATTGTATTTGGCGTATGATCATCCGAACTAGTGTGCTTGAAAAACTCTATCTGAAACTTCACATCGTTATTATCCGTACTTGAAAAAGAATAATAATCCAATTTATAATCTACAACAGGAAAATACTTGAATTTTTTCCTCAGTTGTTGTTCCTTCTCAGCGGGAAGAGGTATCGCTTTTCCATCGCGCAAGATAAAAAGCATCTTCAGCGCTTCATCTATATTTCCGGCTTTCAATGTATCCATGCAACTGCGTGATATGGTAAGTACTTGCACCGTATCTTCAGCTGTCAACCCCATTAAGAATTCTTCTTTGGGAGTGAGCTGCTTCTTTTTTTCTCCGCATGAGAACAAGAAACAAGAAACGGCAACCAACACACATATATATAACAGATCTTTCTTTTTCATTCCGCCTTCAATTCTTATTGTGAAGGAGGGTGCACCAATGATCGGCGCACCCTCCTTATCAGTGTTTAGTAATGAAACCTTTACTATTAGTTACCCATTGTACTCTTAACTGTACAATCTACTGTAGTCTTCACAGTACCCCAAGTATAGGTGAACTCAACCGGGATGCGCAGTTCAAATGTTTGAACGTTGTTACCGTTGTTTACATACTTGATCTTACCCATAGCTGCAACAATTGCATCATATGTAGCTTGAGTACCACTTGCTTCAGTATTATAAGAAGAAAGATTTAAAGTAGCAGAAGTAACTTTATTACCATCTTTATCTGTCTGAGTCAATACGATTTTCTCTGTTTTGCTTGACAATAAAGTCTCTCCTAGCTTACCACCACTTAAGGTAGTTGTAGCATCTGCTATTTTCACTTCTACCTTATTCAATCCGTAGAATGCATACAACCAGCTGTTTGAATAGTCAGTTCCATCTACGAACTTAACATTACGCCAATCCTGGAAGTTGAACAACTTAGCGATATCCAGAGTAGAACCATTAGCATGAGCATCAACGAATTCTCCACCATCTGTACCTACTGCGTCGATAGGACGGAGGAAGTATGCATTGTATGTATTGTTCGTCAAAGACATTGCAATGTTGCAAGGACTGTATGCACAAATACCGATCTTAGCAAAGTGCTTAGCAGCACTATGGCTATATGCATTCAACAACTTCTTAGAAGTATCATTGTTTTCATAAGTAATCTTACCGGTGTTCTGATCGATTGTTGCAATAACAGTTCCATTAGCATACAACTTCGTATTAGTGAATACACCTGCATCTACTTTCAAAGCATGATCGATCATGTTCTGAGCTGTAGCTTTATATGAACCGCCTGTAATACAAGGTGCTGTAGCATTATCTACTGACAATGTATACTTAGTTCCATCAACAGTCAATACATTCTGATCAGCGTCGAAGTAATACTTATAACCTCCGGCAGCGCCGTTTTGATTTGCAAATATTACATCAGTATAAGAAGCAAAGTTTGCAGGAGGAGTAAATGTAGGCATACCCTTTTCCCATACCTGGTTCAAGTCAACTACATAATTCAATGTATTGCCATTATCTTGCGGATAAGGAACATTCAGACGAGTATTCTGACCATCCTTAGCAACGTCACCATCACTGTACCAGTAGTTAGTCAACTTAGTAACAACAGTTCCCTGAGGTTTAGCGACAGCTATCTGCAAAGGCATGTAGATAGGAGCATGAGATGTAGTATTCAGCTTGCTGACATATCTTACATAAATAGTAGCTGTATGACCTGCCATTTCATAAATACCAGACTGTTCTGCAGTAGTCAAAGTCCAGTGAAGAACTGTATTTGTTGTACCAGTTTCATCCACCTTTTCTTTCACTGTTCCAATAACCTGTGCAATCGCAGCCGGAACGAATGACTTACCATCGGCTGATTTAGCAAACTGTTTGGCTACACCACTATCATCTACATCGAATTCATATAAAGCATCGAATTCATCCTTAGACTGAACAGCTGCTTTTTCAAGCAATTGATAAGAAATCTCAGACCATGTCAAGATAGCATCAGCCTCATCACATCCAAAGTTGTGAGTGCCTTTGTCGAATACACTTGTAACGATATCATCAACCTGTTTTGCAATTTCAATCTTAATGAATCCAGCCAAGACAACGCGGCCATCCGCATCTGTCACACGTACTCTAACCAACGGGCGTTTTCCTACAGAAGATACACCTTGCTCGTTAAGAGTCTCACCGGCAGAGTTTACAATACGCGGAGTAAGTACACCTTCTTTAATAGTGTTTGCATCTGCATATTTACTGTCAGAAGTTACATTTTGACCTGATGTATATTGAATGAACGCGAAGTCATACTTCAAACCATACTTAGCTTCATCTCCATAAGCCCAAACTTTATGAGTACCATCATTTTTTGTTGCTTCAGGCTGACCTTCACGATTATAGTGAATTGTCAACAGATTCTTCAAATCAATAAAGCTATTATAAGCAACTGTCAAAGTAGGAGCATGTGTGATAGCACCTTCTACAGTCTTGAACAACTCGTCCGGATTAGCAGATTCCTGGCAATCTTCAGCAGCTAAAGTAGCATCATTAAATGCAATAGCCTGAGGAGTAACCTTAGAAGCATAAAGCAATGCGTAATCAGATGTTACAGTTGTATCTGCCTGAGCATCACTTTTTGCTTTAACAATTGCCTGCAAAGCCAAGATAGAACCTTCGCCTCCTTGTTTGATGTCTTTTCCTATTGCTCTGAGTCCTACCGGAAGGATACCTTCATCAGCAGGTTTCATGTCAGCGACTTCAGGAAGAGCCACTGAAGCACGAGAAGAAATCACTTCAACATCTCTGGATACAAAAGACAAATCTTCCTTACTTACTTTTGCACTAGACGGATTCAAGTGATAATTAATATATTCAATCGGATTATATTGAGCTCCGGTACCACCTGTATAGTTCCATTCTTTCGAATCAGTAATTACTTTACACAGAACTTTCTCTGCTTGCTCATCTTCCCATTGAGTAGTAGCTGCAGTGCTTCCTGCCTTATATGTATAATCCAAATAAGGATATTCGATAGCTTCGATACCGTCTACAAACAAATCAGATTTGAAAACAAGACCTTTCAGAGTCAATACGTCATTCAAAGCAAATGTAACAGCCTGATCTTTGTACTTAATCGTATAGCCGATAACAACGCCCTCAGCGTTTTTCTTATCTTCAATACTAAGAACTCCGTCACCAGGTATAGTTACACCAGTTTCCTTACCATCATACATTACTTTGCCTGTCGTAGGATCCACTGTCAATTTAGAAGGATCAAAAGCATCAGGAATGGTTGGAGTTGTAGGAGCATCCGGGAATGTAATAGTACCGGACGAAACAACTTCACCGTCTTTCAACAGCGAAATTTTACCTTCCTTATCCACACTAATTGAATAAGTCGGCAAATTCTGTCCGATAGTATAAGACACACTGTTGTTCTCTCCATCTACCACAGTCAATTTTCCCGTAGCCGGATCATAAGTAACAGACTTTACAAAAGACCCAACTTTGGCCTGTAAGTCTGAAAGACTTTTTGCGAGTTCATCGATTCTGCCGTTTACTGCATCGATGTCGTCGTCATAGTCTTTACAAGACGTAAATGTACCTGCAGAAGACGCCAACAGCGCCCCAAACACGACTACACTTAAAAACTTTTTGTTCATAATAAAAAAACTTTTAATTTATAAATTAAATAATAAAAATATAGTCTCGCATTGTTGATTTAAAACTCTCATGTGTTGTCCCCATTCATTTTCAGTATAACCTCCTTTTCTTTTTTGTTTTACTTGTGTTCATACTCCACAGGGGGATGAACAAGAAACTTACTCCCAATACTTTTTACCCGTTACTTTGTAGGTAACGGGAAAACCTTTGTACCTGCCCTGAGAGGGTAGATAATACTGAAAAATCATTTGTTGAATGCTGAAACATCTTTACCCCTGCTTCTAAGAGGCGGCAGAGGGGAGGGAAATCTATTATCTAAAATTAAAAGCTACAAAAGTTTAATGCTAAGAAATCCGCTGTTTTATCGTGTTATTTGTCTTTTTTTAGTTGTTTATCAGAAAAAATATCATTTTTGTTTGCATGTTTTCCAAAATATATCCATCTTTGCAACGCTATTCAGCTCCGTTACCTACAAAGTAACAGCACTAATAATCAAGCTATTAATCCAGTAACTATCCGTTTCACAAAATCCGTTACCAGTTGATTGGCTTCATCAATTTTCTTATTTCTAAAAGGTTTCAAATACGTCTCCGTTACCGTAATGGACGAATGCCCCATTGCTTCGGAAATAATACCCGGATGAATTTCGCAATAATAAGCTGTTGTTGCCCACGTATGGCGTGCCGTGTATGAGCTCAGCCTGTCGCCCAGCCCTAATAATTGCCCCAGCAACAACAGTTGCTGATTGAAGCTGCGCAATGCCAACTGGTATTCACGATACGCCTCCTTCGTCCCTTCACGGCTCTCCAAAAGAGAGAACAGATAAGGAGAAGAACTGTCACGGTTCATATACCTCTTTAATAAGACCATCGCTTCCCGAGTCAACGTTACTGACAGAGGACGACCGGTCTTCCGCCTGCGATAAGTGATCACATTGTCGTGCAAATCACTTTTACGCAAATAAGCAAGATCGACAAAAGGCAGACCACGGAGAAGAAACATCAGGACAAACAGTTCCTGCGTACGACGCATGTCAGATGTCACAGCAGACGACTGCGGCAATTGGGTGAATACTTTCTGCATATCTTCGGTATCCAATGCACGCTTACGATCCGCACGGGTACCTGTATATACAGAACGAAACAGATGCGGTACATAAACAGCCCCACGACAATCTACCGCACGATTATAGACCGCACGAAATGTGCGTAAATAAGTAGATACAGTATTCCAACTGCATCCACGGCCACGAAGGTGAATCTCGAAGCCTTTTAACCACTCAGGGGTTACCTCATGAAATGTAAAATCCCCTTTCCCACGATAAGCAATGATGGCATTGAGACTGCTACGGTAGACGTGCGCAGTACCAAAGTTTCCCTCCATCTGTAGTCCCTTGGCTACTTGCTTCATAAATGCTACTACTTTTAACATTTTAATCACTATTAAATAAATTACGCGATAAATATAAGGGTATTTTCGTAACCAAAGCTATCCGATACACATATATTCATTCATTTTAGAGTTGTCCGGACAGTATGTGAATCAATGACCGGCATGTGAAACTAACAAAAAAGAAAGCTGGTATGTTTCAGCAGGATTCCCCACAAAATATAATTGCAGACAGATAAAATCATCATTATCGTAACAAGCAGACAGAAGATTCATTATCTTTGTGGAGTCGCAAACAACTAATAAACAGAAATAATGACGAAATTTATTAATCCATTTACCGACGTAGGATTTAAAAAAATCTTCGGGCAGGAAATGACCAAAGACTTGTTAATTGATTTCTTGAACGACCTGCTGGTAGATGAAAAACATATAATAGACATAACCTTTCTCGATAAGGAAATACTGCCCGAGTATATGGGCGACCGAGGGGTGATTTACGATATCTACTGTACCACTGAAAGCGGAGAACAGTTTATCGTAGAGATGCAGAACAAGCAGCATGTACACTTTCGTGAACGTGCCTTGTATTACCTTTCAAAGACTGTTGCCCGGCAGGGTGAGAAAGGAGCCGAATGGAAGTTTGACCTGAAAGCCGTATACGGTGTGTTCTTTATGAATTTCCGGTTGGACAATTTGCCGCATAAGCTTCGTACGGATGTTGTGCTTACAGATCGTGACACGCACGAACAATTTTCCGACAAGCTTCGTTTTATTTTTATCGAGTTGCCTGCTTTTTCGAAGGAGGAACAAGAGTGTGAGACTGACTTTGAACGATGGATTTATGTACTGAAGAATATGGAAACGTTGAAAAGATTGCCATTCAAAGCCCGTAAATCGGTTTTTGAGAAATTAGAAAAGATTGTAGATATCGCTTCGCTTTCAAAAGAGGAGCGGATGAAGTATGACGAAAGCATCAAAGTGTACCGGGATAATCTCGTGACGCTGGAATTTGCAGAACAGAAGGGACGTGCAGAAGGCAAAGAGGAAGGACGTGCTGAAGGTAAGGAAGAAACTGCCCGAAACCTGAAAAAGATGGGAGTTTCACTGGAAATTATCTCCAAAGCTACCGGATTGAGCATAGAAAAAATAGAAGCATTATAGTTTTCACCGTCTATCTGTATAGAACGGGATCGGTAAATATCCCATATTGCAAGATGAAGATCAAAGGCCAACTTAAAGTTAAGCTTTGATCTTCATCTTTTATTTAATGTAAGTTTGATACAAAATCCTCCCTCTTTCTTTATCGGAAACAAAATTGTATAGTAAAAACAAAAAAAAGAGGATGCCACTAGGAAAAAGGGCGGGCATCCTCTTTGGGGGACAGAATAAGACACACTTTCACAAGTACAATCTTATCTGCTACTCCCCAACATGATTTCTCCACATTTCAGTGAAGAAAGGGGTTTATTGCGGAAATACAGACTTTCACAAGCATGCATTTCCTAATACTCTCATGTGAAGGTTCTCGTACGAATACGAAAAGATGTGGGGAACAAACACCTCACATGAGAATAGGGGAATATCTTTTAAAAAGAAAAGGGTTCTTGCTACAAATTTTATTCCGCTATACAGATACATACACGGTTTTCTTCAGGTTTCTGATAAGGCTGTACTGTATCTCCTTTATAACTGGTAATAATTCTATCGGCTGCTATTCCTTTAGCTTTCAAGGCTTCTACCACATTCTTTGCACGTTTCTCCGACAAAGTCATATTGATATTCGAGTTACCGGTTTCCTTGTCTGCATATCCGGTAACAGTAACTTTACTGATTGGTTTTTTCTCCATATATTTAATCATGACATCAATCTTTGCCAACTGGTCATCTTGCAGAAGTGCAGAGTTCAATGCAAAGAATATATTCTGTTTCATCGGCTCCACAACTACTACAGGTTTCGGTTCCGGCTCTTTTACAACAACAGGTTCCGGTTTGGGTTGTTCCACGACTACAGGTTCCGGTTCGTAATATACAGGAGCTGTTTTGGTATAGCTTTTTCCCAGTTTAATGGTCAAGCCGACGAGTGCGTTCAGCTGCCAGTCACAGTTGCCGGCTTTCTTTGAGTTGAACTTATCGGATAAAGCGTTGGCGTTGGCTTCGATATTGATGGCCAAGCGGTCGTTCAGTCGAAGGTCACAACCCAAGCCGAAACGTCCAGCCACAAGAAACTTGCCTTCCTGCCAGAGATATTCCAGTTCATAGGTGCGGGTGTCGAGTGCATTCGCTTCATCGTTGTCGAAACCACGGTTGAGCCCTACACCACCAAAAAGGTAGCCATTGAAAACACGTTTGGGGTTGAAGCCACAGCACAAAGTGCTAAGGTCAGCCATAATATCAAGGTTTCCCTGAAGATATTTGTACTGGTAAGTTTGTTCCGGAGTTACCCATCCACCCTTTGCCTGCCATCCGCTACCACCGATACGTGCTCCGAATGCAGGGGCAAACTTATATCCTATATTGATGGCGGCGGCAGGAGACATCAGATCGGTAAACTTGGCTTCGCCTACGGTATGCGCGGCTCCTACCTGCGCCTGGATAAACCAGTGAGGTTTGAATACGGTTTTACCTTCTTCTTTGATTTGGCGTTGTTCTTGAGCAAATGCTACCGTACCACTGATAGCAAGTATGGCTACTAATAAATTTCTTATTTTCATAATGTTATGTATTTAATGTCTTGTTACAGAAATCTCATACGATGTGTCACAACTATATATCAGGCAAATCTTATCACCCAATATCTGCTTTGTTATTATGAAAAGGGTGCTCTGACTAGAGCAGAGCACCCTTTCGGAATTAATATATGTCTAAGAATCGATAGACATTCAGAGATCTCTTAGTTCTTCGGATTAACTGTAATAGTCAATGTGGAAGAAAGTGTTCCCCAACCGTAGTTTACAGTAGCAGGAATAAAGATCTTGTAAGCGTATTCAATCGGTGATTTAACATTGACATACTTAACGGTATTACCAACTTGTTCTAAAGTAGCCTTATCAGGCAGTTTACCACCATTATATTTCAAGTCAGTAGTAACTTTATCAATGTCAAGTTTCACCTCACTGAATTCTCCATAATAGAACCAGTATTGTCCGAGATTAATAACTGAGCTACTGAATGTAGTCTTAGTCCATTCCCAGCATCCTGATTTCTGGCCATACGATGTTCCTTCGAAATTAGGCTGCAGTGTATGGTCATGCTTTTTAGCAACAGGTTCACCTGGAATCCATTCTATTACGGCAGGAGTATAGTCAATGCTTGCTATATATGTATATGTAATACTAGAACCAGCTGAAACAAGAACTTCTGTATAGTTTACAGTTCCATTAGCAGTCAGGCGATATCCGGCAGGTGCACCATTAAGTGCTTGTGCATAGAGATAATTACTAACCTCACCTTTAGTCACCATTGAATGCGGTGTTGTATACGTCTTGGTTGTTGTAGTTGTACCGTCAGTAATCTGTGTATAGGTGTATGTAGCCGAACCATTATACGTGGTGATAGGGCTGGCAGTAACGATGTCTACAGTTCCTGTTGTAGTTTTCAGACTTGCCGGAGTTACTATATTGTAATGTCCCTCAGTCAGTTCATATTCAGGTACACAGACTCTCTTCCAGTATGAAGAAATATCTTCAGTTTCCACCACACTCGGAGATACGATAGCATTGCCACTCCAATCCATCAGCAAACCGTTCCATTGGAAGTTAGCAATGTCACCACCTGTCACAGCGTCTGTCAGAGTAACTCCACTAGGCATATTCAAGCTAACAGGACGGATAAAGTTAACCATAAATTCATTTACAGTAATCTGACCACCACTTTCCAAAGTATAGATGTGTGCAACTGAAGCTTGCAGACCACCTGCGCTATTCAGAGCAGCCTTAACAGCAGTAGCATTAGCACCGTCCTTATCCAATGAGATCGTTTCTCCGTCAATCTTAACACCAGCCAAAACTTTGCTTGTAGCTTTTCCGTCAGAATAAGTCTTAGTTACAACATAACGATGTGTTACACAAGTCGGAAGTCCCTTCACGTCGTACTTATCATAAGCAAGACCCAATTCCTGATGAATCAGACATCCGTCTGCAGGATCTTCCGGAGTATCAGGTACTTCAGCGTTCACCTTAAAGAACTTAAGTTCTCCATCAATGTTCTGCCAGAACAGTTCGTTCTTCACTGACTCTAAGGTAGCTACCGGCAACTTCACATTAACAATAAACTTGAATGTGATCTTATCCGGATACTTAGAAGACTGTAATTTGTTCTTAACAGTTATAGTAGCCACAAATTGAGAACCACCGGCACCGATAGCTTTGAGCTCGCCATGAGTAAATTCCCAAACGATCTTCTTCGTTGCTGTACCTACTTCAGTAGTACCATCTACAATCTTAGGAACAGACATTGAGAATACTTGATTATTCTTCTTTACTTCAGCAGTAGAGGTAGTATATATATTCCAGAATTCTTCATGACTCATACCAATGTTAGTACCATTAGTAATTTTGCGGTAAACATTTTCACGGATAAATTCTTCTGTAATAGTATATGAAGCCTCTGTTGCATTACATGCGAAAGTAAGTTCTTTAGCTTCGTTGCCCACTGTAAAGTCTGATTCTTTTTCAGCAATGAACTCAACTTTCACGAATCCGCGACGTACTACATTACCAGCTTCGTCCACCAATTCAACTTTCAGAATCGGAGTACGACCGAATGCTTCCGGATTGAATCCTTCTGCCTGGTACTTACCTTCGATAGCGTCATTACATTTGATCCATTTCTGCTGATTAGTTTCAGTATTACCCTCTTCAATATTATAAGCTGTAGATGCCACAGCGAATCTGTATGACAACTTATAATCAGCGATCGGGAATTCATCATGACCGTTATTACCGAAACAAGTAGCCACCAAATCTTTCAAATTGAATTCTTTATCATAAGGAATCTTGTAGCGAGGATCTTCTTTCGTACAAGCGTCGAACGTTGTTGCATAATGAGCCTCGTCAGCACCGGTAGTCAGTGTTTCCTTGTCAGCGATGCGAACATCTTCGTAAGACAGGATTGCATCGTATACAGCTACATACGGAGCAGTAATGACGGCATTTTTCTCACCTTCGTCCACAGCATTCCCTTTCAGCGTAGCCTGCAGAGCGATCATATTCGTTCTGTCAAGTCCCGGCTGAGTTGTGTGGGAGTTCAGGCGAAGAAGCTTGAAGTCAACAGTTCCTGTTACAGGATTAGCTTCCGGTTCTCCAACAATTTCAACCAACTTGCTTGCAGCAATTGCGCGAGTTGTTTCAACCACTTCTGCCGTACGGTCAATGTAGCCATAGTCAGCATTTGCCAACTTGAAGCTTGCCGGGTTGAAGTGATAGCTGGCAGTTGCCAAAGCAGCTGTAGAGAATTTATAAGAAGTAGCGGGGATACTTGCATTTTCACTCTCGCCCATCGGAGAATATTGCAAGGAAGTGAATCTAACAGCTTCAATACCGTCAACGAACAAATCGGGAGCAAGCGAAATGCTTGTCAGACGAGATACCACCAACGTATGCAGACCTGCCAAGTTCTGATTGATAGCTGTAATTTGACCGTTGATTTTCTTGATATCAGCCTGAATATCTTTGATATCTCCTTTAATAACATCCAGTTCGTCCTCTATAGCATCTTTCAAATCACTGATAGCTGTTGCATTTTTAGAGATCAAGTCTTCCAGACTTCCTTCGCCGCCACTGATTTTTTTCCACAAAGCGTCGAGATCCTCTTGTGCGGCTTTGATATCATCTTGTGCAGCTTTGATGTCATCCGCATTAACGTCTATTTTGGCTTCCAATGTGATTTTCACATATTCATCCAGTTCTTTCAACGTTGTAGCGAAGTCCTCGTCTGCCGATTGCAATGCCTCGATAGCGTCCTGAGCACTCTTGATAGCCTCTGTATTTTCTTTCACAGCGCCATTCTTCAGGTTGCTCAAACCAGCCTCAATACCATCAATACGAGCACCAAGCAATTTTGACGCTTCTTCGAATGCGGTAACATCGAGTTTCTTGTCAATGGCGGCCTGCATTGAATTTCTCAAAGCTTCCACCTGTTTCGTTGCTTCTTCAATAGCGTCAGCCTTTGCCTGTGCAGCAGCAGCTTCGGCCGCTTTCGCAGCAGCTAACGCTGTAGCAGCATCAGCCTTAGCCTGATCACCGGCAGCTTTGGCAGCATCGGCGGCAGTCTTGGCTTCAGCGGCAGCAGTCTTAGCAGCGTCAGCAGTAGCCTGAGCAGCATCAGCAGCAGCTTTCAAAGTAGTCAGCTGAGTCTGAAGGTCAGTAATAGTGCTTCCGCTTTTGTCAATTTGTTCTTGCAACCCCTTGATGTCATCATCGTAGTCTTTACAAGAAGTAAATGTACCCGCTGAAGCCGCTAATAGCGCTCCAAACAGGACGACACTTAAATACTTTTTGTTCATGATAAAAAACTTTTAATTTATAAATTAAAAAAATAATAAAAATATTGTTTCTCGTTTTGGATTATGAATTCCCTTACTACATCCCATGTTTTATTCCTTTCATTTCTTGTGCAAACCTCCTTTTCTTAATTTGTTTTCCACTTTCAATTACCTTACACAATATACTTTGAAGCATATAGACTATATTAGCCTTTCCCGTTACTCTGTAGGTAACGGGAAAACCTTTGTGCCTGCCCCGGAGGGGTAAGCAATACTGAAAAATCATTTATGGAATACAGAAACATCTTTACCCCTGCTTCTAAGAGGCGGCAGAGGGGAGGGAAATCTATTATCTAAAATTAAAAGCTACAAAAGTTTAATGCTAAGAAATCCGCTGTTTTATCGTGTTATTTGTCTTTTTTTAGTTGTTTATCAGAAAAAATATCATTTTTGTTTGCATGTTTTCCAAAATATATCCATCTTTGCAACGCTATTTAGCTCCGTTACCTACAGAGTAACGGGTTAAAAATCAACAAATTGCCAACAGCATTGAGTGTTTTATAAAATCCACCACCTTTTTATTGGCTTCATCTATTTTCTTATTCCGGAAAGGTTTGAGATACGTCTCGGTCACTGTGATCGAAGAGTGTCCCATAGCTTCAGAAATAACGCCCGGGTGAATTTCACAATAGTAAGCTGTCGTTGCCCATGTATGGCGGGCAGTATACGAACTAAGTTTATCCCCCAGTCCTAACATTTCACCTAGCAACATCAGTTGTCTATTGAAATTGCGGAGTGCCAACTGGTATTCATGATAAGCCTCCTTCGTCCCTTCCCGACTATTTAATAACGGAAATAAATAAGGAGATGACGTGTCATGATTCATATACCTCTTTAATATAGCCATCGCTTCCGGAGTTAAAGTCACTGACAAAGGACGCCCGGTCTTCCGCCTGCGGTAAGTGATCACATTGTCGTGCAAATCACTTTTACGCAAATAAGCAAGATCGACAA
>ERZ791622.728-NODE-728-length-13229-cov-2.19918_pt1 | contig 13229 bp, 6 predicted proteins | sample MGYA00510269_ERZ791622 | MGnify/ENA primary metagenome ERZ791622 (study PRJEB30046, sample SAMN00715191) | human gut metagenome | study: EMG produced TPA metagenomics assembly of the A metagenome-wide association study of gut microbiota in type 2... | reverse complement strand
TTGTTAGCCAATGAAACGTCTGTCATTGCTGAAAAAGCCAATGACATCAAAGGCAAAGTGCACTCTATGGCTGATGAAGCTAAGAAGTAATCAATCTGTTCATTATTGCAAAAACAGAGGGAGGCGGAGGATCATACCTACATTCTCTCTGTTTTTCATTATATATTTGTGATTGAATGAGCCTCACTCACCAATGAAGCCGGATAATCGCAAATCTCCAATATCTTAATTGCATTATGCTCGGTCGCAATTCCGCGTTTCAACTTGTAATCGAAAGACAGGATACCATCTTTCACCGACTCGCTGAAATAGTATAATTCGTATTCATCTTCCAGCATATCGGCCAGTTCTAGATCGTGCGTAGATACAAATACCACATTATCACTTTTCACCAGCCAGGAAAGCACAGCTTTTGAAATCGCTATCCGCTCCTTGGTATTGGTTCCTCTGAACAATTCATCAAGCAGGAAGAGATAATTCCCATGACCGCTTTCATCTACGAAATTCTTGATAGTCGTCACTTCCTGCATAAAGTAACTCTTATTCTCCATCAAGTTATCTCCCTGGTGGATGGAAGATAGAAGAGAAATTCCGGTATTTATCTCAAAGACTTCTGCGAAACAGGTATGAAGTGCTTTCGCTGCCAACAGATTCACTCCTATCGTACGCATGAAACAGGTCTTACCTGCCATATTCGAACCGGTTATCAATGCCGATTTCTCATGTAGTACCATATCGTTCGGAATACAGTTTTCTATCAGAGGATGATACACAGCCTGTGTACGCAATCGCTCCCCTGCCCTGTTATCTCCCGGCAGACAATAATAAGGTAGCTCCTCCCTCAAGATGGCAACAGACAAAATGGAATCCAGAAAACCTATGAAGCGGTAAACATTGTGAATAGCCGTCGCCTTCTCCTTCAACAGATGAAAAGTTCTGCCTACCGCATACGCTTCGTGGAGAAAGAATACCCGGATTAATTCCGCTACCATATAAAACATAATAGCCATGTCGTTATCCAGACTGAGGTTGAAACGGAAATAAGAGATATACTTCTTCAGCCCCTCTACAGCCTTCAGGTCATTCGTGATAGAAGGATCTACAGAGACAAACTCCTTGTTCTGCGCCAGCTTTCCCGCCTGTCTTATCATTTTCAGAAGTTGAGGTATGGAGAAAAAGTATCTCTGGATTTTCGCCTTATTACGATAGTGCAACACTGCATTCGCCACAAATGAAAAAACAAATAAAGTAAGAAACACTCCCGAATGAGTGAGCAGCATCAGAGCCAGAAACAGCAAAGGCAGAAACCGGCAGACATTAATAAGAGCCATCTCCTTGGCACCAATCCCTGTATTATCATTTTCCAGAATGGATACGATGGAATAAGCATCCGGTTTATCCAGTTCCTTCAGTGCATTGCTTAAAAGAGTACGCAATTCCGCATGAGTTGCCAATGAAGACAGAAGTGCTTCCTGCTTTTCCATACCGGAGGTTTTATCCGATAGCAGAAGATAATACAAGTACTGTCTGCCTATGCTGGAATGACAATAATCTATTTCGGCAAACAGGTCATCCAGATTCAGGTCGTCAATGCTGTTAGCAGATAAACCGGTTTCGCCTTCGGCATTTCTATAAAGGAAATAGTTCGCAATTTCGGACATGGTGTATTCTTTATGGTTCAGTAATTGTTTTGTGCATTTATTCAACCTCTTCCGTATCAAGGCAGAAGATCTGATATCATAAAGCCCTGTTTTATAATCAATTTATTGAATAAACAACAAATCTATTAAAATCAACTGGAAAAGCAAACCCTTTTAGGGATATTGTTTTGCCTGAACCAGTATTCTTTCATGAAAAAGCAGCGATTCACTGAAATCGGGAATAATTGCAAACTATACGTGTGATATCGTTATCCCCCACCCCAACGGAACCGCCTACCTTTGCAACATCAGAAAACAAGAATAAAACTCTAACGGAAAATAATATGAAACAGAAATTAATAACATTAGCAGGTCTGCTGATTTCGGGAACGATTTTAGCACAAGACGGAGGAACAATTATGAAGAAGTATGAAAATCAACTGCCGCAGGAAGGCAGAGGCAATGTGCATGTAGCCTATCAGGGAAAAGCTATCGATCAAATGATTTACGAGTTTATGGAAGAACAGGGCATACCAGGTATGACCCTCGCCATTGTACAGGCACCTTACATCCCGCGTGTAGTGGGCTACGGAGTAACAGATTTCGAAAAAGGAAATCTGGCAGCAGCAAAAACACTCTGGCCCATCGGTCCTATTTCGCAAGGCTTCACGGCAGTAGCCATCATGCAGCTATATGAGAAAGACAAACTGGACCTGAACGATGCTATTGGAAAGTACCTCAAGGATATTCCGGAGAACTGGAAAAAGATCAGTATCCTCCAGCTGATGCAACATAGTTCGGGCATTGCCGACTACCGTTCGCAAAAGGATTTTAGCGTATCCGCAGATTACCAACCCGAACAACTGATAAAAACGATAGAAGCTACCCCACTGGCTTTTGAACCGGGTACAGATGTAAAGCAGAGTGCTACAAACTTTCTGTTGCTGACTTCTATTATTGAGAAAGTAAGCAAGATGTCGTATCACAACTTCGTGAAGAAGTATCAGATAGATTACCTCGGTCTGCAACAGACCTATTTCGGAGAAGATTTAGCCAGAGTAAAACAAGAAGATGTTACAACGACTGCCAATGTACACCAGATTTTCAAGAAAGATAAAGACTACATCAACCCGTCAGAGACGGCATCAGGATATATAGAAAAGGATGGTAAATTAGTTGTCGCCCCTGCTATCAGCTCCTCCTCAATGAAAGGTTTTTCTGATATATGGGCTTCTGCCGAAAATGTCAGCCATTGGGACATCGGCCTTGCCGGAGGTGTACTGATAGCTAAACCGGGAAACCGGGACATGATCTATAAGCCTACAAAACTGGCAAATGGAAAGATGGTTCCTGCAATAGCCGGCTGGCAGTTCTACAACCACAAAGGTCTGATGGATATAAAAGGAAGCGTATCGGGACATTCAGCTTTTCTGAGCCGCTTTACGGATGCATCAGAGTTGGTATGCGTAACTCTGCTTGCCAACAAAGAAGGAGTTGACCTGACAAACCTGGGACGCAAAATTGCTGCTGCCTTCGATAGCAACAAGATGGGAACAGGTGCCAATGATAACCTGCTCTATACCTACGAAAGCCAATTCAGCGTAGCAGAAACAATGGCCCGCATCGAACAGACTCTGAAAGCTATGGGGATACCTGTATTCGCCAAATTCGACCATGGCAAAAATGCTGAAGAGGTAGGTCTTGAACTTCGTCCGAACCAAGTTATCGTTTTCGGTTCACCCAAGGTAGGAACCCAATTAATGCAGGAAAATCCCAGCATCTCCATTGAATTACCACTGAAGATATCTGTCTGGGAAGACAAGAACGGTAATGTATGGGCTACTTTCCCGCAAATGAGAGTGATGGGTGCAGAATACGGTCTTGATAAAAAACCGGTTATAGGGAAAATGCAGGAGCTGTTAGAAAAGATAGTTATTCAATCGGCAAGTATATATTAAGTAAAAACAGAAACACAAAAACTCTATATAAAAAACGGAGCGGGGACTATCTTTTTAGATACATCCCCGCTCTACTTTATTATGGGTAATACTAAAGGCACTACCCTAACTCTTTATCTACAAATTATGCTTTATCCGCAATGGAAATACTTATTAACCAGTTTTAGCATTTCCTCCTGATTGTCACGTACCTCACTACGCAAGGTACGATCTTCATAGGAACGCAATTTACTGATAATTCCATCAACCATTGCAGGACTAAATACATGATACTCTTCGAAAATAGCACGCTGTTTTTCCAAGCAATCGGCAGAAGCGGCACAGCTATCAGGGAGTTGAGCCAATTGTTTCAGCTTATCTTCATTTTCCTTCTTATGAATATTCACATTCACATAGGTCTTTTCTGCAATCTCCAAAGCATTTTCAATTTCAAAACCATGACGACATGCTACGGCCAATCCGGCTATCAGTTGGTACAAATCGGCAGAACCGTCCGGAGAGCGCATTTCCACAGTTTGTTTCTGTGTAGTATCATAGTGGCTGGGAGCTTCCAACGGATTAGCCAGCATACACATATCTGTCTTTGCCGACCATCCCAGCGGAACACGTACCAATACAGAACGGTTACGATCACCCCAGCAAATATTTGTCGGAGCTTCCTGATGCGGCACCAAACGGAAATAAGAAGTAGGATTCGTATTACCGAAAGCTGTAATGGAAGGTGCAAGCTCCATCATTCCCGCAATAGCCTTACGGGCAGTTTCAGAAAGTACACCATCTTTCAACATCTGGTTTTGACCGTCTTTCATAATACGCATATGGATATGCAATCCTGAACCGGCCTTTCCGGCTGTAATTTTCGGAGCAAACGTAATGTCATACCCGTATTGATAAGCCAGATTACGGATAACCCATTTCGCAATCATCAACTGATCGGCAGCCAGGTCCGCACGTACCGGCAGGAATTCAATTTCATTCTGCTCATAGATTTTACCGTCAAGCGTGAAGTTACCTACCTCGGAATGCCCGTATTTGATCTGTCCGCCCGCCTTTGCAATATACAGCATACAGTCGGTACGGAAATCATTGAACTTAGCATAAGGAGCAGATTCATGATAGCCACGTTGGTCAGTGGCAGGGAACAGTCCACTATCTTCTGATATCACATAATATTCCAATTCGCCCATAGCCTGGAATTCCATTCCGGTTACATCAGTAAAGGCTTTGCAAGCTTTACGCAACGTATATTCCGGTGAACTTTCCAGAAGTTCTCCATCTTTATTGAAGTAAGAGCACAGCATGGAAAGTGTTGTAGTTTCAGCAAAAGGATCGATAAAGGCTGTACAAAAACGCGGCACTACATACAAGTCGCTACTGCCCGCTTCGATAAACGGGAAAAGGCTTGACCCGTCCACACGCTCACCACAAGTCAGTATGGCATCAAGGTAAGCAGCATCGTTAATGACAAAATTCAATGTTTTCAGTCGCCCGTCTGCTGCGGGATACATGAAGTTCACCATGCGGATATCGTTCTCCTTGATATAAGAAATAATGTCTGCTTTCGTAAATTCGGAAGCCGGTTTTTGAAGAGCAGCCACCAGTTGGTTGGCGCTCATTGATAGTTCCTGATTCATACGTTGGTTGTTTTTTAAGTTATTGTATGGTTAACAATGTGTTGTCATGCAATGATTCCCCACAAAGATAATATTTTATAATAACTTCAATATATATGATACTCAAAAAAAGAAATAAAATGAAGGTTTGGCAAAAGGTGATAGGATAAACTATTTGTATATTCGGGTTGTTATAATAAGAAAAGTTATAGGAAATAGTAACCCGGGCTACTATTCCTTTTTTCCGTCATATCCCCACTTTACATAAATAGCACCCCAGGCAAACCCTGCCCCAAACGCTGTAAAGATGAGGTTATCGCCTTTCTTTAGCTTATCTTCAAAATCCCAGATACAAAGCGGAAGTGTGGCAGCACTCGTATTACCATAACGCTCGATGTTAACCATCACTTTCTCGGTTGGAATCTCCAAGCGTTGCGTTACAGCAGTGATAATGCGCTGGTTGGCCTGGTGGGGAATTACCCAGTCAATATCATCTTTACTTAAATGGTTTCTTTCAATGACAGCTTCACAAGCATTAGCCATATTAGCTACGGCATATTTGAAAACCGTACGCCCTTCCTGATAAATGTAATGCATGTGATTATCTAGCGTATAATAGGAAGGAGTACATACAGAACCACCCGCTTTAATATGTAGGAAAGGTAGCCCTTTACCATCCGTTCTCAATACTGAATCCATTACACCTAAATCTTCCGTAGTAGGTTCCAGCATGAAGGCTGCCGCACCATCACCGAAAATAGGGCAAGTAGCACGATCGGTATAATCTATGATTGAAGACATTTTCTCAGCCCCTACCACGATAATCTTCTTGTAGTTTCCCGAACGAATAAAGTTAGCTCCCGTCTCCAGCGCATACAGAAAACCGCTGCAAACTGCCTGTACATCGAAAGCAAAAGCACGTTTCAATCCCAGTCGCTCACACAAGATGGAAGCTGTAGAAGGTAAACGATAGTCAGGAGTGGTAGTAGCGACAATCACCAGATCTATTTCATCCGGTTGAGAATTCGTACGTTGCATTAACTGTTTGGCAGCTTTGCGGGCCATATACGAAGTTCCCAGTCCCTCTTCATGCAGAATACGCCTTTCCTTTATGCCTATACGCCCCATAATCCATTCATCGGTGGTATCGACCATTTTAGAAATCTCATCATTGGTTAGGATATAATCGGGCACATATCCTCCGACTCCCGTAATTACTGCGTTTATTTTCTCCATAAGCTCTGCCTCGTTTAGTTAATTCTGATTATAGGGACAATTATATATAAGTGATACTTAAGAAAATGCGGGCGCAAATATACAGAAAAGACTATGAATTCCAAGAATTGGCCAAAAACACTTTGGTCTTTTACCAATGAAAAGGAATAATTGACCAAAATTTCGTTGAATATTATTTCTTAATCCAAATATTGACGATTTCTGAGATAAACATTTGATGTTTGGAAGGTTCGTTTTTATAAGCTTCTTCTATGATTTTTGATTTATAAGGTTCGGTCAGATCCGTATTCCTTCCTGACATTGTACCGCATATACGCAGAACATTGCGATATTTTTCATTAAAGAAGCTGAGGGTAAAACTCTCATGCTGTTGAAGAAATTAACAAGTATAGCGGGTATCGCGTATAAAAATAAAGGTAGAAGGACATGCATACGATATATTATTAGATAGCACTCCCTGGTCATACAAACTCATACGGTTACCATGGATGGAAAATATACTCAAGGTTAACTGGATATAAACTCCGATTCTGGCAACAGCTCAGAAATTCACTTTTACATTAAAATAATCAGTATAGAAGACTTTTATCTTCTATACTGATTAAATATTTTATGCAATCGTTATTGAAGAATCCAAATAAACATCCTGAATGGTATTCAATAATTGAATGCCCTCTTCCATTGGCTTTTGGAATGCTTTCCGTCCGCTGATCAATCCCATTCCACCGGCACGTTTATTAAAGCCCGCCGTAACAACAGCATCACGCAAATCCGATTCCCCATGAGATTCACCGCCGGAATTAATCAAACCGACACGCCCCATATATCCATTAGCAACCTGGTAGCGGCAAAGGTCGATAGGATGTGAAGTTGCGAGTTCAGAGTACATTCTTTCATCCGTTTTACCAAAGTGAATAGCTGTGAATCCGCCATTATTGGAAGGAAGTTTTTGCTTTACAATATCAGCCTTGATAGTCACTCCGATGTGGTTGGCCTGTCCGGTAAGGTCGGCTGCCGCATGAAAATCTGTGCCATCCTTCTTAAAATCATTGTTTCTGAGATAACACCAGAGAATAGTTGCCATACCCAACTCATGAGCATATTCAAAAGCTTGTGATATCTCAATAATCTGACGACGACTTTGCTCCGAACCGAAATAGATAGTAGCACCAACAGCTACCGCACCCATATTCCATGCTTCTTTTACGGTTCCAAACATCACCTGATCGTAAGAGTTTGGATAAGTAAGCAGTTCATTATGGTTCAGTTTTACAACGAAAGGTATTTTATGGGCATATTTACGGGCAACAGCCCCTAATATACCAAATGTGGATGCAACTGCATTGCAACCTCCTTCGATTGCCAGTTTCACTATATTTTCAGGATCAAAATAGATTGGATTAGGAGCGAATGATGCTCCGGCTGTATGTTCTATATCCTGGTCGACCGGCAGAATGGATACATACCCGGTATTCGCCAAACGTCCATGCCCGTACAAAGCCTGTAAGCTATTAAGGGTACGCACATTTCTATCAGAATCCACCCAGATTTTATCAATCACATCAGGTCCAGGAACATGAATTAATTTCTTATCTATTGTCTTACACGTATGGTTCAGGTAATATTCTGCCTGTTGTCCCAACAAATCAACTGTTTTACTCATAATATATCCGTTTTTAATTTAGAATCATGCTAAATAAACAGTTTTCTTTGTCGATTGTTTTATCGCGAAACCGAAAAACGATTGCTTCTCTCAGAGCAAGTTACAGACCCAGAACTTCATCTATAAGTATTAGCGTGATTCTACCTTTCGGATGGCATTTATGAAGGATTAGCCTCTCATTGCGGATACGTTCCGACGAGGAACAAAATGTGTCTATGAGACAGATTGATAAGCTTCTTGATTAGTTTTTCCGGGAAAGCCATAAGCATAGTATGAATTATCGGTGATATTTTCCTTTATCTTTTACCAGTATCACCTTTAACTGCGGATCGAAGAGCATCTCGCGTCCTACGGAAGACAACAAAAGTTGTAACTGACTGCTACGATGTTCCCAAGTTAATAGATCTATAGAACGATTCAAACTTTCTTTTATCTCAGTATACCAACATCCGGGAAAGGACAAAGCACTCACAACCTTTCTATCTACAATTTCCTGCAAGCCCTTAATAAAGCACTTCTGTTCTTTTCTACTTAAATCATCCGGATCATCATAAGGTATATAATATGAAGTATAGTAACCATTTTGAGTAAAGACTTCCAAAGCTTTCCAATTTTGCCCTTCTATAATCAACCGTTCTTTCTTTATCTGAAAATATTCCATTAACTTATTCAAACTTAAAAGTGCCGTTATTCTATTCTCAGAAGTCAGATTCTTTATATCCAGCCACATTTTACCTTTTTCCTTTTTCATAAAAGAAAAATAAGATGCCAAACTCAGATTGAAGCTGGTATCAGCATCATGCGTTACATCAAATTTCCGATTCTCACGGAAAATGAGATCGACTTCTATATTCGGATAAATCAGATGCTTCTCATATAACTTCTCCATCGAATTACAACGATGGAGCCAGACTTTATCCGGATAACGGCCTATCTCCCGGAATCCCATAAAGAGGATACACATCAATGTCAATACGATTCCCACCACAAGATGAATTGTTTTCATAATCAGTTTCGATAAAAAAATATTTGAAATAAGTTTTTAGATCCCTGTTTGGGTAATGATATTGCCTGTTTGTAATGACAAATATAAGTTTTTTTATTCAGATAAAAGAATAGAAATAGACGAATCGCCTGTTTCTTGTTGCTAAACTTTCCGAAACGCAAATGTTATTAGACTGCTAATGAAACAAAATTCATTCATTCTGGTGGATATTTAACTAATATTTTATAATTTTGCAGATGTATTTTTTGAATCTTTTGCGAGAAATATGAAAATATCTTTAAACATTAGACGAATTTTTCTTTTTACTGTCCTTTTCATCAGTAGCTCCGTAAGCAGGTGCCAGGTTTATAAATACATAGGACTGGAAAACGGCCTGAGCAACCAGAAAATATATTATATCCAAAAAGACCGAAGGGGATATATGTGGTTCCTAACCCAGGAAGGGGTAGACCGCTATGACGGAAAATATATCAAGCATTACAATTTTTCAGACGACAGTATAAAGCTGGACTCACGAATTGCTTTGAACTGGCTCTATATGGACAGCGGGAATATATTATGGGTAATCGGTCAGAAAGGTCGTATTTTCAGATATGATTCACAGCATGATAAATTCAAACTGGCCTACGTACATCCGGAACTGATCAGAAATAAACCACAGGCATTTCTAAATTACGGTTATTTGGACAAGAGCGACCGCATCTGGCTATGTTATAAAGATAGTATTACATGGTATGATATCCGTACCGGAACGACTTTGCATATGCCGACACCAGTCAACGGTGAAATAACTGCCATTGAACAGACGGATGACAACCATTTCTTTATCGGTACAGGAAGTGGCCTGTTTCATGCCAGGATAGAAAAGGGAAAACTGAATATAATGCCTGATAAAATGATGGAAGGTATCGGCACATCAGTACATGAACTCTACTACCATGCTGTTTCAAAACAACTGTTTGTGGGAAACTATAAAGAGGGAATACTTATATATGACGTGGGGAAAACAGGAAAAGTCATCCCTTGTCAATCACCCAGCAATGTAGAGATAAACCGGATCGTTGCTTTGAATGCCCATGAACTTCTAGTAGCCACGGGTGGGAAAGGTGTATATAAACTGGATATGAATACATGCATGAGTGAGCCCTATATAACAGCTGATTATAATAGTTATAACGGGATGAACGGAAACAATATCAATGATATTTATGTGGATGAGGAGGAACGCATCTGGCTTGCCAATTATCCTACCGGTATTACCGTCCGTAACAACCGCTATGGAAGTTACGACCTGATAAGGCATTCCCTTGGCAACAGTCTTTCACTGGTGAACGATCAGGTTCATGATGTACTGGAAGACAGTGACGGTGACCTCTGGTTTGCAACCAGCAACGGTATCAGTCTTTATCAGACCGATACAAAAGAATGGCGCTCGTTCCTCAGTTCCTTTGATCCGGTACCGGATGATGAGAATCACATCTTTTTGGCACTGTGTGAAGCCTCTCCCGGAGTGATATGGGCCGGCGGTTTTATGTCAGGCATTTGCAAGATAGAAAAGAGGAAAGGATTTAAGATTAGCCATCTTTCTCCTGCTGCTATTGCAGGAGTACGCCCTGACCAATATATATTTGACATTAAGAAAGATTCGGGCGGTGATATCTGGTCCGGTGGATATCATCATTTGAAGCGCATCAATCTTGAGACAAAAAGTGTGCGTCTATATCCGGGAGTAAACTCCATCACTACCATTCAGGAAAAAGACACCCGGCAGATGTGGATTGGTACAAGAATGGGGCTCTACCAGCTTGACAAGGAATCGGGAGTTTATCAGTATGTTGACCTACCCATTGAATCTCCCTATATATGCGCTCTATACCAGAGAAACGACGGCATTCTATATATCGGTACCCGTGGAGCTGGCTTGCTTGTATATAACATTAATAAAAAGAAGTTCATCCATCAGTACCGTACAGACAATTGTGCGCTGATTTCCGACAATATCTATACTATTCTTCCGCGTCAGGACGAGAGTCTCCTTATGGGTACGGAAAACGGAATTACTATTTATTCACCTAGAGAGCACTCCTTCCGCAATTGGACGCGGGAACAAGGATTGATGAGTGTCAATTTCAATACCGGCTCTGCTACAACCTATAGCAAAAATACACTTGTTTTTGGTGGAAATGACGGGGCTGTCAGATTTCCGATAGACATACAAATACCGGAACCGCATTACTCACGTCTATTACTACGCGATTTTATGATAGCCTATCATCCCGTTTATCCGGGCGATGACGGTTCTCCGCTGGAAAAGGATATTGACGAGACCGACCGACTGGAACTGGCCTACGGACAAAACTCCTTTTCTCTTGATGTAGCTTCCATTAATTATGATTATCCTTCCAACATTCTTTATTCATGGAAGATTGACGGTTTTCATAAAGAGTGGAGCCGTCCGAGCCTAGACAATCGAATTGTTGTAAGAAATCTGCCTCCCGGCAGTTATACATTACAGATTCGTGCCATATCCAATGAAGAAAAGTACAAGACCTATGAAACAAGGAGCATTCAGATTGTCATAACACCTCCGGCATGGGCCAGTGTATGGGCTATGGCTGGATATGCAATCCTACTGGTGTTGGTTATGGTTATCATATTCCGTATCATCATACTGCACAGACAGAAGAAGGTTTCGGATGAAAAAACACGATTCTTCATTAATACAGCCCATGATATACGTACTCCACTTACATTAATAAAAGCTCCGCTGGAGGAAGTCATAGAAAACCGTATGGTGAAGGAACAGGCATTGCCGCATATAAATATGGCTCTTAAAAATGTGAATGCATTGCTTCAGCTGGCGACCAACCTGATAAATTTCGAACGGGTAGACGTCTACTCTTCCACCCTTTATGTTTCTGAATATGAATTGAATTCCTATATGGATAATGTTTGTGCTACTTTCCGCAAATATGCTGAAATGAAACATGTCAGGTTTGTTTACGAAAGCAATTTCGACTATTTGAATGTATGGTTTGACAGTGACAAGATGGGATCTATTCTGAAGAATATCCTGTCAAATGCATTGAAGTATACACCTGAAGGTGGCAGCGTACACATTTATGCCTGCGAGGAAGGAAACTCCTGGAGCATCGAAGTGAAAGATACCGGAATCGGCATTCCCTCATGCGAACAGAAGAAACTGTTCAGGAATTGTTTCCGGGGTAGTAATGTCATTAACCTAAAAGTGACAGGTAGCGGAATCGGTCTGATGCTGGTATACAAACTGGTCAAGTTACATAAAGGCAGGATTCAGGTTCAAAGTACTGAGCATGAAGGCACTTGCGTGCAGGTTACTTTCCCGAAAGGGAACAGCCATCTACATAAAGCAAAATTTATCTCCCCCAAGACACCGAATGAATGTTCGGAGACCATCGTACCTGATGGCACTTCAGGGTTATCCATGGAAACATCCCAAGTAAACGGCTCTTTACAACGTATCCTGATAGTAGAAGACAATGATGATTTGCGCAATTATCTTATTGATATGTTCAAAACGAGTTATAATGTCCAGTCCTGCCCGAATGGAAAGGAGGCACTTGTCATAATACGGGAGTTTAACCCAAATCTCGTCATATCCGATATAATGATGCCCGAAATGGGCGGAGACGAACTCTGCTCAGCTATAAAAGGTGATCTTGAAATATCTCATATTCCAGTCATTTTGCTGACTGCACTGGGAGATGAAAAAAATATGCTCGAAGGACTGGAAATCGGAGCGGATGCCTACATCACCAAACCTTTCAGTGTAGGGATACTCAAAGCAACGGTCAAAAACATACTTGCAAATCGTACTTTACTCCGTCAGGTTTATAACAGCATTGAAGATAGAGAACAAACTCTTCCAGTCAATTGCACCAATACCTTGGACTGGAAATTCATAGCCTCTGTCAAGGAATGCATAGAGAATAACATGGGAAATTCGGACTTCAATGTAGACATACTCAGTAGTCAGCATCACATGAGCCGTACAAGTTTCTTCAACAAATTAAAGGCATTGACCGGTTACGCTCCAGCTGATTATATCCGGATGATACGTTTGCAACATGCCTC
>ERZ791622.723-NODE-723-length-13275-cov-2.66331_pt1 | contig 13275 bp, 17 predicted proteins | sample MGYA00510269_ERZ791622 | MGnify/ENA primary metagenome ERZ791622 (study PRJEB30046, sample SAMN00715191) | human gut metagenome | study: EMG produced TPA metagenomics assembly of the A metagenome-wide association study of gut microbiota in type 2... | reverse complement strand
TTTGTTAGGGCATACAAATACCAGAATGACAACCCATTATGCCAAGTTAATAGACAGGTGTATAGGTGAACAAATGGACAAGTTAATGGACACATTTGGAGAAGAAGGTAACGATTAAGGTTAGTTAAAATCCAATCAATCCCACTTACAGTAAGCAATGTAGGTGGGATTTTCTTTTTAACTTTACACCAGAATTTAATTAATATATGAATGGAACAGATTAATGCCTACGATAATGTTGGAGCACACAATGCCATTAAATCCATAATGTTAAAAAAGGAACGCATCAGCATGCAATTAGGCATGGATAAAGGAGGATATGACTGTGCTTGGTTAGAATCCAAAACAGAAGCAAAGTTTAAATATCAATTATCAGAAGAAGGTTTCTTCTGGTTACTCAGATACATGCAGAAAGGAGAGACAGAAGACTATGGTGTAAAGCCATCCCAAGTTACTCCAGAAGAAAATATTGGTGGTGATTTCCAATTAGCAATGCTACATGCGTTTATTGATTGCGAGTTTCATGTACATTGCACCCCTCTATTTAGAGAAGTAAATGGCTACATTAGTGCTTTGGCTTCATTTGCAAATGGTAAAGTATTGTTTAAAGTTAGGCGTACAGAAGAATTAATAGATTACCTAAGAGAAAAAGGGTTTGCAATTTAGCTTAACGACCTACATAAGAGAAGTTATTCATACCCTACCAATCAGAGAAGTACAATGATAATCAAGCATATAGAGATAAGAGATACTACCAACAAAAAGATTCAGTATCTGACAGAGGTACTACCAGAAATCCCTACTAATACCATACTTTATAAAAAACTCACTGGACTTGGTGCTACCTATGGTGAAATCAAAGCTAACAGGAATTCTATCATTGTAGAGCCTAATGTTCCTGTTATTATAGGTAAATGCAATGATAGCAAACATAAGGAAGACAACCTGTTTGGAGTATATGAAGGTATCTATACAGACGATATAATTAAATATCTGGAAAAGAGTAAGCACAAGTATTACAAGATACTTACTACCCCAGAGAGTTTTAAGAAAGTAAAAGATGCTTTTGAAGCAATGGATATGGATATACGTTTCAAATGTTTTCTATTATTCGACGAATGCCATAAAGTTGTTAAGGATATTGATTACAGAGGTGATATAACATTACCCCTTGATGATTTCTTTGAATTTGAACAAAAAGCCCTCGTATCAGCTACACCTATAGAATTAACAGACCCTCGCTTTGGTAAACAGAATTTTCAAATTATAGAAATTAAACCTACATTCGACTATACCAAAACTATACTGATTAGCCATACCAATAATATATTAAAAGATACAAAAGACGTTCTTTCATTAATTAGAGGCAAGAATAACAATGACAATAATCAGTGTAATTGCTTCTTTATAAATTCAGCAGATGTTATCTATTCACTAATGACGCAAATGAATATTTTGGACAATTCAGCAGTCTTTTGCGCTCCAAAAAGTGTGGATAAGTTAAAGCAACAGAAGTTCAAGAACGCATATCCCAAATGGAGTAAAGAACACATGAAACAACACAACTTCTTTACTTCCAGATACTATAACGCATTGGATATTGAATTGGAAGAAAAGCCAGACGTTATTATCATAACTGATATTTTCTTTGCAGAGCAAACTATGACAGACCCTTACAGTGATGTTATCCAGATAATAGGAAGATTTAGGAATGGAGTTTCCAATATTATTCATATTACCAATACAAAACAGGACTTACCTCAACGAAGCCCAGAAGAAATTAAGCAATTCATCAATAGTAGTGAAGCCATTTACAACACCCTAACCAGTTACTATAACACAGCCACGACTAAGGAAGCAAGAGACGCATATCGTTCAGCACTTGACAGCCTACCATATAACAGATTACTTGATAAGAATAATAACAAGAACTGGTTTGCCATCGACAATTATATCAACGAAGAAACCTTAAAAGGATATTATCACGATAAGAATTCACTCATTAATGCTTATAAGAATGTAGATACTTTCCATGTTGAAATGATGAACTTCTACTATCCATTAGGAGATACAGAGCGACTTAAGCGAGAAAATAAATCCATATCAATCAAGGAGAAACGAAAAGTAGTAGTTGCGCAACTGGATATGTTGGGTGAGTGTATTACAGAAATGGATATAGAGTTTAAGAAAGAGCTTATCTGGACTGATGCTTTTATAGTGGAAGCATACGACTGTTTAGGAAAAGAAGAAATAGAACGTTTGAATTATTCTCAACCCAAAATAAAGGAAGCTATAATTTTAAAACAGTATAAAGGTAAAAGTCAAGGAGGGGAAACCATCTTACTAATTAAGAACTCATTTAAGGTAGGACAAAAGTACAAGTTAGATTACATTAAGAAAGAAATCAAACGCATCTATGAATTAATGGAAGTTCCTGCCCATAAAGCTATTACAAGCAGAACTATTGATGAGTTCTTTCATACAGACGATTCTTGGATTGGTAAGGATAAGGCTAAACTGATTATCAGCGAAAGAGTTTAAGAAGAGTTGGGGCTACCACTACTTTTTTTGAGGAAGAAGGTTTTTATAGCCCCCCTTAAAAAAAAGTTGAATGTTTGAAATCAATTCACAATTATCAATAACATCTAAAATATCATATCTAATAGTTCAGTTATCGACAATCTGAATTATTGGGTATCATCATTACTTAAATATGACTATTCAAAGTTGTGGTCTTTTCATTAGGACACTTACCAGAAGTTCAGTATCTTTGTATTACTTCAAGTAAATGAAATACAGACACTTCCAACTTACCAAGATTGACGACAAATAACCTATCTAAAGTCAAGTTTACCACAATGGAAGAATTTACCTATGAGCAAATTAGAGAAAAAGCACTAAAACAGGGAGTACCAGATACCAAACGACACGTAAGCCTGTGGGCTACCCTTAACAATTACATGAGATGTAGGAGAATGAAACAAGGTAAGAGATTTACCACTTATGTACTGTTACAGATGTTGGCTTACTAAAAACATAATAATCTGAGATAAAGAGTTAATTTTATAAGATTATAAGGGTGTGCTTATTCACTTTTTGAAGCGTGCTCTTTCACCCCCTGTCTACATTCCAGATACTACATTCCATATAGCCTACCTGCAAAGTTCTTGCGAACTTTTTAGTAGGTGAGCTAAGTAATAATACACAAATCAATTAATATGTGGTATTACAATAATAATTTCTATGAGAAACTAAGCGAATTGAGAAAAAGAAACAGATTAAGCTCTACTAAATTAAGATTCTTATTAAAGACCAATCAAGTCATATTGATACAACATATTGAGCGTTTGCCTTATGAGTTACGAAATACTACCATTCAAGGATTATACAGTAATGAGCAATAATCTGATGCAGAACTTAGGTTGTTCTGACGTTTACAGAACCTATGTATTACTACTTACAGCAGATAAAGAAATGCTGAGAACTGATACTACCTTAGGGCAATTAGCAGTATTTGTTGGAGATGAAGAGAGTAATTACAAAAAGGGAAAGACTTCTAAATCATTCAATGACAAATTGAGGGAAACTGGTGAGGTTTCCATTACAGATAAAGATAGTGGATGTACAGACAGACATTGGACTGATTACACATTTCTCCCAGTAATGAAAGGGCATTATAAGAGAATTGGCAGAGAGTTCTACGATAACTATAATACTCTTGATTTAAAACTAAGAGGATTCATTTTAAAACTGTTCAGTGTGACAGAACCACATAGTTACATTATAAAATCGTCCATGAGGGAATTAAAGAAGCTCATCCACATGGGACATGATACTATCAATTCGCAAATTAAGATATTAAAGGATTTGGATTTGTTAGAAGAAATAGGAGATTACAAAGTGCTAAAAGTTAAAGGATTGAGAATAGACATCCCCAAAGATAGTTATGTAGAAGAAATGAAAGCTATGTTTGAGCACATGATTATGGTTAATGAGAGTAACAATATTCCATTATCCAGAGAATGTATGATTTACAAGAAATATAAAGAGAATGATTTTAAAGACATAAGGAATATGTACGCATTAATGAAAAAGCTCGTTAATGGTACTATTGGCAGGAAAACCAAGACAAAAGAAAAAGTAGTAACTGATATTATAATGTAATCATAGATAAAGTAGCACCATTACATACTACTCAAACGATGCAGCATATAAACTACCCCTCTAAATAAGCCCCCCTACCTTTTTAAATTGAAGGTTACTTTATGTAAAGTTATCTCTATTTAGAATAGCTACATATCTAAAATTTCAAATTCATAAATATGTAGAGCGATTTAAACACCCCCACTGTAACCAATAATGCCCCCCACCAAGATTTGAGATAAATTATAATATGCGTGAAAGTTCACAGCCTCAAACTCAAAAAGTAGTACCTATTTTAAACCTTTCGACATATCCAGTCTAAAGGCTTATATAGTGATACACACATTTCAGTCTGATTTGTGAGCTTTCATTTTCACATTCGCATTTACTCAAAATTTACAAAGTACTCATTATTAAAATTGGGCTTATGGAAACAGGAGATTATCTATTAGTGGTAGTTCTTATTGTGTTGGTGGTAGTTGGGTTAATCATTAATCCAGTAATCGCTATTGCATTTGTTTTCTTTCTATTCATGCGTGGCAGTGTTAAAAAGCAAGAAGCTGAAAACAAGAGCAATGCAAAGTATTACAGAGATGTTATACAAGGCAAAAGGGATGCAAGAATAGCAAAGGAATTAGAGAGGAACAAGAACACTAAAAAATAGATTATGGAAGCATTAGACTTACTACCTAAGAGAAGAAGTGATTTACAAGAAATCGCTGAAACAGTTGATTACATGGAAGTAGTGGAACAACCTAAAAAGGATAATCTACACTTCATTGAAGCTAACACAAAAGAAGTTGATTTACAGCATTTAAAGACAGATTGTATTGTGCCAGTCTTTTCTAAGGACAATGAACTTACAATCTCACACCCTAACTTTATTGAAACTGTTTGGGATGCTGCAAACTCATTCTTTAGTGGTGAACGAATTGACAAACCAGACATTAGAGTATCACACATTGTTAAAGGTCGTATTCCAGAAGCTATACACAAACCAGTGAACCAACTTTTAGAATCTGACAAGACACAATACTATGAGAGAATGATGTTCTGTTTTGAAGTGCCAACTATCTATGAAACGATTGAAGGGAACAAACTTACCTTATCTATTGGTGGCGTTCGTGCCTATAATCACATGAATCTATATTCCAAAAAGGGAATAGAGAAATTCAAGGTCTTTATAGGGTTTAAGAATCAAGTATGTTGTAACTTATGTGTGTTTACTGATGGGCTGAATAGCTGTTTGGAAGTTTCTAATACTAACGAGTTATATCGTGTCGTATTGGAAATGTTCAACAACTACAATCCAGCCAAACACATACATTTGATGCAAACGCTTACTGATTCTTATCTTACTGAACACCAGTTTTGCCAACTATTAGGAAGAATGAGACTTTATCAATCATTGCCACAAGGCTATCAAAAGGACATTCCAAGAATGTTGCTTACTGATACACAAATTAATAGTGTATCTAAAGCATACATACAGGATGAAAACTTTGGTAGTTTAGGCAGTGATATTAATATGTGGAAATTCTACAATTTGCTGACAGGTGCAAATAAGAGTTCCTATATTGATAGTTTCTTAGACAGGTCGTTAAATGCTACAGAAATGGCAGTAGGCATAAATTCAGCCTTACATGGGGATGAGAAATACAAGTGGTTTTTAGATTAGTGGTATTTGGGAGTATTCAGTATTCTCAATTTACCATTACTAAAACATTCACTTCTCTACAAAGTGAACATTCTGTTATCATTCAAGTAGTTAGATTACATCTAACATTTGGGTGCTACATGGAATGTTCACTTTCATTCACCTACTATTAAAACTGAACATTATGCATTTAAAGTACAGCCAAACCACAAGCGATTTTTTGCAATGGGATGAAGCAATGAAACTAATACGTTTACTCTATAAAGATGCTAACTACAAAATGAGCTTACTTATTAGTTTGGGTTGCTTTTGGGGATTGCGTATTAGTGACATTCTTTCTTTAAGGTGGAATGATATTCTGAATGTAGACGAATTTTCTATTATTGAACACAAGACAGGGAAACAACGTACCATTAGAATTAATTCCCAACTAAAGCGACATATTGCAGACTGTTACAAGCAAATTAATCCCATTGGAATTAATGCACCTGTTTTAGTCAGTCAAAAGGGAACAGTGTACACAATCCAAAGGATTAACATTATTCTAAAGGAGATTAAAGCAGAGTACAAGCTATCAATTAAGAACTTTAGTTGCCATAGTCTAAGAAAAACATTTGGCAGACAAGTTTATAATCAGAATGCAGATAACGCTGAACTTGCTTTAGTCAAATTAATGGAGTTGTTCAATCATTCCAACATAGCCATAACCAAACGCTACTTAGGATTAAGACAGGAAGAACTACTACAGACCTATGATTGCCTAACATTTTAGCGCACAACTTATTTGTTAATACAAACGCTTTAAGTATCTTTGTCCCAATTCCAGCTATGGAAGGACATATTTACGAAAAGGCGTTTTGTTATTGTCTCTATTCATCGAATCTTGCAAATTTGAAAACCATACAGAGACGATAACAACAACGCCCATGCTTATGTTATATACCTATTCTAACAAAATAGTCTATATATCGTTTAGGCATGGGCAACTGTTGTTATATCTTGTATGGTAGGTTTTGCAAGAACCTGATGAATGAGATATGCAATTAGTTCCCATGCCTTTTTTATGTTCGTTTACCAAAGGGGACAGGTAAACACAATTTATAGACTTATGGAATGGTTTGTTAGTATTATCATTGCCTTATTAGTTATCTATGGCTTCAAATCTGCCAAATATGGAAATGTGAAGGGTAATATCGTCACATGGATAATCATTATAATCCTTATCATTTGCTTAGTCAAATGTATTAGTTGATTTCTTATTAATCACCTCTAAATTCAAATGTTATGCCAATTAAAGAAACAGGAACTCCATGGTTCTTTGCTCCCAATTTGAGCCTTGATGCTAAAGTGCTATTAATAGCGCAAATGAACTTTATGATTCAGAAGTTTACAATACCACATGGTTGTAAATCCAGTTCGTATGTCTTTACTTATTTGCAAAAGGTAAAAGAAGAGATTAAATTCACAGATAGTAATGTTAGTGAAGCTACTGAAAGAGTAACTAACTTATCAACCAATAATGATAACATATTAAGAATGCTTAGAAATGCGTTATCAAGTTCCAGACAAAACAGTTATTGCAAGGATATTCTTAACACTCTTGCTCTGCATATTAGAAATGAAGTCAAAGACTTTGTTATTACAGGTATGCTAAATGATTACATAGACAATCATATTGATGTTACATTAAAATAATACACTAATAAAACTTAGATAATATGGAATACTCAAAAGAAGATAAAGAAGTGATTAATAAGGTCATGAAAGAAGTATCAGATATAAATTCATACATGACACAAGTAGGTGATATTTGCGACTTGAATGCAGACCAGTATTACAAAGCAGCAAAAATTAAACCCTTGTTAGAAATGTGCTATTTGGCTTATGGAAGAATGCACTTGGAGCTTGACAAGATAGCAGAATACAAATCATTTGCAATAGAAACAGAGTATGTGGAAACTTGGTATTCACAAAAGATACCATTGTATGAATGGAAGTCTGGTTTTGAGCAGATATATACTCGCCTTACCAACAATATCAAAGAGTGCTTAAATAGCCATTATTGACAACTATAATTATTAATTCGCATGAAAACATCAAGATTATTAGTGACCTTATTACTGGTTACATTATGTACAGGATTTTATTCTTGTGAGAAAGATTTAGACAAGGAAACATACTCAATTGGAGGAGTAGACGAGACATTCTCCCAATATGGTATAACAGATTATAAAGATATTGAGATGCGTTCTTGTAGTGGAATTGATGATAATACAAGCTACTACAGATGGGGACAAGCTAACTTTGCAGGATTAAGGAAGAACCATCTATGGATAGCTTCATTTGATAGAGAATCTAAACAGAAGTTGGCTGAATGGACTGACACTAAAGAATTTAATAGGACACGAAGAGTAAATTTGGGATATGGAGAGTACAAAGATGTTACAATCTCTGGCATAGCTTTATGCCAAACCTATTCAAAGGCTAATAGTTTTGTAGCACTTGTTCAACTATATGGTGATGATTATAGGGAGAACTTACATATATTTAAAACACCCACAAGCGTTAAAGAATTAAAAGGGCTTAACGACTATATTTATGGATGGTATAAAGAGTCTATAGCAATTGGAAAATGCTGTTATACAATGGCAGGAGATACAATTTTTGTTGCTAAGAAGGGCTTTAGTTACAATGAAGGGCTATATCTTGCAAATCAGATTTCATATAGAGAGGATATTTGTGCATACAAAGACATTAAAGCCTTCTATATTGCTAAGCGAAATCATGAATTGGGCGAGAATACGTGGAGAGTAGAGGTAATAGAGCTAAGTAATGAACCAGCTAATGCTAAAGTGACAGTCAGCATTATAGACAATTCAACTAAAATATGGAAATACAAAGCTGATATTATTCACTATGATGGCACAAAGAAGAATTACACCTTTGCAATTAATATTGAAACAGGTGTACTTATTGGGGACGAGCAGCCAATTACTTTAGCCAATCTTAAAGGCACATGGGATATGACAAAATGCTATGGTTGGGAGTATAACGACAAAGGAGTTAAAGAGGATTGGGAAGAAGATGTAAAAGGTGAATATATATTCTTTGAAGATGTAGATGGTAATGGTGGGTACAACGATGGCTACAAAACCTACTATTTTGCAAGCTCTATTAATGGTGACAAACTTGTGCTTAGAAACTCTGATTGGTTAGAAGGGAAAGACGTAACTATTACTAAATTAACCAGTACAGAATTACATATTACTGCAACTGATAAGGTTTCAGAAGAAAACTACGAAATGAAAAGAAGATAACTCATTCATCAATAACTAAGAAGAACAGCATTTGAGAATTAACTCATTTGCTGTTTTTTTCTTGTAACCTTAGCTAATCAGAGATTACTACCCAACAGATACATTTAAAACATAGTACCCTTATAAGAGTATGGGAGACTTTCATCCAAGACCTCAACTCACATGATAGCAATTATCAGTTGAAATAACATTTTCGCGACAAAAGTATGATAGGACTGTATTCAGATACTTCTACAACCAGATTACCAATACAAAATTCAAATTCTATTATTATGAATATCTGTTTTAGCATGAAGCAATGTAAGGCAATCAAGACCATACTATGTAACCAAGATTTAGATAATGCGAATATCCACCACCTAAAGGATTTGTTAAGAAAGACAGATATTAGCGATATGACCTTAGATGAAGCACAAAGGATAGTTGATAAGATGTCACAGGCTAAGAAAGATGCATTGAACGATATATTATTAGGCAAGGTGCAACCTCTTATACCAGAACGCTATTATATGGAGAGAAACGCAGAACAACTATCTAAGAGTACATGGTTTAATATTCTGATGATAATATTAGTAATAGGGATTGTAGCATTTGGAATAACCTTAGCTTGTGTAGCTTTAACAGGAATATGGGGATTCGTTTGTGGAATATTCAAATTCATACTACCATTAGTATAGTATTCACATTTACCCTCTCAATATAGTCGAGATTAACATTTTACTATTAAAAAAGTGTCTTCTCAGCATGCAATGTAATAGAATATTGCTTACCTTTGCTTATAATAACTTTTTAAACAATGAAATCATGACATACGCTGAACTTATAGAGAAAGAACAAAGAGAAGAAAAGCAAAGATATGATAAGCTAACTGAATCAGAGAAGAGAGAACTCCAAAAAGAACGTGAAAAGGCTTTAGCAAAGCCAGCAGTACCTTTTGATGCTATACAAGCAGGTTATTATTATATTATAAGTATAAAACCCTTTGGCACAAACGCTACTCTTATAAATGCAATTTACAGCGAAACAGGAGATTTAGCAAATGGTATTAGCCAAAGAATCGACAGAAGTAGATTTTATAAACAGAATTCATATTATAACACAATACAATCACCCACATTTCAAGATTATCCAATAGAAGTAAAAGACTTAATCCACGTAAAGAAGTGCGAATTAGTAACAGGTGAGTACAAAGGTGAAGAATCCAAATTCTATTCTATTATCTGGAATAAGATAGGCTCTGAATGTAAATAAGTAATCCTATAGTACAAGCCTTGTGGATAAATCCTATCAAGGCGCTTGTACTTTATTAACTAAAGACATTCAATATAAATCAATTAGTTACATCTACAATGACAACATGTAGAAAACATGAAACTAATAGAGAACAACATCCAGAAGATTATAGACCTATGCAAAAAGCATAAGGTACATAAGTTGTTTGTCTTTGGTTCTATCCTCACTAATCACTTTAGTGACAAAAGTGACATTGATTTAGTTGTTGATTTCGATAAAGCAGAAGTGAACGACTACTTCGATAACTATTTTGATTTTAAGTACTCCTTAGAAGATATATTAGGTAGAGAAATTGACTTACTGGAGGAACAGACGATTAAGAATCAATACCTAAAGAAGAATGTAGATTCTACTAAAACATTAATCTACCATGCTATTTAAAGCAACTTATCTATTGCGATATTGTTCTATACTTAGAAATTAGCTACATTTGCATTACGCATAATAAACTCTTATTGAATAATCTAACTAAATGTACAATAGCTTATGTGTGAATACGCTGAAATAGAGAATATCAAACTATCTAATGGTAAGACCATCAAACAGGTAAATGAAGAAGTAAGCAAGGAAGTAGAACGCATTTACTTAGAAGGATGGAGTAAAGGGATTGCTATACCTTATAGAGACAACAAAGGGAATATCCATTTAGCTAATCCAGATGGAGGCGAAGACTTGGTAGAGTTCAATCGTAAAGAAAGAAGCTACAAAGTTTTGTCACGTGTTGCAGACAAAGGACAAGGTAAATATGCTTACTTACTAAACAGGTAGAGCATGGAAGCACGTCCAGAATTCACAGTCATAGCAGGTCCAAATGGAGCAGGTAAAAGTAGATTATGCTCCTATTATATTCATTGCGATTCTTTCGATGGTGATTTACTTGCGCTTAATCTACGCAAAGAACATCCAGAGTGGGAAGAACGTTGGATAGGTGGAACAGTAGCAGGTGAATTGCAGAAACAGAAAGATAATGCAATCACACTACAGAAAGACTTCGCATTTGAAACCAACTTCTCCAATGACCTTATTCTTAATATGATTAATGAATTCAAGGAAGCAGGATATAAGATTACACTCTTTTACTTTGGATTAGCTTCACTGGATGACAGTACTTACAGAGTAATGCAGAGGAAGATGTTTGGAGGGCATGATGTTGCAGACGAAATAATAGAATACAATTTCTATGAAGGAATAAAGCGAATGCAGCAAAATCTACATCTATTTGATAATATCACTTTCATAGATGGAAATACAAACTTTGGAGAAGTTGTTGCTATCTATATTAAGAAGTCTGCAAAGCATGAAGTTACAAAACGTTCCTATAGTTGGTTCAATCAATTCTTTGCAGAAGCATTTGAGAAGTTAAGGTCATAATCCTACATAATCTCTCACTTATTAGCACACATATAAGGCTAAGAAAAATAAATTCATTACCTTTGTACATGAAGGATAAAGGGGTACTAAAACAGTCTTTTGTGACTTATTCACGACCACCTATTCAAAACACAGAGAGATGCAATCTGGAGCGTTCTTTAAAACATTTTATATTATACTGTAAAGCAATCGCTTACGATTACTTCTGATTGGTTTACAGGGATGCTGTGTCGCTGCTTCTTATGGTATGACAGATACAATGGGTCGTATGCACTCAGACGCTCAGTTCGCTGGTTCTTCATCAGTTCCTGCTCACGTAGAAATGATGGGATTCCTGGGAATTGGTAACAACCCGATGGTAGGTTGTACAGTAGCTTGTGCGGTTGATGTTGCTCAGGCTTTAGGTAAGTAATTCAGGTTACTTTATATAGATAAAGAATTCCTGTAATCTTAACGATTACAGGAGTTCTTTTTATTTGTAATAATTTGATATGGATAAATTTATTCAGAAATGTATTACTTCATATAAACCATATCATCTTTTCTTTCTCCTTTGTACCAATCAGTGTTTGATTTACATCCACTTTCAACCCACTTTGAATACCCTCCAGACACTATTTAAACTGGACAAATAGGTAGCTTTTAACTTGAATATACAAATATAAACCTGTAAGAGCAAATAATGTAGCTAATTCGAGAACTTTTGTATGACTTCGCCTGTTTACATAACAGATACTAAAACATTATACAACAATGCTACTCACATTCTTAAATACACTTGCCACTATTATCAGTGTTATTAGTCTGCTAATTGTCACTTACGGAGTATTAGTCTGCTTCATCGCCTTTTTACGCAATGAAATAAAACGATTCAACGGAACATATACGGTTAACAATATACGGCAGTTGAGGGCGGATTTTGGCACTTACCTTTTGCTTGGATTGGAATTTCTAATTGCTTCCGACATACTAAAAACTGTGGTTGATCCAACGTTGGACGAATTGGCAATCCTGGGTGGAGTGGTTGTAGTAAGAACTGTGCTTTCTGTATTTTTGAATAAAGAGATCAAAGAATTGGCCGAAAATGATTCAGCGAAAGAAATATAGCATATCGCCGCACAACTAAGTTTCTCCAAAGCCATATCTTTTTTATTGCCTGATATTTCTATTTTACCTACCTTTGTACGGGAAAGATTTACACACTGACTGGCAAGGAATAGAAACACGTCAAAAAAAATGGGAATTACACATCTATCTATTGAGCTTACACTTGATCTGATTGCGTTAATTATAGGAATCATCCTTATTATACGTGCTAAAGACAATTATCCGAAATTATATTGGGGAATTATAGCAACCGGCATCGGTATTATGTTTTCATGGGAAAATATCGGATGGCTGACAATTGTCACAGACACTCCGGAATACAACTTCACAGAATTGCTCAACATTGAGAAAATGCTCAAATGGTATGCTTTAGCAAATATTGTAGCC
>ERZ791622.713-NODE-713-length-13453-cov-11.1007_pt1 | contig 13453 bp, 7 predicted proteins | sample MGYA00510269_ERZ791622 | MGnify/ENA primary metagenome ERZ791622 (study PRJEB30046, sample SAMN00715191) | human gut metagenome | study: EMG produced TPA metagenomics assembly of the A metagenome-wide association study of gut microbiota in type 2... | reverse complement strand
TATTCACTTTTTATTTTTTTAAATTTATAAATTTAAAGTTTTCAATTATGAACAAAAAGTTTCTAAGTGCAATCTTGTTTGGAGCTTTAATGGCTGGCTCCACAAGTACATTTGTTTCTTGTAAGGACTATGATGATGACATCGATGGCTTGCAGGAGCAGATCGATGCAAACAAAAAACAGATTGATGACATCCTTGCTGCAATCAATGGCAAGAAATTCATCGAAAGTTATGCTCCTGTTGAGGGTGGTTATTTACTGACTTTTACCGGTGGCGAAACTTTAACTATCAAGAATGGTGCTCAAGGCGAAAAAGGTGAGCAAGGACTTCAGGGTATTCAAGGCCCGAAGGGTGAAACCGGGGCTACAATTGTTCCGAAGTTCAAGGTAGATGCCGAGAACTACTGGATGATTAGCGTAGATGAAGGTGCAACCTATGAGTATGTATTGAATGACGCAGGTGAGAAAATCAAGGCTGCAGGCTCAGAAGCTAATGTTGAAGAAGCTATCGGAAACTACGTGAAGGTAGACGAAGAGGGTTATATCTGCATTGGAGAGTATAAGACTTCATTCAAATACAATGCTAACGTTCCTTCAATGATCTACAATGAAAAAGATGGAACCATGCAAGTTACTATTGGCGGTCAGTCATATACTTTGTTAATGGAAGGTTCTGCTTTCAACGGTTTACAGAGCATTGCTTTCAGAAAGCCCTATGCGGATAATTCAACTGTTGGTGGCTCTGAGGTGGCTAAATTAGATGTTTATGATTGGTTCGAAAAGACTGATGACCCTGGTAAGTGGGAATACAGAAAGGCAACCAGAGAGGATGAGAGTTACAAAAACTGGATTAATGATTCAAGACTCGATCAGGATAATACTCAAGAACCTTTCCGTCTGGTAGGTGTTGTAACCGCTCTTGGGGAAAAAGCAGATGTTAATGCTTATCAACTCTATTCTTATGATGAAGCAGCCAAAGAAAACAAATTGTTTGCCGCCATACCTGGTGTCGCTGAATTTAAAGTTTGGCCTAATCAATATAGTCAAACAGATGCTGAATACTTCTTCTCAGATTCTTATAAAACACGTGCTGTTGATATTCCGGTTTGGAGCGTGCAAGGAACTCCTGAATTGAATAATGGTATTCTGTCAGTGAAGATGATTGCTAAGGAAAACATTGTAGACGGACAAATGTATATGTCTTCTTTGGATGTTACCATGTATAAGCAATACACTTCTTCTTCTGATTATTTCAGTGTTAAATCAAGTTGGGCTAATACAAATTGGATTTTTGCAGCACATTCTCATAGAAATGACAGCAACTGGCCTTTTGGTTTACCTGGTGCTTATGATATGCATTCCGAGAAAAATTCATTTACTTATAATGAATCTTATAATTTGAATGACTCTATAAATGCTTATATGTCTAACGTATCCGGTACCCCGGAATTGTCTGAAATAGGTCTTGAGTATACTCAGAAATTTGAGTTATTGCCAAATAACACTAAATTCATTTTGAATGGCAAGGAAATACAATCTAAACAAGGTATCTTCCAAATCAACGATGGTATCCTTTCTGTAAAAGAACAATATCAGGCATCTGCCATTAACGAATATGCAGCAATAAAACTTACAACGACTGTGAAGTCACAAGTTGAAGGTGTTGCTGACTATGTATTTGAAAATACATTCCCTATTCAAGCTATTCGTAAGGCTGAAGATCCATATACATATAATTCCATCGAATTGATTCCGAATGAAGGCAATCTGTCAATGAGCTACAATGCTAGTAAGGCAACTGTTATTGCATTGAATGTTCGTAAGTTTGAATCTGAAATCGGTGGACGTGATATTGTTGCCGGTAACAATGTAGAAGACAGAAATCATCTGTTGCCACTTTATGTATATGATGCGAAAGCAAAAGAATACAAGATGCTTTCTAAGACAGAAGGTCGGGCATACATGAAGAACGACGCGGTTGGTTCTGCCTTGAATTCTGACAACTTGAAGGTTAATGCAAAAGATATCTACTTGTACTACAGAAACGGTGGTGATAATGCAGACAAAGACTCTTTATTCCTGGTTGTAGGGCCAAAGGTAGAATTGGCAGAGACGACTCTTTATGTATCACCTACAGCTAACTCCAATAGTGTTTGGAATGGTACTTGGAAAGATAATGCTCCTTATGCAGTTGGCAATGAATATGATAGAAAATACTTCATGTTGACTCTGAATAAAGTTTCTGTAAATCGCACATTTGCAGTTTCTATCAAGAAAGCATACGAAGCACGTACAATCATTGGTGACTGGAGTGATGCTGCTAACGGCAACTTCGGTATTAAGTCTGAAAACTTCGCTCACATGTATGATGTAACTCCTGCTGATGCTAAAGCTGTATTCGAATTGAATAAAGATAAGCAGAATGCATTTGTACAAGATTTGATGAAGAAGAAGCAATTAGTTGTTGAAGAATCAAATGGCGAATGGAGAATAGCATTCACTGCTCCTATTGATATCAAGAAGGTTGGTAATCTGAAAGTTGATATTTATGATGCAAATGGTTACGATGCTACTGACAAGAACCGTAAACCTGATGCAGAAGAATTATGGACTGTAGCTCGTCCGATAGCAGATTTCACCGGTGGTGCTGCACTGAAAGCATTCAACGATCCGAACTTGGCCAAGGATACAGAAATTACTTTGAAGCAATTGATTGAAAATTCTGTAGCTGGCACTAAGACTAAGGCTGAAGACTTCTGGAAGAATCTGATATTGAAAGACTATGCAGGTGAGACAGTTGTTAAATTCAATGGAACTACATTCAATGCCGAAGAAGTCACTGCTCGTGCTGCTTTGTACAAGAAGTCTGTTAAAACTGGTCTCCGCTACATTATGTCTAACGGAACAGACAAAGATGAATACTTCAAGGTAGATCCTACAACTGGTAAGCTGACTTGTATTGCACTCCCGACAGGTACTGAGTTTACTCATACAGTAAATGTGGTTCTGCAGTTCGTTCACGACTGGGGTACTAGTGAGTATGCATACAACGTAACTATCACACGTAAACAAGCTACTAGATAATCTGAGTAGTAGAAAATTGTCTGAATAGACAATTATAAAATCAAAAGGAGGATGTTCTATGGGAACATCCTCCTTTTTTTCTCCAGAAACTTTTTTCTCCTCACTTTGCTTCCACACTTCCACCCACTTCCTGCATCTCTCTATCCATCGGCATTTGCCCCTCTGTGGAAGCACCCTCCAAAGGTGGAAGCAAATTTTGCTTCCACCTACTCAAAACGCCATGGTTTTACTGCAACTCACTCATTTTTATTTTAATACATCGAACAAATTTTATAAAACACTGACGCCAGTTTCCCCATACTTCTACACCCATCCTACCCATAAAATCTGCAATACCTCTCCCTTATCTTCATCCAAATCCACAACAGCCTCCTCCTCTCCTCAGCATAAAAAATGCCCCGTTCATTTCATTCTCCCTCCACTTTCCACTATCTTTGTCCCCACGATGAAAAAGTTCGCCGACGTCATATTGCCTTTGCCCTTGCACAGCTGCTTCACCTACTCCCTGCCCGACGAGTGGGCGGATGAAGTGCAAACCGGTTGCCGGGTGGTAGTACCATTCGGGCGGAAGAAATACTATACGGCCATCGTGCGTAACGTGCACTATTGTGCCCCCACCGGATACGAAGTAAAGGAAGTGTCCGCTTTGCTGGATGCCTGCCCGATACTGCTTCCGCGGCAGTTCAAGTTCTGGGAATGGCTCTCCGATTACTATCTCTGCACGCAAGGAGACGTCTACAAAGCTGCCTTACCCTCTGGCTTGAAGCTGGAAAGCGAAACAATCGTAGAGTACAACCCCGATTTCGAATCCGATGTCTGCCTGCCGGAGAAGGAACAGAAGATACTGGATATGCTCTCTGCCGACCCGGAGCAATGCGTGACGAAACTGGAGAAGGAGACCGGCATCAAGAACATACTTTCTGTCATCAAGTCACTGCTCGACAAAGAGGCCATCTTCGTAAAGGAAGAATTGCGCCGCACCTACAAGCCTAAGACCGAAACCCGTGTACGCCTCACCGCCGCCGCCCGCAACGAACACCGCCTGCACATCTTCTTCGACGAGTTGCAGCGCCGTGCCCCCAAGCAACTGGACCTGCTGATGAAATATCTGGAACTCTCCGGCTACCTCAGCGGACGAGATATAAAAGAAGTCTCCAAAGCCGAACTGCTGCAACGCACCTCCGCCACCCCTGCCGTATTCAACGGTCTTATAGACCGTGGTGTATTCGAAGTTTATCAGCAGGAAATAGGCCGCATAGATAAAGCGCTTCTCAAAGAAGTCGTCCCCGTCAATCCGCTGAACGAACACCAGCAACGCGCCTATCACGCCATCTTGGAGAATTTCCAAAGCAAGAACGTCTGCCTGCTGCACGGCATCACGGCAAGCGGCAAGACAGAAGTCTATATTCATCTGATAGAAGAAACCATCCGGCAAGGAAAGCAAGTGCTCTATCTCCTGCCCGAAATAGCTCTCACTGCACAAATCACAGAGCGCCTGCAACGTGTTTTCGGTTCCCGTCTGGGCATCTACCACTCCAAATTCCCCGATGCGGAACGGGTGGAAATCTGGCAGAAGCAGCTGTCGGAAGCAGACTATGACATTATCCTCGGTGTCCGCTCCTCCGTCTTTCTTCCTTTCCGCAACCTCGGCCTCGTGATTGTGGACGAGGAGCACGAGAACACCTACAAGCAGCAGGACCCTGCCCCCCGCTACCATGCCCGCAATGCCGCCATTGTACTCGCCTCCATGTATGGTGCCAAAACTCTGTTGGGCACGGCAACCCCTTCCGTAGAGACCTGGCACAATGCCACATCCGGTAAGTATGGCCTTGTGGAACTGAAAGAACGCTATAAAGAGATACAACTGCCGGAGATTATCCCCGTAGACATCAAGGAATTGCACCGCAAGAAGATGATGAACGGTCCGTTCTCCCCACTGCTCCTACAATATATCCGCGAGGCGCTGGAACAAAAAGAACAGGTCATCCTCTTTCAGAACCGCCGCGGTTTCGCCCCCATGATAGAGTGCAACACCTGCGGCTGGGTACCCAAATGCAAGAACTGCGACGTCAGCCTCACCTACCATAAGGGGCTGAACCAACTGACCTGCCACTACTGTGGCTACACCTACCAACTGCCCCGCATCTGCCCCGCCTGCGAGGGCACTGACCTGCGCAACCGCGGCTTCGGCACGGAAAAAATAGAAGATGACATCAAAGCCCTCTTCCCCGACGCCCGCGTAGCCCGTATGGACTTGGACACCACCCGCACCCGTACCGCCTACGAGCGCATCATCTCCGATTTCCAGCAAGGCAAGACGGACATCCTGATAGGCACGCAAATGGTGTCCAAGGGTCTGGACTTCGACCACGTCAGCATTGTGGGCATACTCAATGCCGACACCATGCTGAACTATCCCGACTTCCGCGCCTACGAGCGCGCCTTCCAGCTGATGGCGCAGGTTGCCGGACGCGCCGGACGGAAGAACAAGCGCGGCAGGGTGGTGCTACAAACCAAAAGCATCGACCATCCCATCATCCCGCAAGTCATTGCCAACGACTACGAAGCCATGGTAGGCGGGCAGCTTGCCGAACGCCAGATGTTCCACTACCCGCCCTACTACCGCCTGGTGTATGTCTACCTGAAGAACCGGAACGAGACCCTGCTCGACCTCATGGCACAGACTATGGCCGCCAAGCTCCGCACCGTCTTTGGCAACCGTGTGCTGGGACCGGACAAGCCGCCCGTAGCACGCGTACAGACCCTGTTCATCCGAAAGATTGTCTTGAAGATAGAAACCAATGCCCCAATGGCACGTGCCCGCGAGCTGCTCGTCCAGGTGCAAAAGGAGATGGTGGCGGAAGACCGCTTCAAGTCGTTGATAGTGTATTATGATGTAGACCCGATGTAAATAACTCGTAACTAAAGAAATATGAAGAAGATACTTTTCGTTTGCCTCGGCAACATTTGCCGTTCCTCCTCGGCAGAGGGAGTCATGAAACATCTGATAGAAGAAGCCGGACGTGCGGATGAGTTTTTAATCGATTCTGCAGGCATTCTGTCCTATCACCAGGGCGAACTGCCGGACAGCCGGATGCGTGCCCATGCTGCCCGCCGTGGATACAATCTGACGCATCTTTCGCGACCCGTACGTACCGAGGATTTTTACAACTTCGACCTGATTATCGGTATGGACGACCGCAACATCGACGACCTGAAAGATCGTGCCCCTTCAACCGCCGAATGGAGCAAGATACACCGCATGACGGAATACTGTACAAAGTTTACCCATGCCGACCATGTACCGGACCCCTATTACGGCGGTTCCGAAGGTTTTGAGTATGTGCTGGACATTCTGGAAGATGCTTGTGCGGGGTTACTGCAGAGCATTTAATCCAGCGGCATTACATGATACAGTGTCCCCTGCCTTGACTTCTTGTTCGGTATTTCAAGCTTCTTGAGCGTCCGCCCGAATACGGCCACCTTGTTGATTGCCAGACGGTCACGCGTCTTTGTCTGTAAAGTGGAAAGAATCTGCATGGGCATCATCCATTGCCCCTCCTCATCCTCTTCTGCCGCACGGAAATGGCTGTGGAAGAGTTGTTCCAGTGGGGTGAGCTGTTCAAATTCCCGGTTCGTCCGCTTCAAGATGGCTTCATCGGCATCATCCAGCCAGTAACGCTCACCTTTGGCTACGGCATTCAGAGCCTGCGCATAGAGCTGGCGGTAGTTGATGCTGACATTCGTATCGATGGGACCGGTGACCTCAATGCATATGAGACGGCGGCTGCCACTGGGGTCGGACAACAAGTCCTTCTGGTTGCTGGTGCCGATGAAGGAGGCATACCGCCGCATCTCACGGATGGTGCTGCCGTAGGGTTTGCGCAGGTTGGCAACCGGTTTCTGCAGCAGATGCTTCAGGAAGCCCTGCTGGTTGATGTTGATTTGGTCGAACTCGTCGATGTTGACGAGCAGAAAGCGTCCCAGGCTGCGTTCCGCTTCCTGCCTGCTCTTGAAGTCGATGCTGTCCGTATAGCCGAAACGCAGCTCCGGTGGCAGCAAAATGCGGCAAAAGGTGGATTTCCGGAACCCTTGAGAACCGACAAGCAGAGGAGAAGTATTGTTTCCGTGTTGCCGGTCCATTCCACGCCAGTGTGCCACCATGCCCAGGAACCAGCGGTAGAACAGCTCCTGCCAATGAGGATTGTGGCACGGAACGAGGTCGGCCAATGCCCGGATGCGGTCTTTCCCGTCCCAGCGGCCGGTGTCGTAAAGGTATTCTTCGACGGGATTATAGAGTGGCACATAGTCTGAAGTTAGGAAACGGTTGATATCGCGGTCCCATACGCGGATACCCTCCTTCAGGGCATTCATGGAGACCGTACTGCGGGCACGCTGGTCAGCAGGCTTGAAATAGAAATGGACGGAGTCGCGCTGACGGTATTCCAAATCATCCAGAACGGTGTTGTAGCGAAACTCATACCGGCGGCCCATAAACTCTTCCAGCCGGAAAACGCTCTCCTGCTCTTGCGTCAGACTGCTCTTTTTCCCGAAGCCTTTAAGCTCTTGATATAGGTTATGAATCGTTTGACGGACAATGAATTCATCCGTTTCCCGGTAATAGTGCATCAATGTCTGGCGGACTACTTCCTCTTCGGGAATGCCTGCCTTGAAACAATGTTCGGCCAGAGGCACCAGCAGTATCCGTAAATCCCCGTCCCGTTTCCAGCCGCCCAATCCGCGGAATGCACGGTCAAGGGCCGACTCGAAGAGTACGGCAAAGGTGTCCGAGGCTTTACTGTCCGGATGCAGCCGCAACAGCGGATTCTTTTCTGCGAGTTTTCGTTGCCGGAAGTTCTCTTCCTCGGGCATGCCGAGGGGTTGTTCCAAGCAGAAAGGCACAGCGGCAGGATTGTAGTAAGGATATCCATCCAGAGTCATGCGGCAACTCTGTGTAAGGGAAGGTTCTTTCAATGTAATGGCAAACGGCAGCAAGGGCTGGTAGCACTTCACCGCCATACGGTAGGCGTGGGCATGAAACAAGGTGGCATCGCTCTCCAGCTTCGGCGTCGTGCCGTCGGGCAGGGCAAACAATACCCATATCTTGGCACTCCGTCCGCTGGAACCGCAGAAAGCGGCAAAGGTCTGTGGCAGCAGGGCGGCTTGTTGCTTTACATATTCCGCTTCGGCAATGCCCGACAGACGGTTTACTTCCAGTTGTACGAGTCCGTTATAGTTCTTCATCCGCCGTTCCCCCTCTTGTGTACGGCTATATTCCACGGCAGGGTAGATGCGGGGCAGCTTGTCTATATGTTCGTATTGGGCACAAGTGCCCTCCAGTTGAGGAAGGATGGCCCGGAGGGTCGACACATGTCCGGCTTTGGTTTCGGTTTTCAGTTTTTTAATCAGTGCATCCGCTTCCAGGGTGCTGAGGGCTTCCTTTCCGCTCCCTTTTTCTGCTCTAATCAAGGTAATTTTCATTCTGTTTGTCAGCTTGTTTGGGTAAATATAATTCTCGTAAAGATACTACATTGAAGAGCTGAAAGCAAGCATTCTGCGGAATAATTATTAAATGGATACAAGTCTCCACGACTCATGCAGAGAAGTGTTAAAAGCAAGTGAGTTTCTTTGTCAAAACACTGGCATTCCTTTGCTTTTCTCCCTTTGTTTGTCTACTTTTGTATAGGGAATAGATGACGCCTAACGACCATGAACAACTCTGCTTACGGCCATGAAGCAATCGCTTGACGACCGTAAGCAGAGTTGTTCATGGTCGTTAGGCGTCTCTCTTTCCATAGCTTTTACGGATGAAGTACGCACCCCGCACCTATTCCGCATAGGGCGCAAACTTATTATATAACAACTTAAAAGACATTGAACTATGGCAATTTTATTTGATTGGTATGAACTTCCGGAACCAAAAGACAAACAGCGGGAAGAAAAGATACTTCATCCACGCATCCGCTTGAACGGCTCTACCACTACCGACGAACTGCGTCGCAGAATTCAGGAACGCAGCTCGTTGACGGAGACTGATGTCTCGGCGGTACTGGATGCCTTGTCGCACGTCATGGGGGAAGACCTTGCCGAGGGGCGGCAGGTGCATCTGGACGGTATCGGCTATTTTCATCCCGTACTAACGAGCACGGAGCCGGTGACCGCTGCGACCAAACGAAAAACCACCAAGATTAAGCTGAAGGGCATCAAGTTTCGTGCCGACCAGGTGCTGAAGAATGAGATAGGTGCCATCAAAGTTAAACCGCTGGGGCTGAATGAGCATTCCCAAAAGCTGAGTGACAAGGAGATTGACAGGCGACTGACGGGCTACTTCTCTACGCATCAGTTCCTTACGCGCGAGAGTTTTCAGGTTCTCTGCGGGATGATGCGTTCCACTGCGCAGCTTCATATTCGCCTGCTCCGCAGCGAGGGTAAGCTCGAAAATGTGGGAAAACTGAACCAACCGATTTATGTGCCTTGTACGGGGTATTACGGTAGAGACGAGTAGGTTACGGTAAAACTTAGGCGTTTTGAGTAGGTGGAAGCAGATTTTGCTTCCACCTTTTTTTGTTGCTTCCACAGCAGTTCAAATGCCGATGGATAGGGGGATGCAGGAGGTGGGTGGAAGTGTGGAAGCAAAGTGGGGAGAAAAAAATCTAGAGAGTGATGAGAGGCGCGGAAATCATTCTAGATACTTCACCTCTTCACCTAAGGCATCATGGTTCATTTCGCGTATACTGCGATAAAGCTTACCATTTTTCAAATAATAATAATTCTGATAACCAGCAAACTCTATGTTGGCATAGGTTTCATTGTTACGATCTTTGCTTATTTTCCAAGAACTTTCGTAAATCATAGAATCTTTGAAAGTTATGATTGATGTAGAATCTGGACGAAGCTCAAACTTTATGCCGTTGGCAGTAGTGAATATACCGACAAAATCATGTTCTTTTTCGTTGTTGTCACATCCGGTTAGTAGCAGTATCCCCAACAATATTCCTATAATGACTGTTTGTTTCATATTTTTAGTTGTTATATTATAAAAAAGAGTGCTTCAATCGGATGAAGCACTCTCTCTTGTCAGTTTACTTTCTTGGCATCTCTTTTCAGAGTTGTCTCTTATCTTCCTGCGGGAGTACCGGCATTTTCATTTACGTGGATTTTGAATTCCTGAGTGAAAGTCTTCCACTTATAACCGAACTTGATAGGAACATAGATTTCATAATCCCAGTTTACAGGAGTACCACTGTGGTTGTAGTAAGTCAGTGTTTCCTTACCAGTTGCATCTACGTTGTAAACTACAGTTGTGTTGGCAGGAAGTTTACCTTCCTTGTAACCAGCAACAGGCTGCAAATTGCCGTCTACCAGTTTCAGGTTAGTCTTAACTTGATCGGTCATCCAGTTGCTCGGAGTACATTCGTAGAATTTGAACAGTTCTTTTTGCAGAGCTGTTGCATTGGGAGCTTCAGAAGCAGTGTAGAAATTACCGTTTTCGTCTGCATTCCAGCAAGTGTAAGTATAAGCACCTGTTACATCTACAGAGCTACCGTTAACAACAGCATCAGTTACTTCTCCTTCTTCCTTATTCACTGTGATAGTCATCGGTTCAATGATGTTGGCATCATAAGCCTTGATAACTTCAGTATGAGCAGCCGGATGTCCCGGAGTTGCATCACCATAGCAAAGGTCTGCAACCAACTTGATAGGAACAATCTGGCCTACCAAAGCTTTGGCAGCTTCTGTCGGTTTGGTGTCTTTTCCGAAATTGGATGCTGCATCCGGATCAGCTTCTTGCAATTTGATGTTATAAGTCTTGTGACCTTTCAGAGGATTATCTACGACAGTACAGAGGTTGTCCTTATAATTGTCAATTGTTGCAGCCAATTCACCTGCAATGTACAATTTTGTGTTGTCAGTACTCAATGTAACAGCACCATCCTTGAATGTCTTGCTGGCAACATCAAAGTACTTATAAGTTTTACCAGCCAACTTTTCAGCATCGAATTCAAAACGTACACCTTCCAATTCAAATGTAGGAGAATAAGGATTCTTCACATTCGCAACGTTCTTATCCTGGAAGTACAGGTATTCCCATGCACCAGTAGCAGGTTTTACGCCGTCTTTGTTCAAGAAACCGTTCACTAAGTCAGTGTAGATATTTACGGTCGGATTATTGTTAGTCTTATCGCCAGTCAATACGTGTCCAGTGGTTTCATTCCATGCAGGATTCCATTCCACAGCACCATAAACTACCGGGTTCACATTGAATACAGTGTTATTGGTGTTTTTCTTCCAATAACGATTGTCATATCCATATCCACCGAATGTAGGTTTGTAGATAGTACGTGTCAATGTAATTTTCAAAGTAGGATATGCCTTTGTCGGATCTTTCCAGAAGAATGTCTTAGTGAATACCATATCTTCGTGATTTTTCCATACCGGATATTTCTTCACGATGTCAGCGTGAGTCAAAGTCCACTTAATGTTATAAGATTCAACTCCGTCTTCTGTATTCTTAATAAGTTCAACCTTACCATAATCTACTCCATCTTGTGCGTCGAAACCGGCATCAGTGTAAACGGCGTGGAATTCCTGCTTGGTCATACCACCCTCTTTTGCACCGTTGTAGATAACTTCGTTCATGGCTACAGTGCCAATCTTGTCTGCGAAATCACCACATTTGAACATGGTGTCATCGTATGTGAAGCCAATCTCACGCATACCTTCTTCTTTCACCCATTTCACCTTGATGTAACGCATAGCTACCAAAGCATTGTTTACAGTATCCACCAACTCTACACGTACCAACGGTTCGCGGCCTACTGCAGTGGCAGATACACCGTCAAGGCTATAGACTTTTGAAGTCATGTGACCATTCATAGGAGAATCGATTTCTGCGAATTTTTGCTGGTCGGTCTTGTTACTATTACCCTCAGGGCCACCCAAAGTAAAATATTCTCCAGTAGCTTTGTAGAAACGGAATGTTAGACCATAGTCTTTGTATTTCTCCAATTCAGCATGTTTTTTGTGATCTGTAGCATCAATCTCTGTTGTGCAAACCTCCACTAATTTTTTCAAGTCGAGTACCTTGTTATACTGTGCATAAACGTCAATCATGTCGTTAGCCTGTGACTCATATGCACAAATAGAGTCGTGATAGTGCACATAGAATCTACCTTCACCATCAGTCTGAACTTCGTCAGCAAAATCACCACCCATATTTCCGTTGTACATCGTACGTGCATTAGCAATGTAGGGAGCCACCTTTGTTTCGTGCAGACGAACATATTCAGAGTTCACATAAACCTGAGTACCATTTTCCTTAAGAGCTTTAGCTTCATCAGCAGTCAGGTTTTCTTTAGCAATAGGAGCCTTTAGAGAAGCCATGTAGAAAGTTTCTTTTCCACTTGCATGACCGCCTGCTTCATTGATGGATTCGGCAACAGTCTTCTTGAATTGTACTGTCAATACATTGTCTTTTATCTTATAGTCAGTAGGCTGGATAGGAGAATTCTCGGAAATCGTTGCGCCAGCTTTGGTGAGGATGTTTTCAGATTTGATGCAATCGAAAGAAGGCATATAAATATCCTCTGTACGTACACCCATATTGGGGCTAACGTGGAAGTAAGCCTCATTTTTGTCTGTAGACACTGTGTACGGCTTGGCACCAGCTTTATTAACGTGGTCAAGTACAGGAGTTTTGGAATGTGCTGTAAACGTACCTTCAGAATCTTTGTCAGTTTGAGGACCGTCTGCATGTTTTGCCATTGCCTTGTACTCTTGTGGAGTATACTGTAGAGTAGTCAATGTAATAGCTGCAATACCATTGATATGACTTGTAGGAATTACAGCCAGACTAGTCAAACGATGTCCGATAATAGACATAACTTGAGCGCTCAATGCATCAACCTCAGCAGCCAAGTCTTTTAGTTTTTCGTCTGTAACAAAGCCGCCTTCCAATTCTTCTTTCAAGTCGTTGATTTTAGTCTCAACTGCCTCCAAAGAAGCCAACTTCTCAATTTGCTTTTCCAGTTCTTTCTTCAAAGCAGTCAAATCTGCCTCGGATACTCCGCCTTCTGTCGAATTAGCCTTGTCCAAAGCTTCCTGAGCTTTGTTCTTGGCCTCGTTTGCGGCACTTTTGGCTTCATCTACAGCCGTCTGCAACGTAGTAACTTTTGCATTCAGGTCATCAAGTGAAGCTTTCTTGTCCAGTTGTTCCTGCAAGTCCTTGATGTCATCATCATAATCCTTACAAGACGTGAACGTACCTGCAGTACCCAACATCAAGGCACTGAACAGGGTCACACTTAGAAACTTCTTGTTCATAATTGAAAACTTTAAATTTATAAATTTAAAAAAATAAAAAGTGAATA
>ERZ791622.702-NODE-702-length-13562-cov-2.10979_pt1 | contig 13562 bp, 19 predicted proteins | sample MGYA00510269_ERZ791622 | MGnify/ENA primary metagenome ERZ791622 (study PRJEB30046, sample SAMN00715191) | human gut metagenome | study: EMG produced TPA metagenomics assembly of the A metagenome-wide association study of gut microbiota in type 2... | reverse complement strand
TATTGAGTATACTGCAACGGGTACTATAGCAGAAAAATGGAATTTGATTGGCGGTTTTATGCACCTTAATACAGAACAAAAAACAAGCAGCACTGCTACAAATGGTAAACGTCCTAACGGTGTACCTGACTGGACTGCTAGTTTGGGAGTAGAATATGAAGCCAGTGATGCTTTTTCAGCTTTGCTGCGTGGTAATTATGTAGGTACTTCTTATGTTTTGAATGAAAAATATAAAGTGCCCAGTTACTTTACTATGGATTTAGGTGTAAAATATAAAACCAAAATGAACAGTACTCCTGTAACTTTGAATGCAATGTGCTACAATGTATTTAATAAAAATTATTGGAGCGCATCCGGAAATGTTTTGCATCTTGGTGGTCCCAGAACTTTTATGGTTTCGGCAGAGTTTGAATTGTAAGCTGTCTGGAATCAAAATGATTTTGGTTTGGATAAAAGATACCTGTTTTTACGGCAGGTATCTTTTATCGCATTTTTATTGGCAGAGGAGCAATCAGGATGCAGAAATATTTTCGTGAAACGGGCTACTTGTTTATTTGTTTGCTGCTGGTCGCAATCTTGTTGCTTGCTTTCTTGTGGGCTTTAAGCATTGGCACAGTAAAATTGCCGTTGGCACAGATTTACACCGTTATAGTAGATCAGCTGCAAAGCGATCTGTCTGTTGAAGCAGCAGGAAGAGGCGCGGCGCATGATATAGTGTGGCTGCTGCGTCTTCCAAGGCTGGTATTAGCTGCTGCTGTTGGCTGTGGTCTGGCCTGTTGTGGAGTTATTATGCAGGCGATAGTAAAAAATCCTTTGGCTGATCCTTATATTCTGGGTATTTCTTCAGGAGCATCTTTAGGCGCGACGGCAGCTATTTTACTTGGTATAGGTATGACTTTAGGTGAAAATTTTGTCGGTATCGCTGCTTTTATCGGTGCCTTTTGTATTTCGTTGGCGGTATTATTTATTTCGAATTTAGGCGGCAGGAGTAATTCAATGAAACTTTTACTGGCAGGTATGGCGCTTAGCGCTGTTTGCAGCGCTTTTTCAAGTTTTATAGTTTATTTTGCCAATAATAAAGAAGGGATGCAGACGATCGCCTATTGGATGATGGGCAGCTTCGCCGGCGCTAAATGGGATAACCTTACCGTTATTGTACCCATAGTGATTTTGGCAGTACTGTTCTTCTGGTCGCAAAGTCGCATTTTAAATTTAATGTTGTTGGGAGATGAGGCAGCAGTCACCTTGGGGACAGACCTGCATATTTACCGTCAGGTATATTTGCTTATCAGTTCTTTAATTGTAGGATTTGTAGTATATTCTGCCGGTATGATAGGTTTTGTCGGACTGATAGTACCGCATGTCGTGCGCATGCTGATTGGGACTGATCATAAAAAGCTTATTCCAGTAACGGCTTTAGTGGGTGCTGTTTTTTTGGTTATTGCGGATGGACTGTGCCGTATTATTATTCCCAGAACAGAACTACCTATAGGAATTTTGATATCACTTATCGGCGCTCCGTGTTTTGTCTATTTGATGATAAAGCGTACCTACGGCTTTGGGGGTAATTGATAATGGAAATTTTAACAAAGGCCGTCAGAGTTTTTATCGGCAATCAGGAAATCCTGAAAGGGATGGATTTTAATGTACATGATAAAGAGTTTGTCGGTATTATCGGGCCTAACGGCAGTGGTAAAAGTACGTTTTTAAAATGTGTTTATCGTGTGCAAAAACCAACTGAAGGCGGGATATTTTTAAATGGTAAAAGTCTGGATGAAATGAGTTACAGAGAATCGGCACTGCAGCTGGCAGTAGTGGCGCAGCACAATTGTTACAGTTTTGATTTTGATGTTTTGCAGGTAGTGCTGATGGGCAGATCGCCGCACAAAAAGATATTAGACAGAGATAATGCCGAAGACTATGCTATTGCAAGACATGCGTTGGAAACGGTTGGTTTAGCCGGTTTTGAAAAACGCAGTTTCAGTACGCTGTCAGGCGGTGAGCAGCAACGTGTTATTTTGGCGCGTGCGTTGACGCAGCAAACCGAATGTATGGTACTTGATGAACCCACTAACCATTTGGATATCAAATATCAGCTGCAGATAATGGATATAGTAAAAGGTCTGGATCTAACAGTTGTGGCTGCGGTTCATGATTTGAATATTGCCGCTATGTATTGTGACAGGCTGATTGCAGTTAAGGACGGAATGATCGTTGGCTGCGCTGCGCCGGAGCAGCTGCTTACTGAAAAATTTATTTATGAATTGTATGGAGTGCGGACAAAGGTAAATACTTCTGAAAATGGCAGAATCAACATAATTTATCTGCCGCAGCACTGGAGAAAAGAATAATGAAAAAAATAGTTGTTTTACGTTGTTTGAAAGCTGAGGAAAATTGTACGGGTGCGTCCTGTTTAAAGGCCTTTAATAATAAAAGTGCATATTTTTCACGTTACGCTGACCAGGAGATTGAGCTGGCTGCCTTTATGTCATGTAATGGCTGTGAGAATATAAAATTCAGCAGTAAAACAGGATTTAATGAAAAATTAGAGCGTATTTTGAGGATACGGCCGGATGCTGTTCATATAGGTATTTGCTGTCAGACTAGAACGGCAGACAAGCGCAGATGCAAATATATTTTAAAAATAATTGATTTTTTTGAACAAAATAATATCAAGGTCGTCTGGGGAACACACAGTTACTGAGTAGGGCAACTGACTGCGGGTGTTTTGTCCGGTATTTACCTGAAATTATGGCGGAAAGCAGTTGAAAAATGAACAGAAAAATAATAACAGTTATTGCGGCAGTCGTACTTTTGACAGTGATAACCATGTTGATCAAGCGTGAAACCAGTTTTGTATCCCAACCTGCTGGAATTGCTGTGCAGGAAACGTACCCCAAGCGTATGATCAGGAATGTAGAAGTAAAAAATTATAATATTGTTGGGGAGAAGATCAGCTTTTACGATCGCGTACCGCAAAGAGTAGTCGCCGTTGGTGAAAATATCAATGAAACGTTGGTAGCATTAGGAGTAGAAGATAAAATAATTTGTTCTGTAAAATATGGCAATCCTTATTATGTGCCTGAAGAAAAATATGCTGAAAGATATAATAAAATACATTTTGAAAGCGGCATAATTTTAAATACGGAAACGGTTTTAGCCTTAGCGCCTGATTTGATAATTTCGGGGCAATCCTTATTTACTAATAAAGGTCTGAAAAGCACAGAGTTTTGGAATCAGAGAAATATCCATACTTTTTTACCTGAGAATGCCAATTCTCCGGCCTTACGCAATCATCGCGAGAGTTTGGAGTTGGAATATAAGTTTATTGCAGGGTTGGGAATGATTTTTAACAAAGAAGAGCAGGCCGGAAAAATTATAGCGGAAATGCAGGAAACAGTTAAGAATGTTCAAAGTAGAATTATGTTGGGAAAAAATCTGGTTGCTTATGATGATTCTAAATTAGCTGGTGATATTTGTACCAGATTAGGTGCTTATGTTCCCAGTAGCCCTTTTGGAACTGTTGGTCTGGAATATCTGCTGGCAGAAGATCCTGATGTGATATTTGTGGTAAAAAGCGGTGGTGACCCTGAAGCTGCTGCGGAATACTTTAAAAATATTCCGGCGCTGCAGAGTTTAAAAGCTGTCAGAAATAATAGGATTTGTGGTATTGCTCTTAATTATACATACAATAGTGCTATTAAGACCGGAAGTGGGATAAAGAAAATGGCTAAATGTATATATCCGGATTTGTTTGATATCTAAGATGGCAAAGATAATATTTTATTTTTTATGAGGGGAGTGACAGGTTAGTTACTTTAGTATTTTATATTAAAGCCTGCCGCAGTTTTTGCACCAGTACTGCTGGTTTTGGGCAGGTCATCAGGCTGCTCATCAGACAGGCGCCGGCGGCGCCTGTTTTTTTGATCTGTCCGATATTGGCAGGAGTGATTGGGGGGGGTGCCCCCGCCGATAGCGTAGACTTGCAGTGATGTAGCGGCGCAGACGGCGCTGAGAAAATCAAGACCGCGTCCGGGCAGCCCCTGCTTGCAGCTTGTAGCAAAGATATGCCCTGCTAATAAATAATCGGCGCCCAAGTCAGCGGCACGTACCGCTTCGTCAGCATGGTGGATGGAAACGCCCAGGCATTGTACCTGTGCCCGCAGCTGAGGCTGGCATAGGAGCTGCTGATAGCTTACCTGCAGTCCATACGTATCAAGCCGGCGGCAGATGTCCTGATAAGTATGCAGGATCAGCGGCAGCTGATGTGTCCGGCAGATTTTCTGCACCTGTGAGGCCTGCCGATAATATTCCTGCGGCGGTAATTCTTTGGCACGGAAAATAAGAGCGTCGATTTCAGAAGCAGCTAAAAGCTGGAGCTGCGTCCAAAAATTTTCAGGACAGGAAGCTTGGTCGGTAACGGCGATCAGCTTAAACATAGACATAATCACTCATGACCGGCTGCAGTCCTCGGTTCGTCAGCATTGCGCAGATTTCACGGACGGTACGGCTATCGTCGATCAGCCCGCCGATGCCAACTTCAACGCCGGCAGAAATTTTAGTTGCAGCAAGTCCGACTACGTTATCGCGGAAACGGGCGCATTCACGGGAGGAAATAGTGAGGGAGGCAAAAGGCATAAAGATGCGGTAGGCGCAGATGATCTGCAGCAGCTGCCGCTCATGGACGTCTTTGGGATTGATCTGCTCATTGTTGATGATGGGGCGCAGGCGTGGACAGGAAAAAGCGATCTCGGCCTGAGGGTATTTACGTTGGAGCAGATAAGCATGCAGACCTGTTGCCAAAAGCGTCACGGCGAAAATCATCCAGTCCCAGCAGAGCGGCAAAGCCAACTCCGCGCATTCCGCCCTGTAAAGCCCGTTCCTGTGCATTAAAACGATAGGGGAAAATACGTTTACGTCCGCCCAGATGTAGCTGACCGTATTTATCAGGGGCGTAGGTTTCCTGGAAAACGGTGACGAAGTCAGCTCCGCATTGATGCAGATAGGCATAATCACTGCTGTCCATGGGGTAGACCTCAAGACCGACAACACGAAAATATTTGCGGGCCAGCCGGCAGGCTGCACCAATATAATGTACGTCGCTCATATTCGGGCTTTCCCCGGTCAGGATCAGGATTTCTTCCAGGCCCTGAGCGGCAATAGCCTGCATTTCCGTTTCTATTTCAGCGGCAGTAAGCTTGGCGCGTTTGATATTGTTGTAGCAGTTAAAGCCGCAGTAGATGCAGTGATTTTCGCAGTAGTTGGCGATATAAAGCGGGGTGAACAGATTGACGGCATTACCGAAATGTTTACGTGTTTCTGCCTGTGCCCTTTGTGCCAGCTGTTCCAGAAATGGTGCTGCGGCCGGCGCGAGCAGTGCGGCGAATGCTTCAGGCGTCAGGTGATCCTGAAGCAGGGCCTGTTTCACGTCGTCCGCCGTATAAACAGTTTCGTCGTAAGCTGCACGGGCGGCCAGCACCTGTTCCATAATAGCTGACGAGGTTATTTCCATATCCGGCTGATAAGCCATCGGATCGGTATGCTGATCGATTTTCATATTCATATCACCTGTCTTCCAAAAAGCCTGTCAGAGGCGATGAAGCAGCCGCACCCTGCTCTAAAACACGTCCCAGCCCGGCTAAGTAAGCGGCACGCCCTGCTTCAACAGCCTGCTTGAAGGCTGCAGCCATCAGAGGGATATCGCCGGCTGTAGCGATGGCGGTATTGGCCATGACGGCAGCGGCATCAGCGGCCCCCATTTCCATGGCTTCACAGGCCTGGGAGGGGCGGCCAATCCCGGCGTCGACGATAACAGGCAGTGCTATCTCATCAATAATGATCTTGATAAAATCGCGGGTTGCCAGCCCTTTGTTGGAACCGATCGGCGCTCCCAGGGGCATGATCGAGGCTGCGCCTGCGTCACGCAGATCTCTGGCGGTGTTAAGGTCGGGATACATATAAGGCATGACGATAAAGCCTTCTTTAGCGAGGATCTCCGTTGCCCTGATCGTTGCCTGATTGTCCGGCAGCAGATATTTAGAATCACGGATGATCTCCAGTTTGATAAAATCGCCGCAGCCGCAGGCACGGGCCAGCCTGGCTATGCGTATTGCTTCTTCAGCAGTACGGGCGCCTGAGGTGTTGGGCAGCAGTGTGATGCCTGAGGGAATAAAATCGAGGATATTGTCCTGCTGCGATTGAGCGCGCCGCAGCGCTAAGGTGATGATTTGCGCCCCGGCCTGTTCGGCAGCGGCTTTGATCAGCGGAAGCGAATATTTGCCGCTGCCAAGAATAAAGCGGGAGCTGAAGCTGTAGCCGCCTAAAATAAGTTTATCTTCTTGCATCGTAGTTTAAAATTCTCCTTTTGTTTAAGGTGTGGTGAAGCCCAGCGCCAGTCTCATGACCATGGTCGCCGCATGGGCGGCGCAGACGCTGACGCGCGGGGCCAGCAGGCCGCCGTCCGCGGCAATATCGGCAGTACCGTCGCCGCACAGGTAGAAACCCGCCATGCCGGAACAAACGATCAGTTTTGCCTGCGGCAGCCGCTGCAGGACGGTTTCTGTCAGCATGGCCTTTTGTTCAGGGTCGTCAAAAGCTTCGCAGATGATATTACAGCCGGCAAAAATTTCCGGGATATTCTGCGGCGTGAGCTTTAGAAAGTGCGGCTCGTAGCATAAATAGGGATTGATCTGCAGCAGCTGTTCTGTCAAGGCTTCGGGTTTAGGTCTGCCGATGTCACAGAGTCGGTAGCTTTGCCGGTTGAGATTACTGATCTCGACCCGATCGCAGTCGGCGAGGGTCAGGTGTCCGATGCCAAGGCGCGTCAGCTGGATGGCAATGTTGGAGCCCAGCCCGCCTAAACCGGCGATACCGACACTGGCGGTGTACAAATGCTGCTGGCGTTCCTGTCCGTGCCGTTCAACCAGTGCTGCTGAAAGCTGTTGCCTGGTGATTTGTTTAGTCATTTTTAACCTCCGCCCACAAACTGTACAACTTCGATGGTATCACTGTCGGCGAGCTGCACTTTGCTGAAATCGCTGCGGCAGATGATTTTACCGTTGAGTTCGACGGCGACGCGGGCAACGTCAAAACCCTGCTGCGCCAATAATTGCGACAAGGTGCTGCCTGCAGCGGTGCTGATTGGTTGACCGTTGATTTGCATAGGGAACCCTCCTTGAAGAAAAATAAAAAAAGGCGCCACAAAAAGCTACACCCGTGGTGGTGTACCCCTTTGTGACGCCTTACGGCTTCACTCTTTTTTTAGCATAGCATCGCAGGTCAATACTGTCAAGAGCTTGGCAGATACTAAAACCATGCTTTTTTTAATTGCAGCAGTGCCGGTCGGATGTCGTTTTCCTGAATACCGACAAAAGAAATCAGGATCTCTGGTAAATTACCGTTGCTGTCGTAAACCGGCAGGATACGGACGCCGTTTTCCAGTGCCCGTTCGGACAGGGTATCGGCAGTTTGCTGCGTGACGACAGCCAGGCGCAGATGCAGACCGGATTCATAGGCTCGTACAATGACTCTGCTGCCGAAGATTTCCGTTAAAGCTTGCCGCAGCAGTGTGTTTTTATTACTGTAGAGCCTGCGCAGTCGTTTAACGTGGCGGCGCAATGCGCCGGCAGCAATAAAGTCGGCCAGTGCCAGCTGTTCGATCGTAGAAGACGTTTGGTTATATATAAAGGTGTCCCAGCTGGCGGTAACGGTCTAACAGCAGCGGCGGCAATACCATGTAAGAAATACGCAGGGAAGGCAGCAGTAGCCGCGAAAAAGAACCAAGATAGATAACTGTGCGGCCATCACTCATGCCCTGCAGTGAGGATACCGGCCGGCCGAAATAACGGAACTCGCCGTTATAGTCATCTTCCAGCAGATAGGTCTGCTGGGGCTGCGTTGCCCAGCGCAGCAGGTTCAGTCTTTGCTGCGGCGAGAGCGAGCGGCCTTTATAGGGATTGGAAGGGCTGACGTAAAGCAGCCTGGGCAGGGAAGTCTCTAACTGGTCGGTGCTGAAATGCCGTACCTGCCAGCCATGCGAAGTAAAAAGCCGTTCTGCCTGGGCAAAGCCTGGCGCTTCCAGAGCAATACTGGTGATATCTGGCTGTAGAATGTCGATCAGGATCTGCAGCAGGCTTTGCACACCGGCGCCGATCACGATCTGTTCGGGGCTGCAGATAACGCCGCGGGCCACCGAGCTGTTGGCCAGTGTACGGCGCAGTTCTGTTTCACCCTGCGGCTCGCCATAGCCGGAAAGCAGGTGTTTATTTTTTAAGGCACGGTTCAGATAGCGCCGCCAAAGCTCGGAGGGAAAAGAAGCGGGATCGATATAATTATTGGCAAAGTTATAACGTACGGCAGGCGGTTCGATACTTTGTGTCACAGGCGCGTCGCTGTGCTTTCTCAGGCCTGACAGTGCTGCTGCAAAATAACCGCGTTTAGGTTCGTTTTGCAGATAACCGTCGGCAACCAGTTGATTGTAAGCGTTTTCGACAGTCGTGCGGCTTATCTGCAGCGCTGCTGAGAGCCTGCGGACAGACGGAAGTCTGTCTCCGGCTACGATCTGGTCATTGTAGAGCTGGTTTTTGATAGAGTCAATGATCTGGGTATATAAAGGCGTTTCGGTCTGTTTGTCAAGTTTAAGATTAGTCAAAAGCATAAAACTGTCCCCTTTGGAAAAATAGTTTCTGGCTATTTATTACTGTACAGAATTATTGTATCATAAAAACTGTCGTTAACGAAAGTAAGTTTTTAGGAGGAATAAAGATGACAGATAGACAAATTTTAAATCGTAATTTAGCACAGATGCTCAAAGGCGGCGTAATCATGGATGTCACCAATGCCCAAGAGGCTGAAATTGCCGAAGCTGCAGGCGCAGTAGCTGTTATGGCGTTGGAACGTGTGCCTTCTGATATTCGCAGGGATGGCGGCGTTGCCAGAATGAGCGACCCGAAGCTTATTAAAGAGATCAAAAGCGCCGTATCGATTCCGGTAATGGCCAAGGTCAGGATCGGTCACATTGTGGAAGCGGAGATTTTGGAGGCGCTGGGAATAGATTATATCGATGAAAGTGAAGTTCTGACACCGGCCGATGATTTATATCATCTCGACAAGCATGCTTTTAAGATCCCTTTTGTCTGCGGTGCCCGCAATCTGGGCGAAGCACTGCGCCGTATCGGTGAGGGAGCGGCAATGATCCGCAGCGGACGATGATGGGACAGATAAGATTGCTGCAGAATCTGCCGCGGGAGGAATGGATGAGCTTTGCCAAAGAACAGGGAGCGCCGTATGAACTGGTGGCAGAAGTCGCTGCGGGCGGCAGGCTGCCGGTAGTTAATTTTGCCGCCGGCGGTATGTTTTTGTCGGGTCAGGTATTTTCCGCAGCGGCGATCCGGCTAAGCGCGCCAAGGCGATCGTACTGGCGACCAGCTATTATAACGATCCTAAAATCGTAGCCGAAGTATCAGAAGATCTGGGCGAGGCCATGAGCGGTATCGATATCAAAACTATACCGGCGGAACAAACCTTTGCGGAGCGTGGCTGGTAATGCAGAGTGTAGGCGTACTGGCACTGCAGGGGTCATTTTCTGAGCATCTGACTAAACTGGCGCAGCTGACGGAGGTTTTGCCGGTTGCCGTAAAAACGGCTGCTGATTTAGAGCAGGTGGACAGATTGATTCTTCCCGGTGGTGAAAGCACTGCTATCAGCAGACTTTTACAGCGAACGGGACTGTCTGAGCTTTTAAAACGGAGGGTGAAAGAGGGGCTGCCTGTCTGGGGGACCTGTGCGGGGCTGATTCTGCTGGCAAAAAATATTGTCGGTGAACAGCCGCATTTAGGAGTGATGGATATTACCGTGCGTCGTAACGCGTATGGCAGTCAGCTCGACAGTTTCAGCTGCAGGCAGTTGCTGCCTGCTTTGGGGGCAGAACCGCTGCCACTTGTATTTATCAGAGCTCCGTGGATAGAAAGGGTTGGCGAACAGACAGAAATTTTGGGGGAGTATGCAGGGCATATCATAGCTGCCCGGCAAGGAAAGCTGCTGGCGACCAGTTTTCACCCGGAATTGACAGACAGCGATGCTGTCTATCGTTATTTTCTGCAGCTGTAAAAATAAAAAAACGGAGTCTGCACAGCAGGCTCCGTTTTTATGTGCGGAATGCTTAAACCTTATGTTTGACATGATCCAGCGCCTGGGCAAACAGCGTCAGGACGTGTTCGTCGTCCAGCGAATAAATGACTTCTTTGCCGGACTTGGAAAACTTGACCAGCTGAGCATGACGCAGCTGCCGAAGCTGATGAGAAATAGCGGAATGGGTCATATCCAGCATTTCGGCGATATTACTGACGCACATATCCTCGTGGGAGAGCAGTTCTAAAATTTTAATGCGGGTCGGGTATACCTAAAACCTTGAATATTTCCGCCATCGGCTGTACATATTTATCGGCCAGCTGGGGGTGGATTCTGGCGCTGTGTCCGCAGGAATCGCAGATCACAGTATTGTTAGTTTTATTTTCGCTCATGTTGGGGCTCATCCTTTCTTATCAGCGCGGTAGCCCTTTGTAAAAAAGAACAGCAGCGTCGCATAATAAATAAAACCGCCGGCTTCGGTACGGGTAATCAGCCAGAAGGGAAACAGCGTAAAAGCTGCGATGATAAACAGCACGTAGGGCGCGCATTGCAGCAGCGGCGGCCGGCTGGCCAGAGTGCGCCAGCTGATGACGCTGTAGCGTGAGGCGAAAATACCGAAAAGGAAGCCGCTCAGGCAATATAAAATTTGTGAAAGCATGGTATCAATATTCATAAATTTGATTTATTTCCTTTATTAGCAAAAAGATTTGGCAGAGCGTAAGCAAGGATACCGCTTTTAATGATCAGTCCGGCGATGATACTGCCGCCGACAGTGCTGATCAGGAACGGCGGGATAAAGAACCAGGCTGCTGCCGCGCTGTTCAAGAAGAAACGGGCGATGACCCAGGCAGTCAGTCCGCCTAAAATACCGGTGCCGAAAATCTCGCCGGCCATAGCCGCTTTGACAGAGCCGAACCTGCTATAGCAAAGTCCGGCCAGACAGGCACCGATCATACTGCCGGGAAAAGCCAGCAGTGAGCCGGTACCGAACATATTGCGCAGGCAGGAAATGACAAAGGCCGCTGCTGTCGCATAGCCGGGGCCTAAAATCACCGCTCCCAGCACGTTGATGGCATGCTGCACGGGAAAGCATTTGGAAATGCCGGCCGGTATATAAATAAGATGCGCGCTCAGGGTGCCGATGGCAACCAGCAGCGCCGTTAAAGTGAGCTTATGGATCTTCATGTAATGACACCTCTTCAGACAACTTCTATAACGCTTATTATAGCATTTCACAGCAAATAAATTAAAGGGAAACAGTAAAAAATGTAGAATATTATAAAGTATATTTTCAGAGGATATTTTGCAGTTAAAATATTGGGGGTCAGAAGAATGAAGGCTTTGACCGGTATCAAGGTGATAGATTTTTCTAAATGGCTGCCGGGGCAGTACTGCGGTATGGTATTGGGAGATTTCGGCGCCGATGTTATCAAAGTGGAAACGCCTGCAGGCGATGATACACGCAGATTTTTTCCGGAAGCGCTGCCAGGCATGAGCTATTGGCATTTGGCGCTTAACCGTAATAAACGCGGCATTACGGCCGATATAAAAACTGAAGGCGGACGTAAGCTTTTATTACGTCTTCTGTCAGAAGCAGATGTATTTTTAGAAGGCTTCCGGCCGGGTTATCTGGCGCGTTATGGCTTGGATTACGCAACTGTCAGGGAAATCAACCCGCAGCTGGTCTATTGTTCGATCACCGGCTTTGGGCAGACTGGCAGTTACCGTCATAAACCGGCCCATGACCTGAATGTGATCGGACTTGCAGGTCTGAATTCACTGGATGACGTTGGCAGTGCCTGCGTTTCAGAGGTACAGATTGCGGCGCTGGGCAGCAGTATGAACGCTGTCAGCGGCATTCTGCTGGCTTTGCTGGCGCGCGAACGTACCGGGGAAGGTCAGGCTGTAGATATCAATTTATATAATACTTCACTGAGTCTGCAGACAACCGGCATCAGCAGCTTGTGGGGCTGTAAGGCTACAGGTTGTCAGCCTTTCGGGCGCACGGCACATTATTATAATATTTACCGGACGCAGGACGGCCGTTATTTGAGCGTGGGGACGATCGAACCTAAATTCTGGCGGCGTTTGTGCGAAATCCTGGGTTGTGAAGAGCTGATCGAGCGTCAGCATGATTTTGAACATGGTAATGAGCTTCAGGAGCGTTTGGCAGCAGTATTCCAGACCAAAACGCAGGCCGAATGGCTGGCGTTGATCGGTGAGGAAGAATTCTGCGTGACGCCGGTCTGTTCGCTGGAGGAAGCCTTAAACAGCGAGCTGACACAGCAGTCAGAAATGCTGGCGCAAAAACAGGAGGATATCGGCACTTTGCAGTATGTCAAACCGGCGATCCGTTTGTCGGATATGCCGGGCAGCATCGAACGCCGGGCGCCGCTTTTAGGAGAACATACGGCTGAGGTGCTGACTGAACTGGGTTATACGGAGCCAGAGATTATGAAGTTGAAAGAAACTGGTGCGATTTGACAGTTTACGTTAAAACAAGGGGTGTGAAAAGATGAAACGCTTTATTTTAGCAATAGTCTTTGTATTCTGCTGCAGCCTGGGGATGACGCCGCCGGCAGAAGCGGGGCTGATCAGCAAGGAACAGGAAATAGAGATGGGCCGGCAGACGGCGATGCAGCTGGAAGCTAAATACGGTGTCGTGCAGGATTATGCCTTGCAGGAACGTGTCAACCGGATCGGTCAGAGTCTGGTCAAGGTCAGCGAACGGCAGGATCTGGAATACAGCTTTAAGGTGCTGAACAGTGACGAAGTAAATGCGCTGGCCTGCCCCGGCGGTTTCATTTATGTATTCAAGGGACTGATCGATTATATGCCGTCCGATGCAGAATTAGCTGGCGTATTAGGCCACGAGATCACACACGTTGTCAAAAAGCACACTGTGCATCAAATAGAAAAACAGCTTTTAACGACTTTGGCTTTTGCTATCGTTACCAAAGGTGATTTAGGCATAGCGGGACTGGCGACGCAGGCTTTAGCGGCCGGTTACAGCCGTACCGACGAACGCGGCGCAGATAAGGGCGGTTTTAATCTGTGTGTAGCAGCCGGTTATAATCCTTACAGTGTCGTGCTGACGATCAACAAGCTGGAAGACCTGGCGAAGGAACAGGGTAATCCAGGCTATGGTATTTTTTCGAGCCATCCCGAGCCGGAAGAACGTTTGAAACGTGTTATGAAGCAGATCAAAGCGCTTAAAGTACATCCGGAAATAACTCTTAACGAAGATAATACAGCCAGAGTGCATGAAGGTGACTGGGGGTTTAATATCACGCAGACTGTCGGTAATGACCGCCCGGAATATCGCGCTTATATGCTTGCCGGCGGTTTATACTGCGTGCGTGAACGTGATAAGGGCCATATCGATCCATATCGCTTTATCGTCTATGATAACGGCGGCAGTGCCCCTATTTTAA
>ERZ791622.674-NODE-674-length-13999-cov-1.79152_pt1 | contig 13999 bp, 11 predicted proteins | sample MGYA00510269_ERZ791622 | MGnify/ENA primary metagenome ERZ791622 (study PRJEB30046, sample SAMN00715191) | human gut metagenome | study: EMG produced TPA metagenomics assembly of the A metagenome-wide association study of gut microbiota in type 2... | reverse complement strand
ATTGAAACTTCCTATCGAACAAGGTTATATTGAAAGCCTTGTTTCTCAATTCGCTGAATATAACGAATTGGCTGATTCTCTTTGTGGACGAACATATTTATTCCCAAAAGAAAAAGAAATTCTTGCAATGCTATCACAGTGCAAGGAAGATGTAAAAATTTTAAAAAAAGTAAAGTAAAAAAGGAGAATTATTATGATTGATAACAGCAAAATGATGATTGGCGAACATTTTACCTACAGAGGCATAGAATGGATATGCCTTGATATTATCGACGGCAATTATCTTGCAATCACAGCACAGGTTTGGCAGAAACTTCCGTTCGATGTTGATTGTTATAACGATTGGAAGGAATCGTCATTACGAAAAACATTGAACAAAGAATTTTTAAGCAAACTTGTCAAAAAGCATCTTGTAATTCAGTCCACTGACTTGATTGCGGATAACGGTGATGTCAGCCACGACCTTTACAGCCCGAAAGCAGAAGTTTATGTTTTCGGCTATAATGATGCAGGCTCAATAGCAACATACCACATAACCGAAAAGGATGCGATGGAGCTTTCAGACCTTGCAAATAAAAACGACGATTATTGGTGCGCCTTCCTCGGACCCGGCGGCGAGATATGGGATGACCCGTCATATGAAAACTATAGTGAGGGCGAGACAACTAATCTTGACCGCTGTGAAGAGCTGTTAGAGTTTGGCGATTGGGTCGATACACGTAATTTTATTAAGTCGAGCGGGGTGGTAATGTGAAACGCAAAATTTCACCTAAAGACGAATTGAATCGTCTTGTGTACGTACTTATGGATGACCGTGACCGTTGGAATGAAATTTACGAAAACGGAACAAGCGACCCGTTCTACTGCGACGGTACTAATCTAAACCTTGTGAGAAATCATATAATTTACGGAAAAAGACAAATTAAGGCGTTCGTAACCGAACATCCCGAATTGACAATTCCGGAAGAAGTCAATAGTGTATTTGACCCGGATGAGGTCCCGGATAATTATATGGCAAACCCGGAAAAGATTATCAAAGAAGCAAAAGAAAGCCTTGCGCTTTATGAGCGTGACGAAAATTATCTCTATCTTCTATCAATCAACAGGGAATTGTCTGACAAGGAAAGAGAAAAAACATCAATATCGGCAGTTTTGGGCTATCATAACCGCTTAGTTGAGGCAATCGCAAATAACGATTTAGTCTTAATGAGGCTGCATCGAAAAGGCAGCACATATCAAGAATCGTTTAAGACTTGTGCCGAGAAGGTTAAAAAGTGCATTTCCGAAAGAAAAGATGATGAGCAAGAAAATGTTCAGTTGTCGTTGTTCGAGTAGGATATGCCGTTCAATGTAACCCGTAAGACAGCTTTTTCTGCTAAGAAATAGTTTATAACTTAGAAAGCCAACACCGTTCGGGGTGTTGGCTTTCTTTTTTCGCAAAAAGCGCACAAAAAGTGCAAATCTTTTCGTTTTCCGTCCATATATAAGTGTAAACAAACAAAGTATGTTTAAGCTGGTGAAATACCTTGCACCTATATTATAGTATGCTGATAAATCACAGTTGTAAAATTGCAGTAAAACTGCAGTAAAACTAAAAAATCAATTTTTAAAACATCGAAAAACAACGCAATATCAAGGACTTTCGGGCATCAAGGAAAAATCAAGTCTTGTCACTCCGACCATAAAAGGATTTAGCATAAGCTAAATCCTTTTTTAGTTTTATTAGCTTTTGTTTTTGTAGAATCTGAAAGTAAGATGTGATAAAATAATAATTATTGTTGCGCGAAAGTAATTAGCTTTTTGGAATATATTGTTGTATTTCCCAAAAAAGCTTGTTTGGTTTTTGATTGTTGAGAAATTCTTGCATCGTAACAGGTGTTTAGTATAATTAATATATGAAAACGTGAAAGGGGTTAAAAATTATGAGCAACAAAAAAGAGCGTCGCAGAATAGTAAAGGAATTGCTTGACGTTACGGATAAGGAATTTACGGATGAGGAACTGATACATCAGCTTATCAACACCGAGCTTTCTAAGGATTCGGATAAAACCGACAAACTATCTTTCGGTCAGCGTGCGGCGGATGCTGTTGCGCGTTTTGCCGGAAGTTGGGCGTTTATATTCAGCTTTATAGCTATAATGGTTATTTGGATGGTTCTGAATATAGTACTTAAAGATAAGGCTTTTGACGCATATCCGTTTATCCTTTTGAATTTAGTGCTTTCTTGTATTGCGGCAGTACAGGCTCCGCTTATTATGATGAGCCAAAACAGGCAGGAGTCCAAGGACAGAGAGCGTGCGGAAAATGATTTTAAAGTCAATTTAAAAAGTGAACTTATAATCGATGATTTGCACAGAAAGATGGATCTTGTTCTTGAAAACCAAAAGAAGATAAATCGCCGCCTCGATCTTTTGGAACAGGCGGAAAATATAAGTCCCGAGCAAAAAAATAACATCGTTTCTTCGTCGAAAAAAACACTTCCGCAGGATAGTGATTCTCTCACATAAAAGTATTATATTGAGCAATGAGATTTTTTGGGGGTGAAAAATTATGACAGAAAAGGATTATTTAAAACAAATTGATTACGTTATCGAATCGGGACCTTATACCGACAGTTGGCAATCTTTATGTAAACATAAAACACCGGAATGGTATAAGAATGCTAAATTTGGAATCTTTATTCACTGGGGAATTTACAGCGTACCTGCATTCGGCAATGAGTGGTATTCGCGTGAGATGTATGATAAATCAAAGCCGGCATATCGGCACCACCGTGAAAAGTACGGTAATCAAAAGGACTTTGGATATAAGGACTTTATACCGATGTTCAAAGCCGAAAACTTCAATCCCGAAAAGTGGGCGGAGCTTTTTAAAAACAGCGGCGCAAAATACGTAATGCCGGTTGCTGAACATCACGATGGCTTTGCCATGTATAATACCGAGTTTAACCGTTGGAACAGTGTAAATATGGGACCGGAACGAGATGTTCTCGGAGAACTGAAAACGGCTGTGGAAAATGTCGGACTTGCCTTTTGTGCGTCAAACCATCGTGCCGAACATTATTTCTTTATGAATATGGGCAGAACATTTGACAGCGATGTGTGCAATGAAAGATATGCCGACTTTTACGGACCTGCTTATTATTGTAGGGAGCTGTCATCCGATAAAATGGGTGTAACGGCATCAAACTGCCGTTCTGTACCTCCGACGGAGGATTTCTTAAAAGATTGGCTTGTCCGCATATGTGAGCTGATAGATAAATACAAGCCGAAAGTTGTTTACTTCGATTGGTGGATACATAACAGGGCGTTTAAACCGTATTTAAAGAAATTTGCGGCATATTATTATAACCGTGCCGCAGAATGGGGAACTGAAGTTACGATAAATTATAAGCTTCAGGCTTTTGCTCCGGGAAGTGCTACGTTTGACGTTGAACGGGGAGCTTTGACAGATATTTCGCCCGTACCGTGGCAGACCTGCACTTCAATAGCAAAAAATTCATGGGGATATACCGAAAATAACAAGTTTAAGTCGGCATACCATGTTATATGCGATTTAATCGATATTGTAAGTAAAAACGGCGTTATGCTTTTAAATGTCGGCCCGAAACCCGACGGCACGATTACAGATGAAGAAACTGCGGTTTTGAATGAAATCGGCGATTGGCTGAAGACTAACGGTGAGGGGATATACGATACGGTTCCGTGGAAAACCTTCGGCGAAGGAAAAGTCAATACAAAGGACGGGTCCTTTAAGGATAATAAGACAAAAAAGTATACCGAAAATGATTTTCGTTTTACATATAAGGACGGAGCGGTTTACGTTTTCCAAATGAAACCGACACATGACGGTGTAATAAGAATTAAGAACTTTAAAAAGATAGCGCAGGACGCAATTGTATATTCGGTAAAGCTCCTCGGTAATCACTCACCGATAATAATCAGCCGAACCGAAAAATATATGGAACTTAAACTTATGGAAATTCCGCAAACGACCTTGCCGTTATGCTTTAAAATTGTTCTTGAATAAAAAGAGTCTCAATGATTGCTTATAGCAACCGTTGAGACTCTTTTTTTAGCTTATTCGGTAATTTCGGCATCCTTTGTAAGTCTGCCGTGGTATATAGCGTTTGATATATTTGTCGGTGATAAAAAGACCTTGAGCTGTTTAAACTTTGTATCAAGCTTATTATTACTGAACGGTATGTCCGAGAGGGAGTATGTCGTAATACTGTTTCTGAGCTCGGTAGTTGAAATAGACGTGTCTTTTTTAATCGTTACAGTTTTTTTCTGACCCGGAAGCAGATCAAAAAAGTTATCGCTGAACGGCAAAGTGCTTTTGCTGCTTTCAACTTTGACTAGGCGAGCATATTTGTCGGATGACACAGTAACATTCAATCCGTCTGCCGTTTCCTCAAAAGCGGTTTTAAGCTTGGCTTTGGCAAGTGAAGCTCGTTTTCGCGGCAGAAAAGAACAGCTTTTTGCTGAATAAGGGCACTGTTCTCATAAAGTCTTACTGCAATGCCTGTTCTTTTTTTATCGTATTCCGAGCAAATGAACGGAACATTTAAATCAAAAACAACTGAATTTTTTACGGCACCGACGGTTAATGTTTTTTTGTTTGTTTCAAGAGTTCCGTTTTCAAAATCAAATATTTCATATTCCGCATCAACTGTTTTGCTTTCGTTTAAATCATTCAGCACAAAAACACGTATATAGTCGCTTGTATTCTCAATCGATATGCTGAGCGGCGCGTTAAAGTGCTTTGCACCGTATTGTAAGGCTTTGTAATTGCCATAGTAATCAAGACTTGACCAAGAGCATACACCCCAGCAGTCATTAAACTGCCAATACATTGAACCGTTGCATCTGCCCTTGTTTCTGCGCCAATGTTCGGTGGCATCTGCGATACATTCGTTTTGCGTTACCTGTGACAAATAGACATAATCCTTGAACTCCTTTGGTAAATTAAACCTAGATGCTATATAATATATCATTTTGTCATTGCCGTTGGCACATTTTTGGTGAGACTTAAACACATCGCTCGAAAGGGAGTAGTCGGAAGGCTTTGCAAACTTTTCGATAGCCTTCATATCAGGCAGGCTTTCAAAGCCGAATTCGCTGCAAAAACGTGTCATACGTTTGCGGTAATAATTCATCGGCTTCAAACCGTGCCATACGCCCCACAGATGGGTGTCGCCTACATTGTCGCTTTCTACTCCGACGTTATGAGATTCACCTACAGGCGAACCGGGTGTGTATGGAGTGTTTTTGTCATATTTTCTTATTTCGGGTTCAAGTATATGATAGAAGAATTTCTCGGTCCATTTGACATACTTTTGCATATGTACCCAAGCCATATGCATATCTTCAATTTCATTGTTGCCGTTCCATACAGCGAGAGAGGGATGATGACAGAGGCGTTTTACATTGTATTTAACCTCTTCTTTTACATTGTCAAGAAAGTCATTATCAAAGAACGGATAGGCTTGACAGGCGAATTGAAAATCTTGCCAAACAAGTATTCCTTTTTTGTCACAGAGATTATAAAATTCGTCGCTTTCGTAGTATCCGCCGCCCCAAATGCGTATCATATTTATATTTGAAAACAGGGCTGTGTCAATTAAATATTCGAGCTTGTCGGAAGTAAACCGTGTAATGAAGCTGTCGGGCGGTATGTAATTTGTGCCCTTGATGAAAAGAGGGACACCGTTTAATCTGAATTGGAAATTTCTTCCGTATTCATCTTTTTCTCTGTTTAATTCAATTTTTCTGATTCCTATTTTTTTAGAAGTGAAATCGACTTCTTTGCCGCCGGATACTACTGCTGCACTTATTTCGTACAACGGCTGCTCGGCTTTGCCGGATAATTCGTATGTCCACCAAAGCTCGGGATCGGTTATTGTAAAGTCAGCTTCTGTGCCGCTTTTTTCAAGTGTGCTGCCGTCCGGCAATACAACCTTTAACGAACATTCGTAATCTTTATATGCCTTTATATCGGCTCTTACGGAGATAACGGCAGTACCGTCGGCATTGAGCGCTTGTGACGCAAAAAGATATTCAATTTTTGCACCGTTCACAAACTCAAGACTTATTTCCTTTGTTATACCGCTGCACGGCAATACGGGACCCCAGTCCCAACCGAAATGGCATTGCGGTTTACGTATATGAACAATACCGTTCTGACCGTTTGAATTTACGGGAGTAGGACAGGACTTGTATTTTTCTTTAACATAATTTACCGGGGAACGAAACAATATTCTTATTTCGTTTTCACCCTTATCAAGACGTTCTTTTATTGATACGCTGTAAGCTTTAAAACAATTCCTAGCGGAAAAAGCAAGCATATTATTTACAAAAACATCACATATTGTATCAAGCATTTCACAGGTCAGAAGTATATCATCACAGTTTAATTCTTCTTCGGTTATTTCAAAAGTCTTTTTGTATTCCCAATTTGTTTCGCCGACCCAGTATACATCCTTTTCATTAAGGCCGATAAATGGGTCCGGAATATCTCCGTTTGCCATCAGGTCAAGATAGTTGCAGCCGGGTACGGTGGCTTCCTTGTATAGCTTATCACCGACTTTTCTGAATTGCCATTTCCCGTTTAGTGTCTTTTTCATTTTTCCAAATCCCTCTCTTTGAAACATCATTGGTATTATACTTTATCCCTCTGTATATTGTAAATGCTTTTATGCGCTTTTATTTTATGATTTTTTACCTGTAAGTCTAAATGCAACTCTGCGGCGGATATCTCTATTGACAATTTAATATATTTCATTTAAACTGTAATGGTATTTTGTGCATTATGCCAAAAACAAGAAGAGTGTTAGGGAGCTTTTTATGGAGAAGTCAAAGAATAAAGTCGGTAATGTTTTAAAATCGGTAAAAGAGCATTGGAAAAATCCGCCTGAGGGCCGGTATATACCGTATAAGGAGATATTGTCTTATTCGATAGGCGGTATCGGAGTCAAATTTGTATTGTACACGGTCTCGTATATCGGACTTTCGGCGACAAGCCTTCTTGCCGGAGCTGCGTTAGGACTTAAAAACGGAGATCTTGTAAAGCTCAATCTGATTGCAACGGTAATTGGTATGTTTTTAGGTCCGCTTCGCGGTATGATAATTGATAATACGCGTAGTAAAAACGGTAAATTCAGACCGTATCTTATCTATGCCGGTATACCGTCGGCAGTTGTAACCACGGTGTTTGCTTTTTTACCGTTTGAAAGTATGAGTTATGACGGAAAACTATGGTCGCTGTTTATTACCTATATGATGCTCCAGCTTTGTTATCCGTTTTACGACCAAGCGTATACAACTCTTGTGCAGGTTATGAGCCCGAATTCGACGGAGCGTGCGGATGTTATAACAATATCGACATTTATATACTCTTTGGCACCTTCGGTAATGGGCTTTGTTGTACCGATAGTTGCCGGATTTGCCGGCGGACTCGAGCATATAAATGCCTATCGCGTAATTATGCCTGTTTTTGGCATAGGTGGTGCTCTTTTGGGAATTTTCAGTTATGCCGGAACTAAAGAACGTATAATTGTATCCAAGGATTATTCCCCTAAAGTACCGTTTTTCCAAGGAATCGGAGCAGGTATCCAGAATAAGTACCAGTGGGCGCGCTCAATAACTTCATGGTTTATTCTTTTACAGGCTGGCGTCGGCAATGTTACAACATGGTATTTTTATTACGGTATTAAAGATACTTTAGGTCTTACAACGGAACAACAGGGCGTTTTAAACGGCACTCTTACAACAATTATCGGAGCAGCTGCAACACCGGCTATGCTTTTGTCTCCTTTTTTGATAAGAAAAATCGGTAAACGCAATTTGTTCATTATGTATGTTGTTTGTTCTGTTTTCTGCTTTGCCGGTATGTATGTTTTTATAGAGCAAATATGGGTGCTGTTTGTTTTTATATGGCTTAGGGGGTTTTTCTCGACATTTACGCTTATAACCGATGGTGCTATGAATGCCGATGTGCTTGATTATCAGCAATACAAGACGGGGGAGCGCCTTGAAGGGCTTATGAGTCAATTTGTTTCTATGGGTGTAACTTATCTTATACAGACGATAATAATGCAAAATCATTACGGCCTTGTAAATAATTACGATGACCTTTACAATGTGTCTTTCAGAGAGCCGCTTTCAAAAGGTATGATTGCTCTTGCGGCGGTGGGATATATAATTTCACTAATTCCGTTTATTACAATGTACACTCTGACAGAAGAGGAACACGAGGCACATATTTCCGTTCTTAAAATTAGGGCGGCACTTGAAGATTATGCGACAGAATGCTTGTCGGAGGGTGAGCTTGAAGAAGCCAAAAATATTTATGCCGATGCAGTAAACGAACTCGAGATTTGTCGTGACAGAATAGACATCGTAAAGGGCAAGGAGAAGAGAAAGCTTAAAAATAAAATGAAAGCTCTTCAAATTGTTATAAACGAAAAAGATCGTTTTAATGACCCTAAAATGATAAAGAAAACCGAAAAAGCAAAAGAGCTTTTGTCTCATTCGGTAGAAGAGCTTTACGGAATATCAGAGCCCTCGATGGATAAATACAACGCCGCAAATGCAATGAGCGAGTCTACAAAAGAAGAAATACGTTCAAAATCAGCGGCACTTAAAGAAGCGTCAAAAGAGCTTGATCATTTCCATAAAAAAGCATATGCGTATATTCAGGCGCGAAAGCTTTTAAAGCAGCTTGAATACTATTCGCATTGGTCTGATATCTTTAGTTCGGAATCGGTTGAGATTTCGGAATGATTTCAGTTCCGTATTTCAGAGCGGTGTTTAACAACACCGCTCTTTTTAAGAAAAAGTTGTCAAAATGTTAACAATTTTTATTGCACACTTTAAAACAAAGATGTATAATATTTTTCGGTGATGTGAAATGAGTAAATCAACAATTATTGCAGTTGCGGGCAAAGGCGGTGTAGGCAAAACTTCATTATCGGCTACTATCGTCAGGTGCCTTACAGAAAAGTATCCCGATAAAAAGATACTTGCCATAGATGCCGATCCGGCAGTAGGTCTTTCGACCGCTCTCGGAATAGACGTCAAAATGACCATTGATGATATTCGTAAAGAGATTATAGCTTCCGTGGACGAGGGCGATACCAGAGGAGCCGTTGAGCTTTTAGGCGAAGCCAAGTACCGTATTTTCGATGCTCTTGTCGAGACAGACGGATATTCGTTTATTGCTGTTGGAAGACCCGAGAGCGCGGGGTGCTATTGTAAAATAAACTCATATCTTAAAGAGGTTATCTCCATACTTTCCGACGAATTTGACTATGTTGTTATTGACGGTGAGGCGGGAATAGAGCAAATTAACAGACGTGTTATGGAGAGAGTAACGCATCTTATCTTAATAACGGATCCCAGCAAAAAAGGCTGCCAAGTAATAAAAACAATAAAAGGTGTTGCCGATGATCTTGTTATGTATGATAAAATCGGTGCAATAGTTAATCGTATGACGGACGAGTCTTTAAAGGATTATATTAATATCGACGGTGTTGAAGTTCTCAGTTATATTCCGAATGATACAAATCTCGCTATGTTTGATATACAGGGCGAAAATGTATTTAATTTGCCGGAATCTTCACCGGTGGTAAAGGGAGTACGGGAGACTTTAACTAAAATAGGGGTGCTGTAATGAAAGATCTGAAACATCTGATTTATTTTGAGAATCTGCTTCAGGAGGCAAACAATGAACTTGTGCAGCGGGCAATAAGCGATGGCAAAAAAGCGATTGCGTATACCTGCTATCATATCCCGGAAGTTCTGCTCAATGTCGATAATTGTTTTTCGGTAAGACTCAGAGCTCCGAGAACAGGTTCTATGGATATTGCAACTTATTATCTCAGTTCGTACCTGTGCGGATATTCCAAGGCTCTTTTGGAGCGCGGTATTGAAGGCGGTTATAATTTTCTTTCCGCTCTTATAGGCTCGGAATCATGCTCGGAAATGAATCGTACATATGAGCATTTTATGCTTTTGAATCTTGTACAAAACGATAAATTCTTCGTTTCCATTGCCGATATTCCTTTTAAAATTGAGCCGCATACAGTCAGGCATTATACAGAGCAGATGAGAGTCAAGGTGCTCGATAAGCTACATGATGTTTACGGTGTTGATACAAGCGATGATATGCTTCGTAAAGCTGTTGAAGAGCATAACGAAGTTTGTCGTCTCATAACAGAAATAGGTGAATATCGCAAAGAGGAAAATCCGCGAATAACGGGATAAGAATTTCACGTTATAAATCTTGTTACATATTGTTGCCCCAAGTATTTGATAATCGACAAGCTCAGAGAAACCGCAGAGGAGCTTAAAACAAGGGTTCCTGACGAAAAGAAAAATTATCGTGCTAAAGTTGTTGTTGTGGGTTCTGAAATGGACGATCCGGATTTCACAAAGCTTATTGAAGAATCCGGTGCTCTTGTAGTTGCCGATCGCTTTTGCTTCGGTTCGCTTCCCGGCAGAGAAGAAATAAAACTTAACGATACCGATGATGTCTTATCTCAGATTGTATTGCATTATATGGAAACATGCCAATGTCCACGTTATATGAGCAAGGAAAAGGTGCAAGGCAGAAAAACCTATGTTCGTGACCTTGTAAACACGTATCACGCAGACGGTGTAATATATGAGCAGATAAAGTTTTGTGAATACTGGGGATACGAAAGGGCACTTGCATCACATATAATAACAAATGAATTCGGAATTCCGTCGGTTTCGGTTGACAGACAGTATACGGCAAGTGCATCTGGTCAGCTACGAACTCGTGTTCAGGCATTTGTAGAAAGCCTTGAAATTAAGAATATTCAAAAAGCAAAGGAGGCGAAGTAACGTGGCAAATCAGCCTAAAAATCTCGGTCTGTTGCATGAAGATAAGACCGGACTTTTAAAGCACCGCGAGTGGCGTGGGCTTAAAGACACTATGTATGATTACTATCGTTGGCTCATAACTTGGAAAGATATGATAGTTATGGTTTTAAAAGCACCCGTGTCGACGATAAAGGGTCTGTGGAATTATCGCTGGATGGCAAGTTATCTCGCGGCTCCTGCGTGGATAGACCGTCATACGGAGGGTACGCGCGGAACACACCTTCGTATAGCACATCTTCATTTTAACGCGATGATTAAGCATACATGTAATATGATACATATGCTTTTTAAACATGATAAGCATTTTCATCCGAATGACAAATTTTCAGATAAAACAGTTTGTATGGATGAACTTTTCTCTTTTGAAATAATGGCGGGTTTCCCGAACTTATATGGTGTTCCCGTACAGACTATACCGATTTTTTTATCATCGATGGTTGATCAAAACATAACGCCGCCGTATCTTGATATAACCGAGAGTTACGGCGTTCCCGCCGATGTTTGTCCTCTTCCCTCCGCGGAGGCAGGCGTGGCAATAAACGACGATTACCCGATGTTCGGTAAATGCTTTTTATCATGCAATATGCCGTGCGACGGCTCAACAATGAACTCGTCATATATCGACAGGCGTTTTAATCTTCCGTCTCATGTTGTTAATGTTCCGCTTAGATACACCGAAGAAGAAGTACAGAAATATGCCGTTGACGAGGTTAAATCTTGCATCAGATTTATCGAGGAACAGACAGGCGAAAAGTTTGACTGGGACGCATATTTTTCCGCTATGAAGATATACAACAAACAGCTTGAATATGAGCTGCAAAAATGGGATGTCAACAAAACCGATTATCCTCAGATGACCGGTGCCACATTTTGGCTGTACAGACTTTTTTACTTCCATCTCTCCGGCGGAATCGATAAGATATTTATTAAAACCGATAAAAAGGTTAATAAGCTTATGATGAAAGGCTATGAGAGAAAAGAACATGTTTCCAAGGAAATGCGGCACAGAGCTATAGTTTGGTCGTGTCCTGCAAACTATTATACGAGTCTTGCAAATTGGCTCGAAAATTGCTGGGGCATAAATGTTGTTATGGATATGGAGACGATGATATCTTATATAATGTACGATACCGAGGATAAAGAAAGATCGCTTGCCACATATGCAAAAACTCTTCAGCGCACCACAATGCGTAAGCATACCAAGGGCGGTTATCAAAACGTACTTGATGAACTTTGGCGCATTTGCGATGAATATAATGCCGATACCGTAATAATGTATAATCAGATTTCATGCAAGGGAATGGATGGTCTTAACGGCATATTTGATGACCAGGCAAGAGAAAGAAATATCAATTTCATTTGGGTTGATCAGGACCTTATGGATCCAAGAACCGTTTCGCGTCGCGATATGCGTGAGCAGATCAATAAATATATGACAACTGTTCTTCAGGAAGAACCCGTTGACCCGACGCTGGTTGATTTCGACGATACAATGGCTTGGTAAAAAGATAGGAGAGTGTTTATGAAATATTTTGGCGGATGCGACGTTGGTTCAACGTATGCAAAATGTGTAATTTTAGATGAAAACGGTAAAATTATTGCCGATGCTACCGTAAGAAGTAAAATAAATCCGGTGAAGAGTGCCGAGCTTGCTCTCGGTGAGGCTATATCGAAAGTCCCGGAACTGTCTTCTCCAGAGGATCTTACGTATCTTATAGGTACCGGCTACGGCAGAAATAAAGTTCCGTTTGCCGACGAAAATATATCTGAAATCAGTTGCCACGCAATGGGTGTACATGTTACAGACCCGAGTGTAAAGGCGATTATAGATATCGGCGGTCAGGATGTAAAGGGCATTGCAATAGACACCGACGGTACGGTTAAGAATTTTGCAATGAATGATAAATGTGCCGCAGGCACAGGGCGCTTTTTTGAGGCGATGGCAAACGCATTTGAAATGTCACTTCCGGATTTCTGTAAATTGTCTCTCCAAGCCAAAAATACTATTCCTATAACGGCACAATGCACTGTATTTGCTGAGTCGGAGGTAATTTCTCTTGTAGGCGAGGGCAAACCCATGGATGAGATAGCGGCAGGTATTCAGCTCGCAGTTGCCAAACGTTGTTTTGTTATGGCAAAAAAAGCAGGTGCTACCGACAGTATAACGCTTACCGGCGGTTGTGCTAAAAACGAAGGTCTCAAGCGTGCTATTGAGCACGTTCTGAAAATTAAGGTTGTTGACCTTCCAATAGACCCTCAGCTTATGGGCGCGCTTGGTGCTGCCGAGTATGCAAGGCAAAAGGGGATGGCATAAATGAAAGCTTTAATTATAATTTTAATCGTTCTTGCAGCGCTTTTTGTGCTCACATTTTGCATCTATTTTTTCAATCTCGATATGAAACTTGTTCGTAAGATATATGATGCGCTCGGCAAACATTATGATTCGCTTGAAAAGGACAAAAAACTTTAATGAAACTTTATGACAAGCTTATCGGGCAAATAAAAAACCTTTTGCCGGAAAACGCCAAAAGGTTTTCTTATAGTGAACCGACGCTTAAAATAAAAAAAGACAATTCAATACTTTTATTGAAAGAAACGGCGTATGAACTCGGCGGATGTCAAAAGCCGTGTGTAAGCACGGTTGCGGTGAGCGACAGTATAAAGTTTGACAATTGCACATATCTTTACGGAAAAGATATTCCGGAAATAAGGTCTGATTGTTGTTTCGGAAAAATAGTTTTTCTTGAAATCAAAGATATTGGGGAAGAGCAATCGGCTTTTGATAAGATAAAAGAACTCGAACGTCTTAAATATAGCTTTTGCCCTGAGGAATTTATGACAAGAGCATCTGCTTTTAATATGCGGGAGCAGATAAGAGTCAGCAAAAAAGCGGTAAAAAACGGTGTGACATTCTCGGACTACGGCTCATCGCTTATTAAGGCTTATCTTAAATTCCCTATGGTGAAGAGTGTGCAGATAATATTTATTACCGATTTCGACCGTTTTAATGAACTCGGTATGATTTGTGATAAAGTAAGGCAAACAACCGATGCTCTGAATCACATACTTGACAATGTGCTTCTTGATTGCTC
>ERZ791622.646-NODE-646-length-14378-cov-2.09837_pt1 | contig 14378 bp, 19 predicted proteins | sample MGYA00510269_ERZ791622 | MGnify/ENA primary metagenome ERZ791622 (study PRJEB30046, sample SAMN00715191) | human gut metagenome | study: EMG produced TPA metagenomics assembly of the A metagenome-wide association study of gut microbiota in type 2... | reverse complement strand
GGCTTTGATTTGCATGGACCAGTTCATCAGTCAGGTCCGGGATGCGTATAAGCAGTTGGAGCTGCTGGGGCCTGAGCACTGCGAATCTGGTTCCTATGAAAAACTGGACTATGAGGGCCGGGTTCTGGTCCTTGCCCCGGACACCCTCAAGGAAAGTTATTGGAACCAGCGAAGTCAGCTCTGGCTGGCCCATGACGGCTTTGGCTGTACTCCTGGGGCCATCGGGCGCAGCATCCGCTGCACCTGTCTGGGTGATGGCGAGGAAACCCGCTGGAACCGGACAGATTTCATTGGTGTGCTGAAGGAGGAATGCCTCCCCCAATGGGCGGCAGAGGCCCTGAGTAAGCTGACCGAGGGCAAAGAGCAATCCCATACCCAAGGAGGGATGACGATGCAGTAAAGGAGGAATGCCGCCATGCGGAGTGTAGAAATCAGGAATGGCCGTCTGTTCTATTATGGCAGCGCAGTTGGCTATCTGGAGGGGGATGGCCTCACGGCAGACCCCATGTTCCGCCGTGAGGACTTGGAAAGGTGGCTGGAGCGTAAAAATCTTCCGGTCCGCTGGGTGGATGGAGTGTACGACCGGCTGGCCAACGGGGAGTCCATTCAAAACGCCCAGCCCCTCAAGTCCCTGCGGATTTGGCAGCTCAAGCCAGATACCCCCATCGAAATGCGCTTCATTGGGCTGGATCGGATGGCCAGGGAGTTCGATGGCCCCAACCCGAGCCAATACCGCATTGCTTATGATGGACAGGCCGAAAGCCAAGAACTGGAAGACATCTGGAACAAGTTCTGCCGCAGAACACTGCCCGGAGGAGATCATCCTCTCGCTATCTCAGATGTGATCGAGCTTTATGATGTCGATGGAAGCGCATTCTACTATGTGGACAAGCGGGAAATCGTCTCTGTGGACTTCACTCCAGTCATCCATGAAAACATGAACACACCGGAGCCGTCCAGAAAGGATGGATCAGATCAAAGACTGTTTCAAAAGCTGGAACAGGAGTACCTTGCTTATTTGGAACCGCTGCGCTCCGCCGCCCTATCGGAGCTTCTGGAAAAGGCTGGCGAGATTGCCGATACACAGGCAGTGTATCGCTGCCTGTGTGAAAACACTGGCCTGTCAACAGAACAGAAGGAAAAGCTGGCCACACTGGAACAGCCACTCCAGGCCATCCGGGATCGCTGGCGCCAGACGCATCCTACCCCAGAGCCGGAGCTGCTGGAGGCTTGTGAGGCGCTTACAACCTCACAGCAGCAGTCTGAGGAAACACCCGCGCTTTCCATGACCCTATGATTCCAGGGCAGCCGTGGGCTGTCCATTTTTTATAAGGAGGAACGCTACATGAAGTATCTGAAAAACGCTGTCCATTCCATGAAAGAGCTGCCTGTTTCTCTCCGCGCCGCCCTGTCCAATCGCAGCGGAGAGGGTTATGTGGACACCGCCGTGAAGATCCTGATGGCGGTAGTCATCGGTGCTCTGGTGCTGGCTGGGCTGTACGCCCTGTTTGACGACACCGTTATGCCCACCCTGACCCGGCGCATCCAGGAGATGTTTAACTACGCCGGCTGATCCCGGCCAGAAAAAGAAAGGAGCAGCGTATGTCGAAAACCGTACAGAAGTCTGGCGCCCAGCCTGCTGTCCGGCAGGACAGCCACGCCGTCTATCCCACTCATTACTCAGTGAAAATCCACTCCCTGCGCCCGGAGGGAAGCTGCCGTGCCACCGCCTCGGTCAACATCAACGGCTGCTTTGCCGTCCGAGGCATCAAGGTCATGGACAGCTCCAAGGGGCTGTTTGTCTCCATGCCCAGCTACAGGGCCGGAAACGGTGAGTACAAGGATATCTGTTTTCCCTGCACCAAAGAGGCCAGAGCAGAGTTTGATTCGGCTGTTCTGGATGCCTACCAGCAGGCTCTTGTGCAGGCCCAAGCTCCGAATCAGAGAGGTCTGGAAGCGCCGGACCCTACCAAGGGGCCGGCGTATGATGCCGGCCCTGCCATGAATATGTGACTGCAGAATAAGGAGGAAAATACCATGAAGAATCGGATGAATAAGCTGGCAGGCAAGATGAACAGCATGATGATCTGTGCCCATGCAGCCCTGACGGACCGGAGAGGTGAGGGCTATGTGGATACCGCTGTGAAGATCCTGATGGCGGTGGTCATCGGCGCTCTGGTGCTGGCTGGCCTGTATGCGCTGTTTGGCGATGTGGTCATGCCCACCCTGACAGAGCGGATCCAGGAGATGTTTGATTATGCCGGATAATCCTCTATGGATGTTCCGGCCATTCCTCTCACCCGCGCCGCTGCCACTGGAAGTCATCTCACAACTGCAGGAACCAATGAAAGCCCTCCAAATGTGGCTGTTTTTCTCCCTGCTTTTGGTTGGCGCCATCTTCGACTGCCAGAAACGCCTGATCCCAAACACACTCTGTGCCCTGATTACCATGGTGGGGCTGCTGGTCTTTCATCCGGCCCAGTTGATGGGCCCGCTGGCGGCCTTGCCTCTGTTGGCTGCGGCTATGCATAAGCCCGGTTCCATAGGGGGGGGGAAAATCAAGTTCACCGCCGCCTCCGGCTTTGTACTGGGAATTACAGACGGCTTGTGGGGCATGGCGCTTGGCCTTGCCCTTGCCGCACTGTTTTATGCAATCAACTGGAGCACACAGAAGTTTCGAAGAAGAAAGTGCGCGGCGCCCAGCCAGACAGCCTTGCCTCTGGTGCCGTTCCTTTCCTTTGGATTTGCTATCATTTACATTTTGAATTATGGAGGAACGCTATGAAGAAGCTGAATAAAAAGGCCATTCTCACCATCACCGGCATTGCCTTGCCCCTGGGGGCTGCCGCTATCCTGATTCCCAGGCTGCGTAAGCGCCGCCGCTGCAAGCGGACCAGCGCCTGACCGGGCGGCATTCATTCCGCCATTCCCATAACAAATCTTGACTGAGGAGGACCTGCCAATTATGAGTCTGTTCAAAAATCGAACCGTTGTCGGTGTTATCTGCATCCTGCTCTCTCTGGTGATCTGCTTTGGTGTGACGCCTCTTTTCAATAAGAGTGTCAGCCAGAAAGAACAGATCATCCGGGTAACTCAGCCAATTCTGGCTGGTGAGGAGATCACTGCCGATATGGTGCAGGCTGTAGAAGTGGGCGGCTATAACCTGCCCGAAAATGTGATCCGCCTGAAGGAAAATGTCGTGGGAAAGTTTGCCACCGCTGACCTGGCCGCAGGCGACTATATCATCAACACTAAAGTATCTGACGAGCCTGCCGCTGACAACGCCTACCTGTACAATCTGGATGGAAGCCAGCAGGCCATGTCCATCACCATCAAAAGTTTTGCTACTGGTCTGTCCGGCAAGCTGCAGAGCGGAGATATTGTTTCCGTAGTGGCTCCGGATTTCAAAAAGCAGGGCCAGACCGTCATCCCACCCGAGCTGAAATATGTAGAGGTCATCAGTGTCACCGCCTCCTCCGGCTATGACGCCAATACCGGCGAGGCACCCTCCGAAGACGATGAGCGGGAGCTGCCCTCCACAGTAACGCTGCTGGTTTCCCCGGAGCAGAGCCGCGTGCTGGCGGAGCTGGAGGCTGACGGTAAGCTGCACCTGACCCTGGTCTATCGTGGGTCCCGCGAAAATGCCGACCGGTTCCTGGCGGTGCAGAATGAGGTGATTGCCAAGATGTATCCCCCTGAGCCTGCCGGAGAGGACTCTTCCAGCGACAGTGCGCAGCCTGACTCTACAGAAACGGAGGATGCAGAGGTTCCGGATGCTGGATCGACGGATGAAAGCGAGGCTTCCTGATGCTGAAATTTAAGAAAAACGGTATTTTCTCCCGCTCTGCCAGCGAGGAAGCCACAGCCTCGGAGCTTCAGGAGGGCGGCGTAGTGGCCGTCTGGGGCAGCCCCGGCAGCGGCAAGACTACCATGGCGGTGAAGATCGCCAAATATCTGGCGGACAAAAAGAGAAATGTTGTCCTGCTCCTGTGTGATATGACTGCCCCCATGCTGCCCTGTATTTGCCCGGCGTCTGAGCTGGAGTGTGAGCGGTCGCTGGGAAGCGTACTGGCCGCTGCCCATGTGACCGAAAACCTGGTCAAGAACAATCTCATTACCCACAAAAGGCTGGGATACCTGACCATTCTGGGGATGCTCAAGGGCGAAAACGAGTACACCTATCCTCCCTATGGTGAAGCGCAGGCCAGAGAACTCATCGATTGCTTGCGTGAAATCGCCCCCTATGTGGTGATCGATTGCGGCAGCTACATTGCCAATGACATCCTCTCCGCCGTGGCGCTGATGGAGGCAGACTCCGTCCTGCGGCTGGCCAATGCAGACCTTAAGAGCATCAGCTATCTCTCCAGCCAGCTTCCTCTGCTGAAAGACGCCAAGTGGGATACGGATAAACAGTACAAAATCGCGGCCAATGTGAAGCCCCAGCAGGCCGGGGAGCAGATTGGACAGGCGCTGGGCAATGTGGCCTTCATACTGCCCCACTCTGAGGAACTGGAGGCCCAGTTCCTCGCAGGCATTCTTCTCTCCGACCTGACTATGAAGGAAAGCAGGAGCTTCCGCAAGGAGATCGAGCAGGTATGCCGGGAGGTGTTTTCATGTTAGGACAGAAGCGAAACGATTCTCTGTTTGGTCCCGGCAGCCGCACCATTGAGGCCCCGCAATCTGTTTTGGAGAAGCAGGAGGCTGCGTTGGAGGGATCTCCTCTGGATGAGGCGGTTCAGCCACCCTTTGAGACCCAGGCCCCGGCGACAGCATTCACCGATGCAGATGACCTGCCCCGGCGTACTATTGCCACGGAAGCAGCTGCTGGCCAGAGGGTCCACTCCCTGTTCTTCACACCGGAGAGTGAGAGTAAGGATTTCAGTTCTGTACTGCAGGATGTTCAGGAATATATCTCCGGCAAATATTCCACCCTCATCACAGATGGTGTGGGAGCGGATACCAAGGAGCAAATCAAGCGATACATCAGCAAATATGTCCAGGACCGGCGAATTGCTGTCAGGGATTTGTCCGGGGAACAGCTGGTGGACGCTCTCTACACCGAGATGGCCGAGTTTGGCTTCCTCACCAAGTACATCTTCGGCTCCGGTATTGAGGAGATCAATATCAATTCCTGGCGTGATATTGAAGTTTTGTATTCCAGCGGCCAGATGGTCAAGCTGGAGGAGCACTTCGACAGCCCCGACCATGCCATCAATGTGATCCGCAGGATGCTCCATGTTTCCGGTATGGTGCTGGACAATGCCAGCCCCGCCGTACTGGGCCATCTCTCCAAAAATATCCGTATCGCAGTACTCAAGACTCCGCTGGTGGATGAGGATGTGGGAGTCTGCGCCTCTATCCGAATCGTCAACCCGCAGAATATGCAAAAGGAGGATTTTGTCCGGGGCGGCACAGCCACAGGTCCTATGCTGGACTTTCTTTCCGCCTGTCTGCGGTATGGCGTCTCGGTCTGTGTGGCGGGAGCAACCGGCTCTGGAAAAACCACAGTGGCCGGCTGGCTGCTCACCACGATCCCCGACAATAAGCGCATCTTCACCATTGAAAATGGCTCCCGTGAGCTGGATCTGGTGCGAGAGAAAAATGGCCGGGTCACCAATAGTGTCATTCACACCATCACCCGTGAGTCGGAGAATGCCAAGCAGAGCGTGGATCAGGATATGCTGCTGGACATGGCCCTGCGGTATCATCCCGACATTATCTGTGTGGGAGAAATGCGTTCAGCGGAGGCATACGCAGCGCAGGAAGCGGCCCGCACCGGTCACGGTGTACTGACCACCATCCACTCCAACAGCTCACAGGCCACCTGGCGGCGTATGGTCACACTGTGCAAGAGAAAGCATGAGATGGCCGATGATACCCTGATGGATCTGGTCACCGAGGCGTTCCCTGTGACGGTGTTCGCCAAGCAGTTGGAGGACAAATCCAGAAAAATCATGGAAATCATGGAGTGTGAAACTCTCCCGGATGGCTCCCGCCAATACAATACCCTCTATCGGTTCCGGATCACGGAAAACCGGCTGGAGGATGGAAAGTTCCACATTGACGGCGTCCATGAAGCGGTGTCGCCAATCTCTGAGAGCCTACAAAAACGGTTCGTGGAGAACGGGATGCCTCAGCAGGAGCTGGACCGGTTGATGGAGAGCTTTGAGCAGACGGTACCTGCTGAGTCCAGCCCCCACGCTGAAGGCAGCGCGGTAGCGAAGACCACGGCCGCCACCGACAAAAATACGCTTCAGGAAGGAGGCAAGACTGTATGACCAGTATCCAACTGATCGCCTGCATCGGCATGGTCACAGGCTTTTTTATCCTGCTGCGCCTGTCGCCGATGGAATTCACCGACGGAGTGTTCCGCCGTCTGACCAGCCGGCCCAAAAGCCTCAAGGATGAGATCAACGAACTCACCCACCGCAAGAAGAAATCTTTTCTGCGCCGTGAGATCGCCGACACTCTAGAAGAAACGTTTCCGGCCCCGTCAGCTCCCCGGGATTTGGTACATCCTCAAAATGACCGGGCGCGAGGCCAAGTTCCCGGCCATCTGCGCTATGTCCCTCCTGCTTTTTGTGGTGGGAGCTTCTGCCGCCATTATGTTGGGCAATTTCTTTCTCGTCCCAGTGCTGGCTGTGGGCATGATGTTTGTACCGTTCTGGTTCATCAAGCTGACAGCTTCCTACTACAAGAAGAACATTGCCGCCGAGCTGGAAACCGCCCTATCCATCATTACTACAGCCTATCTGCGCAATGAGGACATCCAGACGGCGGTGGAGGAAAACCTGGAGTATCTGAACCCACCTGTAAAAAGCGTGTTTGCCGAGTTTCTGGCTCGGATCCAGCTGGTGGACCCGGATGTGGATGCCGCCCTGCAGGACATGGGTACCAAAATCGACAATGCGGTGTTTCGGGAATGGGTTGCGGCGCTTCTGGCCTGCCAGCACGACCGCGGTCTTAAAACGATCCTCACACCCATCGTGGCAAAGCTATCCGATATGCGCATCGTCAACGGCGAGCTGGAAAATATGGTGTTTGAACCCCGCAAGGAATTCATCATCATGCAGGTGCTGGTAGTCGGAAATATCCCCTTGCTCTATTTTTGAACAGGGACTGGTTCAACACCCTGATGCATACTGCCATGGGTCAAATCATCCTGGCTGTCTGTGCCGGGGTGATTTTCGTTTCCACGGCATTTGTCATCAAGCTGACACAGCCCATTGAATACCGGAGGTGACAGACATGGCTGTTTTGATTTTCCTATTCGGCGCTCTGTTGGCTCTGGGCCTGTTTTTCATTGCGGCGGATTTCCTGAAGCTTCCGCGCCTCGCCACCCAGCGGGCCATGCTTTCCGTTGGCCGTCAGGAGAAAAAGCAGGCCAGGAGCATGGAAGCCCTCCTGATGGGCTGGGCTGTCAAGCTGGCGCCCCACATCCACATGGATGAATATAAGCGAAGCCGCCTCAAAAACACCTTGAACGCTGCGGGCATGGGGATGACGCCTGAAGTCTACTCGTCCTTTGCCATCCTGAAGGCATCTGTTATCCTGCTGGGCATTATCCCATGCCTACTGGTACTGCCCATGTTGGCGCCTGTGATTCTGTTTCTGGGTATTGCCGTTTATTTCAAGGAGATCAGGCGGGCGGATGAAAGGCTGGGTGAAAAGCGAGGCGAAGTGGAAGCCGAGCTGCCCCGGTTTGTGGCCACCATCACTCAGGAACTGGCCGCCAGCCGGGATGTGCTGAGCATGGTGGAGTCCTATAAGCGCAATGCAGGCCAGACCTTTGCCGCAGAGCTGGACATTCTCACCGCAGATATGCGCTCCGGCTCTTATGAGGCCGCGCTGACCCGGTTTGAGGCGAGGTTCAATTCACCCCTCCTGTCGGATATAATCCGGGGACTGATCGGCGTACTGCGGGGCGACAACGGCGTCGCCTACTTCCAGATGCTCAGTCATGACATGAAACAGCTGGAGCTTCAAAGGCTGAAAGCCCAGGCCATGAAGATCCCGCCCAAGATCCGGGTGTTCTCGTTCCTGATGCTGATGTGTTTTCTGATGACCTATCTGGCCATCATTGTCTATGAGATCATCACTTCCCTGGGTGGGATGTTTTAGAGAGGAGGATGCCTGTGGACTACCACAAGGAACTGAAAAAGAAAATGTCGGCCAGCTATGAACGGCAGGTCAAGCAGTGGATGGCGTCCGATTCCGCCCAACTCATTGCGGCGGCGGAAGATATCGCCGCCATCCGCTTCATCCATGAAAACCTGGTTGATACGATTAGTGATGAAGACGCTTCCTTCCTTCTGACTCTGGATGACCCCCTTGGGGATGTGAGCAGCAAATGGGTTGAGGAGAACGGATCTGACATGGTACATGACGATGATATCCATCACTGTATCTGGTCATTGTGGGAAGAATGCACGGACGGCCAGACACAAAAAGAAGATGGTATTTACCAGCTGATCAGCAACGCGGAAAATGAGATGAAAGAATATGCTCACAAGGTAAAACAGCTGTCTGCTGATAAAATTTATCAGCACTCTGCAGAAACCGCAGCCAAAGAAAATTTGCTCTGCTCTATTATTCATGACAGCTATGACCTGGACGATGCGGACTTGGCTCAAATCCTTCAACAGGAGGAACCGCTGGATACACTGTATCAGTTTCTTCTGGGCGGAAAAACCGACCTGTCATCGGAAAGCTCCATTTCAAGCATTTTGAATGAATATAATGCTCAATGTCAGGAGGAAACCGCAACCATGGACACGGGGGTGACGCTGTGCTGAAAAAGATCCTTAGATCAAAGCGCGGCGAGGGATATCTGGATGTGTGTATCCTTGTCCTCTGCGCTATGCTGGTCATTGCGCTGGCGGTGCGGATCTTCCCGGTATTTGTTGCCAAACAGCAGCTGGACACCTTTGCCACCGAGCTGATCCGTGAGGCGGAGATCGCCGGGCGGGTAGGCTCTGAAACCGACCGGCGGGAACAAGCACTGCGGGAGCAGACTGGGCTTAACCCCGATATTTCATGGAGCCGTACCGGGCGTATTCAGCTCAACCAAGAGGTGGCCGTTACAGTCACCTATGAAACCAACATTGGCCTGTTCAGCGGCTTTGGGAGCTTTCCCATTACACTTCGGGCGGATGCTACAGGGAAATCGGAGGTGTATTGGAAATGACCAGGCTGCGAGAAATCCTGCGGGACCGAAAAGGAAACGGCTTTCCATTGGCCATCGCCATCACACTGGCGCTGGTCATCATCTTCTGCGGCATCAGCGAGTACATCCGCCTTCTAATCATTGCCCAGGGGGTGCGAGACGCAGTGCAGACTGCGGTGATCTCCACCGTCAATGACAACTATGACGATGTGTATCATGGTGTCCGGGAAGGTTACTCCGGGGGGTATCAGCCGATGGCCGGAGATTTCGAGGAATCTCTGGACTATGGTGATATTTATGGTAGACTGGAGGAGGTACTGGGCCTGAGCTATCAGGGTGGGACCCGTGTTAAATTCACCGAGGACGGCAAAACCGAGTTTCGGGTGTGGGGACTGGATGTGGATATTGAAAACGCACCTCTGGCTGGCGGGGACAGGGCCGGAAACCGGTTCGTTGCCAATTGCGAAATCGAACTGGAGGTACCTGTTTCCTTTGGAGGCAGACTGCTTCCAGCCATGCGGATCACCGTGGCTACCAGTGCCGGTTATACGCCGAGGTTTTAGCAGTTTTCAAAAAGTTTTCTATTGTCCCCATAGACTTCTGAAACCTCTTGTGGTAGGGTGTGCCTTGAACAAGGAAGTTCTCCACAAGAGGCTTTGGTAAAACAAGGAGGTATCAACCATGAAAAATGCGACCAAGAAATGGCTGATTGTGGCGGGAGGTCTGGCCGCCTGCGCTGCTCTGGTGTTCATCATAGCTGGTCAGTTTGAAAAGAAGCCAGTCAATGACACCCTGCCTCCCCCCAGCTGCTCCTCCCAGGGCGGTGTGATGGTAGATGAGCCGGACAGCAGCATTAGTCCAGAAAAGGATGATCCGGAGATTACGGTGAAGCCTGAGACCCCGGATACTTCATCCACCCCTGAAACCGGGAACAGCGGCAGCGGGGCCGTGGCCTCGGGCACCGAGCAGACGATCCAGGGGGATCCAGAAAAACCGGAATATGATGATGAGGCACTGAAGGATCCGACTCAAAAGCCGGATGGGACCCCGGTAGAGGGAAAGCCAGATGCGGAAGATCATGATACGGTGGAACCGCCTCCTCCGCCCCCGTCCACCAACACCAGCGGTGGCCTTCCTGGTTTTGATAATGTCCCAAATGGCGGTGCCAATCATGTAACCGAAGCAGATGATATGTACGAGAATGGAAATAAAATCGGCATCATGGGCTGATCTCCAGCCTATCAAAAAGCACGGCGGTCGCCGTGCTTTTTGCTTTGCCGGAAAGGAGGATGCATGAAACGAATCTGGAGCATTCTGCTTACGATGACCGTGGCACTCACGCTGTTATGTCCCATGACCGCCTATGCCGCCACTGGCGAGGGCAATATTGACGGTGGTGGCGGTAACTTGGGGGACGCCACCAGCCACGGCAGCTGGAATCCGGGCAACGAAGGCGTTCGGGTGACCATTGTCCGGTCCGATGACCATGCAGTGGTATCTACTCCTATTGATTTGACAAACAGGGCGCCAGCTGCCTCGATCTATCATTTTGGGAAGGTCAGCAAGCTTCAATATACCAACGGGGTTGCATTATCCCCTGTGCAGGGAAGCTATACCTGCATTAAACCAACTCAAGCCGTCCCACGAATTATTAGCACTAATGGCCGAAATAACATCGAAGCCATTAAAAGTTACTTTACAGATGAGCAGGTGATTCGGGCTATTGCCAATTATAGTGGCATGGACTTCGATACTCTCATAGGCGGGGAGTACAAGATCCTTCTGGAACCCATTGCTTATTATAAGTTTGAGGGAGTCATGATAGCCACTACTGCGACCGAAGCGGTCCTCTATGATGAAATCGTGGGAGGCCAGCTCCGCTATTGGATGGGGTCGCTGACCGCCAAAAACCTTCCGCTGTCCATGTTCCTGGAAACGCCGGATCTTGGCTATCCGGCATGGTCCGGAGCGACCAACAAAAACGCCTCCAATGCGGATATCAAGTCTTCGCTTGGGCTTGGTATCGTGCGGTTCGAGGAGCAGCCGGAGGATCCCGTCATCACCACCTATGACTACGAATACCGGGTCAACACCGAGGTTATCACTGCGGTGGATGTAAGCGGCGGCCAAAGCGACCCGGATAACCCTGCCCGTGTGACCTTTACCATCGATGGCCGGGACTATCATGTGGACAATGTCTATTATCCGGAGGGGGATTCCCAGCTGGCATGGGTGCGCTGGACGACACCGGACACTCCCCAGGATATGGTCATCACGGTCCGAGTGTCCGGCCCCGGAAACGCACATGGGACGATCAACTGCAAAATCGTAGACCTGGACCAGAACCCCCCTCCCAATCCAGTGGCAGATGACCGGAACGACTCCTTCACTCCTTCATCCATCCCCAGCCGGGAGCAAAAGACCTCCAACTACTGGACGATTTGGCGTCCCTGGTGGTATGAGTATTGGGTATGGCATGGGGATGATGAGGATGGCTATTGGTGTGATCACGGCTGGTGGGAGTTTGATCTGGACCGTTATAGTGCCAGCCTTTCCGCCACCATGCGCATCACACCAGACAATAAGAATCCCACTGCTGGCAGCCGAAGCATGAAATCAGGATACGGGGTCAATCAGCTGGTCACTACCGATGTGAGCAGCACCCAGAGTTCAGCCACCACTCCGGCCCAGAATGCAGTCAGCTACTTCTCTGAGTTCAACTATGAGATGTTCTGGAGATTGCTGGAGCAGATGGGCGGCGGCTACAATACCCGATTTGAGTTTCAGAAAAACGAGTACAGTACCTACCGGGGCCGCACACATTTTACCCCTATCTGGTATCCGAATGGCTCGTATACTGTGAACACCTGGCTCATCGACTGCTGGACGCCAGCCGGAATGCTGTCCATGAACCTAAGCGACTCACTCACGATCCGGGGCAGTCTCTGGGATGACTGGCACATTGCCCCGCTGGAACCGTAACAGACCGAGATAAATCACTGAAAAGACAGGCCGTGGGATCTCCTTCTTGCCGCCTGCATAGAAATCAAGCCGCGGGGACGATCTCTGCGGTTCTTTCTTTTCGCAAAAAGAAAGGCGGTTTATATGAAAAAGTGCAAGAAACTCCTTGGCTTTCTCCTGACTATTCTCCTGCTGACCTGCCTGTTCAGCACCACGGCCCTTGCTGCGGGAACCGGTGATGTAGCGGGAGCCATCGAGGGAACCTGGTCGGATGCCTCTGAGCAGATCAAGCAGGTGGTAGACAATGTGGTTTTCCCGGTCATCGACCTGATCCTGGCTGTATTCTTCTTTGGAAAGCTGGGAATGGCTTATTTTGATTACCGCAAGCATGGCCAGTTTGAATGGACAGCTCCCGCCATTCTCTTTGCCTGTCTTGTGTTTACACTGACTGCTCCGCTGTATATCTGGACGATTCTGGGGATGTAAGCTGAACCTTGGCCGGAAAACTCAATATAGACCTTGACAGTGCGAAAGGAGTGTGCGTCAATGAACTTTTTTGAGCAGGAGCTGCGGAAAATCATAGGCCAGTCCACTGCGGCCGCTGATGCTTCCTATGTGGGACGGTCCTGTTTTGTCAGGCTCAACCCTGACCTGCGGGCAAAGCTGACCTTTATCACTATGGGGATCGCCTCTCACTATGAGGCACTGAAGATGACGATCCTCAACCGGAAAGAGGGAGAGGTGGACAATACAGTCCTCCGGTTCTCTGACTTGCTGGGAAAAAAGCAGGTGATGAACCCCAACTTCAAAAGCGGGATCTTCCCTTATATCTGGGATGACCACGGCAGCCCCATGTGGTATGTCTACCAGCTGAAACAGGAGGACTACCAGCTGCTTGCGGAAAGTGTGGATGAATACCTGCAGGTGTTCCAGCCCCCAAACTTTGCAGAGCACCCCGGACAGCAGATGTACTAATCAGCCAGAAAGGAAAATCATCACAGGGCCGAGCTGGACACATGGCCCTGCTTTTCTTTTGGCCATTGATAGAAATGCAGCTTGCCTTCAACTGAAAGGGGTGAGAAAACCAGATGTTTATATGGGATTTTGTGCTGGGCGACATTATGGATCAGTTCATCGACTGGGTCTATGCCCAGCTTGTAGGCTTCTTTGGGAATTTTTTCTCCCAAATGGGCAATATGGGCGTTGAACTGTTTGAAATGAGCTGGGTACAGTCCATCGTCCTCTTTTTTTCTTATCTGGCCTGGGCGCTTTATGCCGTGGGGCTGGTGGTGGCTGTATTCGAGTGCGGTATTGAGTATCAGACCGGCCGGGCCAGCGTAAAGGACACTGCTCTGGGCGCTATCAAAGGCTTTATAGCTGTTGGCAGCTTTACACTTGTTCCGGTGGAACTGTATAAGCTGGCGGTCGACCTACAGGCCGGTCTCACCAACGGCATTACAGGATATGGGAGCATCGATGCCCTTGCAACGGGGATCACGGATGCCCTGAGTGCCGGAACTGTTGGCAGTATCGATGCCTCCGGTGTCTTCGGTGGGCTGACCTCTGTGATTACCAGCCCCATCATGGCTCTGTTTTTGATCATCATGATGGGGTATGCCATCGTCAAATGCTTTTTCAGTAACTTAAAGCGCGGCGGTATCCTGCTGATCCAAATTGCTGTGGGATCGCTCTATATGTTTTCCATCCCCCGCGGATACACGGATGGGTTTATACAGTGGTGCAAACAAATCATCGGTTTGTGCCTGACCACCTTCCTGCAGGCAACGATTCTGACCGCCGGCCTGTTGGTGCTGAAAGACCACGCCCTGCTGGGACTTGGCCTCATGCTCTCAGCCGGCGAGGTTCCAAGGATCTGCGGAGCCTTTGGCCTGGATACCTCTACCCGCGCCAATATTATGTCGGCCGTTTACGCAGCGCAGACAGCAATCAATACCACCCGCACAGTGATCCAAACTGTAGCGGCCAAGTAGTCAAGTGCAGCCTCACAATTCAGAAAAGGAGAACCACATGAAAAGCAAGATATTGGAAACAAGTTTGGAACCCGGCGCCGTTCAGACATCCACCTTTAAAAAAAGCTAACTCTTGGGAGCCTCTTCGATGGGATCGGCGGGTTTCCCCTGGCTGGCCTTCACAACGGCATTGAGCCGGTATGGGCCAGTGAAATCGAAGCATTTCCCATTGAGGTGACCAGGGAACGGTTTCCCGGTATGCTCCATGTCGGGGACATCCT
>ERZ791622.645-NODE-645-length-14387-cov-1.84245_pt1 | contig 14387 bp, 10 predicted proteins | sample MGYA00510269_ERZ791622 | MGnify/ENA primary metagenome ERZ791622 (study PRJEB30046, sample SAMN00715191) | human gut metagenome | study: EMG produced TPA metagenomics assembly of the A metagenome-wide association study of gut microbiota in type 2... | reverse complement strand
GTCTCCTTTCCCCCCCCAGCCGCCGTATTTGCGCCGAAGCGGATACTGTCGCCGAAATCATAGAGCGAAAGCCCCGGCATTACGGTGTCAAGGTCAATTATACAGATTCCGACATTTGAATCACGGTCAAAAAGAATGTTGTTGAGCTTTGTGTCGTTATGAGTGACGCGAAGCGGCAAACTGCCGCGCTCTATAAGGTCTAAAAGAACGTGCGTGTCGCTTTCTCTTGCAACGGCAAAATCAATAAGCTCTCGCACACCTTCGGCTCTTCCAGCTCTGTCCTCTTTTACCGCGGACATAAAATCAAGGAATCTCGAGTATGTATCGTGGAACTTCGGTATTGTTTCAAAAAGGCTGTCAATGGGATAATCTGAGAGCTGACGCTGAAATTCGCCGAATGCTCTGCCTGCATTTTCAAACACCTCGGCGGAGTCGATTATATTGCAGGTATAAACATTATCTATATATTTGTATACGCGCCAGCAATCACCGTTTTCATCGCGGAAATAATACTTACCGTCCGTCGCCTTAAGGAACGTTAAGGTTCCGCGGTCGGCGTCTTTGCCGGCCTTTAAAAGTGCGGAGCGGATATGTGAGGTAACGCCGACAATGTTGCTCATGAGCGCATCGGGATTTTTAAATATACCGGTATTTATTTTTTGGAGCGTATATTTTACGGTATCGCCTTTGTCATCAAAGGATATGACATAAGTGGAATTTATATGCCCGTCATTAAGAGCGGTGTATTCCTTAAAAGTTCCGTTAATTGAAAAATCAGCGGCAATACAGTCAATATCACAAGGTAATGCAGACAAATTAAACACGCCTTTCCGAAAATGCTTTTTAGTAAAGTTATTTTATTATATTATTTAATGAACGGTAAGTCAACAAAATTCGACATCCGCCTGTTTTACAGCGTATAGTCAAGGTCCTCCAAAATTTCAAGCAGCTCGGAGCGCAGTGCCGAATTGCCCAAAAGCCGCACCTCGGAAAGAAGTGCCGCATCGTCCTTTGCCTTTTCAAGGATTAAATAACGACGTTTTTTCAGGTTATTGATACCGTTGAATTTTGTCATAGCCTCACGGACTGCTTCGCGCTTCGGTTTGTTCTTAAGCACCGTAACGCCGTAAAGCTCCGCTTCTATCGGGGCGGAAATCTCCGTGGGAGGCAGCGAAACGGTAACTCTGCCGCCTGCATCCGTGACCGAACAATCAAGCTTCTCGCCGCCTGACATAACCCTCACGTTCTCTGCGGATACAATATCGGAAAACTCAAACACATACCGCCTTTTAAGCGGAAGATAATCCTTTTCCTTTCCGCCGCAGAGAGTCAGCTTAATACCGTTTTCGGTTTCGCTGACGGAAAGCTCGGTTATTGAAAAATCGCCGTCCTTAAAGCCGTTAGTCTCACCGTCATCCTCGTAGAGAGAAAAGCTGCCGTTGCCGCGGTACACCTTGAATTTCAATACTGTGGGATTTTTGCAGCTGTTCCCCTCATCAAGAGACAGCGGTATTATCGCTCCCTCGCGTGCAAAAACAGGCATCGTATTAAGTTCGCTGTGTATTCTGACCGTCTTTGAACCACGATATATTTTGCCCGTGAAGATGTCAGTCCAACGTCCCTTAGGCAGCCATACACGGGTTTCGGCGCGGCGCGTCTTTTTATTTATCTTTGACGTGACGGGGCAAACCAAAAGCTCGCTGCCGAACATATATCCGTTACGGCATTTGTAAGCACCCTCGCACTCCGGGTTATCGTAGTAAAGCGGTTCACAGAGTGCTCTTCCGAATTTATGAGTACGGTAATTCATAGAGTAGAGATACGGGATCAGCTCATGACGAAGCCTCAAATAACGTTCCGCTGTCATTTCGGCCTCCCAGCCGTAATTCCACGGCTCCTTGCCGGAGAGCGGGTCATTGCTTGAATGCAAGCGCATAATCGGCGAAAAAGTGCCTAATTGCACCCAGCGCACGTACATCTCATCATCGTGCCTGCCGAAGCAATGGCCGCCTATATCATGGCTCCACCAGGTATATCCGCAGTTCGACGCGGTAGATGTAAAATACGGCTGAAATTTAAGAACTCGCCAGCTCATAAATGTATCTCCCGAAAATCCGAGGGGATATCTGTGAGAGCCTATGCCGGCATAACGCGAGAGAATGAGAGGACGCTTGCCCGAACGCTGCCTGTCAAGATAATGATAGTGATTCAGCGCCCATAAAGGGTCAAGACCCGGAAGCTTGCTCTTTTTGCCCTGCTGCCAATCTATCCACCAAAAATCGACTCCCTCATCCTCATACGGATGGTGTGCCGTATCAAAATATGTGTTTATAAACTGTGTATCGGTTATATCAAATTCTATCGGCTTTTTCTCGGCCGGGTCAAGCCCCATAGCCCTCGCCGCCGCGTCGTAGCAGTTTTCAAACGAACGTATGCCGAGAGCAGGATGCAAATTCAGCGTAACTTTAAGCCCCTGCTCATGCAGGAAATTCAAAAAGCCCCTGTAATCGGGGAAAAGCTCGGTGTTCCAGCTGTATCCGGTCCATCCGTCTGACCAAAACAGCGGTCTCGTTTTATTGTATTCTGCATCCGGAAATTGCTTTTTAACATCTACCCAATGCCAATCCATATCAACCGTGGCTACGGTAAGCGGGACATTGTGTTTTTTAAATTCAAGCATCAGGCTTTGATATTCGCTCTGTGTATACGCCTTATAGCGGCTCCACCAGTTACCGAGAGCAAAACGCGGCACCAGCGGCACCTCGCCCGTAATTTTATAAAGAGCATTGACCGCACCTATATAATCGGTGCCGTATGCAAACACATAAATATCGCGTTCTTTCGCGAGGCGCGGTCTGACTTCTCCGTCTTTACACATAAGCAGCGACTTGCTGTCATCAAATACGGCAGCTCCGTCACACGAGATAACTCCGTCTTTGAGCGGAATCGCACCGTGTGACTGGTCAAGAGTGCGTGCCGTGCCCTTTAAATTCTCGCTGTTATCACAGCTCGACTCCATATCTCCGATTTTGGCATATATCGCCGTACCGTTTCTGCGGTTTATGCAAAACTCGGCTTTTTCGGTTTTTATTATGATTTTGGTCTTTGTTATTTCATATGTAAAATCGACCTTACCGTGATTGCGGAACCAAACGCTTTGCGTCGCTTCATCGCAAAAGGATTTTTCACTTCCGCACTCTACCCTTATAAGATTCGGAAATATGACCGTTATTCTTATGCTGCCGGCTATAAGAATATTGTCCGGCTCGGCCTTACCGTCCGTTTTTGCAACAAGGTGTTTATGAAGCGTTTTTTCTTCCATAATATCAGTCCTTTACCTCATCAAAGCTGAAAGCACGGTTAAAAATCTCAATGTTTTTAACACTTGCACCGCATTTGATTTCATCTGCGGCAATATCTGCGCCTGCATTTCTCACATCATAGCCGGAGCAATCGAGTTTACCGTCTATATAGAGCTTAATCATACCGTTTCTTTCACGCAAGGCGTATACCTTTACATTATCTTTGCCGGCAATTATCGTATCGGATTTTGCCTTAATTCCCTTAACGTCGAAAACAAGCTTCCCGTTTGCGGCAAAAATGCTCATATCTTTGCCGCCGAGAAGTATCATACCGTCTGTGGGAACAGCGGAAAGCGTCAGCCTGAGAGCAAAGTCACCGCGCCCAGAAACGCCGTAGGATATAGGTATACACCCGTTTTTGAAATATGTTACGGGTACTTTCTCGGAAAGAACGTTTCCGTAAATATCTTTTACATCTATATCTATATCAAGCTTTTGTAAATTTTCGCCCTCGGCAGGCAAATACACTCTGACATCGCTGTAATTAGCCCGAAGCTCTTTTTTAAGAGCCACGCCGCCAAGTGTAAAGGTGCTCACATTTACAGCGATATGACTGTTAAATCTGAATTCAACGGTCTTTTCGTCGATGAATTTTGCCTCTGTAAGCTTTAACGGAGATGTATTTTCGTTTGTAAACTTGAAAATTCGTATTTCATGCGGCTCCAAATCCACCGAAACGGTGTTACCGTATGAGTATTTCCTTTCATCGGGTTTTTCCGTATACGGCAAAACCGTGACGCACGTCATATTTTCGGCACCCTCGACAACTCCTATAATTCTGTCAAGAATAAACGAGAAGCTCTGTTTTTTATTAGCCGGATTTCGCACCGAAACTATACCGTTTGCGTTTTCCCATGCGGAGTAGCCGTAAACGCTGCCCGTGTCGGGAGACTCGCCTATCAGCTTTGAATTTCGCAATATGCTGAAATTCTCCCTGATAAACGACAAAACATCGGCATTGATAAGCCACATATCGGGCGTAAAGAGGTTAAAGCTGTAATAAAGCTCCCAAAATGCGGTTCCGCGCGTGGATATCATATACATATATTTGCGGAATTCCTCGTCCGTCATATGAATCTTTGCGGTGTTGCCGTAAATCGGCTCGTGATTATACATATTTGACAGAGGGAACTGATACTGCCTTTTTCTGTGGAAGTCAAAATACTTTGAATCGCGGTATGTAAGCATTCTGTCAATATCGCTTCCGCAGAGCTTTTCTCCGCTTGTCGTTTTATCAATAAAGCCTATGTCGCCGCTGTTCTGCATCCAAAAGCTCTCGCTGTACATAAGATGCCACGGGCTCGCATTACAATAGCTTGTCTGGTTAATCCAGAGATCCTTGCCCTCTTTCTCGCGAAGAAGGTGCATTTTTTCAAATATATCCGTCCAGTTTTCCCAGCAGTCCGTAAAGCAGTACATACCGTGTTTTCCGCCTACGGGATGCCCGTGATGTCTGTTTTTACACGATTTCAGCAGAAAACCGTCAAGCTTCCAATAGTTGATATCAAATTTTTCCATACAATCAAGGAAAAACTCAAGCACATTTTTTGTGTATCGGTGATCGGCAACGCACACATCGCGGCTCTGCCTGTTATAGCCGCCCTTGCCGGAGCGCTCCATTCTTCTGCCGAACTTGTCGGTTTTCAAATTATAGCCGCCGCGAGGTCCGAGCCAAAGTCCGAATTCGGATGAAAATTTCTTGCTGAGCGCAGAGCTCTCATAGAGTTCATTGGGGAATTTATCATTGAAGCACCAAAAATCCTTATCGTAATCAACCCAACCGTCATCTACGACATAAGAATTGAGCGGCGGAACGCCCGCACTTGAAAGGCCCTTTTCTATTTCAAAAAAAGAGTCGCGTATGTTTTCGCTTGTTATATCAAGCATATGGTCGTACCAAGAATTGTACTGTGTGCGGAGATAAATCGGTTTTGCAATGCCTTTTATATACTCAAGGAAATCGGCTCTCACGACCTCCATATCAAAGCTGCGCGCCGCACCGCCGATTGTCGGATGTGAAATATAGATTTCATTGCCGTTTGACAGCTCCTTAAGGGCTTTTCCGGCGAAATATCTTATATGCGCCGTATTATCTACTATGTTATTATCCGTCGTAGGAAATTCACAGCCGAAATACATACCGTTTATATATATCGGCTGACCGAGTGCCGACTGAAACTGCGAAAGATAGGCTTTTTCCATATCCGGTCTTGAAAAGCGCATTTTAATATCGGCTCCGAGCACAAAATATTCAAGGTCGATATAATCAATGAACAGTTTTTTCGGGGCGCTTGACGATATGGTAACATATTTTCTGATAACGGGGTCAGAGTCCCTCGCCTCAAATATCACCTTCACAAATACGTCGGAAGAGTGTATACGGTACGGCTCAAAGCAAAATACGGCTTTTTTAACCGCCCCATCCTCTTTCAGCTCCGTGCTTTTCAGTTTGCAATCGGAACACACCGTTTTTATAGGATATTATAAACTCCTCAGAGCCGTCCGAGGGAGAAAACGAGGTCTCGTCCATTCGCCTGTTAATTATGCGGACGGTTCGCAATACCTTACCGGAGGTCGATATTTCGCGCACCGTATTTTCGTTTCCTATATATATTATCTCTTCATCTGAAGAGACAAATGCGGTATTTTTATTCATAAAACATTTCCTTTTTCATTTTGCAGTTGAGCTTTTAGGGAGCACTAATCCGAGAAAAGCACTTTTTCCGTAGCTTTCACCGCATCTTCCACAATTTGAGCGCAAGGCCGCTTTTTATAATACTCTGCCGTGCGTTTTTCGGCGTTCGGAGTAACGGCACAGTTTTTTGACAATCCCAAAAGTTCGCGGCAGATTATAGACGGATTGGTCTTTTTAAATTCAGCGGCAATTTCCTGAACCTTTTTATACGTATAGGATTTTGCCTCCCTGTTTTCGCCTGTATCGTCACCGTATACCATACCTGCAACCATAGCGGCTCCGCACATAGCTCCGCAGACCTCTCTCATTCTGCCTACTCCGCCGCCGAGGCCGGACGCGACCTTGAGAGCGGTTTTTTCGTCCATTCCGAATTTATCGCAAAACGCCGCAAAAACAGCCTGAGAGCAGTTAAAGCCTTTGCCGAAAAGTTCCGCGGCGCGCTCTGTATAAACCGACATAAATTATCACCCCGTTTTGAGTTTTGTTGTTTTAAACGCAGCGCCGAACCCTATCGGATTGGCACTTATGCATTTTATACACATTTTATATTATTTTAACATAAGCGACATTTATATACAACATTTTTTATAAACCGATGGCAAAAATCGGCCGATATTTCGTCAAAACGCCGCGTTAAAGCTCACATATTCTATTGCAAACAACAGAAAATATGTGATATAATGAATAAAAATTCAAATTACGAAAGAAGTAATACTATGGCGAAGAAAAATATTGACTGGGGTTCGATAGGCTTCAGCTATATCCCCACGGACAAAAGATATGTTGCCAACTTTAAGGACGGCAAATGGGATGGCGGTCTTACCTCTGATCCCAACGTCGTTATCAATGAGTGTGCAGGTGTTCTTCAGTACTCGCAGTCTTGCTTTGAGGGTCTTAAGGCGTACACAACGGAAGACGGCAGAACGGTATGCTTCCGCCCCGACCTTAACGCCGCAAGAATGAAATCATCATGCGAGCGCCTTAAAATGCCCGTATTTCCCGAAGATAAATTCGTAGAGGCTGTCAAAGAAGTAGTCAAAGCAAATATCGACTATGTTCCCCCATACGGTTCGGGCGCAACCCTTTACATAAGGCCGTATATGTTCGGCTCAAATCCGGTTATCGGCGTTAAGCCTGCCGACGAATATCAGTTCCGTATATTTGTAACTCCGGTAGGTCCTTATTTTAAAGGCGGTGCAAAGCCCATTACCATTCGTGTAACCGACCTTGACCGCGCAGCTCCCAGAGGAACCGGCCATATCAAAGCAGGTCTTAACTATGCGATGTCGCTCTACAACATAGTTGACGCACACGAAAACGGCTTTGATGAAAATCTCTATGTTGATCCCGCTACAAGAACAAAGGTTGAGGAAACCGGCGGCGCCAACTGTCTCTTTGTTGATAAGAACGGCACCGTAGTCGTTCCGAAGAGCCCGTCAATTCTTCCGTCTATAACCAGACGTTCGCTTGTAACAGTTGCAAAAGATTACCTCGGCCTCAATGTTGAGGAAAGAGAAGTTTACCTCAGCGAGCTTTCCGATTTTGCAGAGATGGGTCTTTGCGGAACCGCTGCCGTTATATCTCCCGTGGGCAAGATATATGACCACGGCAAGGAAATTTGCTTCCCGTCGGGTATGGACGAGATGGGTCCTACAATCAAGAAGCTCTACGATACTCTCACCGGAATTCAGATGGGCAGAATCGAAGCTCCCGAAGGCTGGATAGTTGAAATAAAATAAGCTTATACAGATATAAAAATGCTGTGGAACATACGTTCCACAGCATTTTTTATGTTTGCTCACGATTCGGTCACTGAATATAATTCTCAATAAAGATAAGAAAAACAACCGCAAAAAGCAGCATAAGCAATAAATAAAGCAAATAAAAAGGACTGTAAAAGACGAGCTTTTACAGTCCTCAAATTTTATTTTGCCTCGCGTTTTTTCTCCTCTTTTTGATTTTTAACGGCTTTAAGCCTTGTAAAATCTTCACGCTCTTTTTCTTCGAGCGCTTCGGAGATGTACTTAATCGTACCCGTAAACTGAGGTATCATTATGTTGTTTAACGCGTTGGCACGCTTTTGCGTTTTCTTAACCGCATCCGCAAGCCGGTAAATCGAAGCCTCGGTTTCGGCAAGCTTTACGGTCATTTTCTTTGCCTCATTAAAGTTAATATATGCTTCATCGAGGTGAGAATTTGTCGAATTAAAGCCGAAATACGGCATCAGCTTGCTGCTTTCAAGCGATATTTTCGGTATCTCAACACCCATTACGCTGCGAAAATCAAGGGAAAGCCCGTTATCAACGGGTATGGTTCTTGCAAAATTACCGCAAACGCCAAGCGTAATATTGGCAAGCTTCAAGGACGAATAAGCCTTGTCGTATACCGCGTTTATATTTGCCTCGACTTCCTTTGCTTCGCTTATAAGCTGCATCATCTCACGAACAAGAATGTTACGTTTTCTGTCCATCAGCTCATAGCCGAGCTTGGCTAAATCGAGAGATTTCTGCGTCGCCATCAAATTGGCTTTTGTCGGGAACACCTGTGCCATCGGCTTTTCCTCCTTTTCCGAATTTTAAAAGGCTCAGTTTTTGCCTTTATAGTACTTATCAAGAGTCTTATCATCAACACGGTCAAGCATACGGCGCGGAAGCATTGAAAGGAGCTCCCAGCCGAGGTCAAGCGTCTCGTCAATGGTACGGTTTTCGGTAAAGCTCTGATTCAAGAACCTGTTGTCAAATTCCTTGCCGAACTTCATAAGAAGCTTATCGTCCGGAGACAGCTCATCTTCACCTATTACCGACGCGAGCGATTTAGCATCCTGAACCTTGGCATATGTCGCAAGGAGCTGGTTTGAAAGTGCCGAATGGTCCTCTCTTGTATAACCCTCACCGATACCGTCCTTCATAAGACGCGACAGAGACGAAAGTACGTTGACCGGCGGATAAATGCCTTTATAATCAAGGTCACGGTCAAGAACTATCTGACCCTCGGTAATATAACCCGTAAGATCGGGAATGGGGTGCGTAATATCGTCGTTGGGCATTGTAAGAATCGGTATCTGCGTAACGGAGCCCTCAACGCCCTCTATCATACCGGCACGCTCATAAAGCGATGCAAGGTCCGAATAAAGGTAGCCGGGGAAGCCCTTACGGCTCGGAATCTCGCCCTTTGACGAGCTGAATTCACGAAGAGCCTCGGCATATGACGTCATATCGGTCAAAATTACAAGTATGTGCTTATGAAGAGTAAATGCGAGATATTCCGCCGCGGTAAGAGCGCAGCGCGGAGTCATAATTCTCTCGATTATAGGGTCGTTTGAAAGGTTTAAGAACATAACAACCCTGTTCATTACATTCGCCTCTTCAAATGAAGTGCGGAAGTAATTTGCTTTGTCGTTTTTAACGCCCATTGCCGCAAAAACTATTGCGAAGTCCTCATTATCGGAAATTGTGGACTGACGCACTATCTGAACGGCGAGCTCGTTATGCTTCATACCGGAGCCTGAGAATATAGGCAATTTCTGACCGCGTATAAGCGTTGCGAGAGCGTCTATCGACGAAATACCCGTCTGAATAAAGTTACGCGGATATTCACGTGATACGGGGTTTATCGGAGCACCGTTAACATCGCGTTTCTCTTCGGGATAGACCTCGCCGAGACCGTCTATGGGTCTGCCGAGTCCGTCGAACACTCTGCCGAGAATTTCGGGCGAAAGCGATATTTCCATGGGCTTTCCGGTAAGGCTTGTGGAGGCGTTCTGAAGAGAAATACCTCTTGTACCCTCAAACACCTGTACCGTGATATGCTCACCGTCTATCTTAACTATTCTTCCGGTGCGCTGTGTGCCGTCATCAAGCTTAAAATTAACTATCTCGTCAAACGAAGCGTCCTTTACACCGTCAAGCTCAACAAGTGAGCCGTTGATAGCATCAAGTCTTAAATGTTGAATTATCATTGTGCTCACCTACCTTACTTCAGTATTCCGTCCATAACGGCATCGGTTTCTTTGATGTAATCGTCAAGCATTTCTATGTTGCTGTTCGGCACATCGTATTTCATCTTTGTAAACTTATCAAACAGTCCCGTAGCCGTTATCTTCGAAAGAGGGATCTGTCTTGCGACTACTTCCTTTGCCCTGTGGTACAAATGGAGTATGACGTGCATCATCTTAAACTGCTTCTCAAGCGGAACGAAGGTGTCGTCGGCATGGAATGCGTTTTGTTGAAGGAATCCGACTCTGATTACTCTTGCAATTTCAATTACAAGCTTCTGATCGTCGGGAAGCACGTCCGCACCTATCAGCTTTACTATCTCCATAAGTGAGTTTTCCTCAAGTAAAAGCGAGCAAAGCTCTTCGCGGTACTTCATAAAGTCGGGTGAAACATTGTCTCTGTACCAGTTAGCAAGGTCACCCGTGTACTCGCTGTAAGAGAGGGTCCAGTTTATTGCCGGATAGTGTCTCGCATAAGCGAGCGATTTATCAAGAGCCCAGAAGCATCTTGTAAAACGCTTTGTATTCTGAGTTACAGGCTCGGAGAAGTCGGAGCCCTGAGGCGATACCGCGCCGATAAGCGTTATTGAGCCCTCAGTGCCGTTAAGGTTTTCGGTATAACCCGAACGCTCATAGAATTCGGAAAGTCTCGACGGAAGATATGCCGGGAAGCCTTCGTCGGCGGGCATTTCCTCAAGTCGTCCGGAAATTTCTCTGAGTGCCTCAGCCCAACGTGATGTCGAGTCTGCCATAAGAGCCGTATCATAGCCCATATCGCGGTAATACTCAGCTATTGTAATGCCTGTGTAAATTGAAGCCTCACGTGCCGCAACGGGCATATTAGAGGTATTTGCTATAAGCATTGTTCTGTCAAGAAGCGGTCTGCCCGTCTTGGGGTCGGTAATATCCGAAAACTCGGTAAGAACCTGAGTCATCTCGTTACCGCGCTCGCCGCAGCCGACATAAATTATGATATCTGCATCGCACCATTTGGCAAGCTGATGCTGAGTCATTGTTTTACCTGTACCGAAGCCTCCGGGGATTGCCGCCGCACCGCCCTTTGCTACCGGGAAAACCGTGTCGATTACACGCTGACCCGTGACAAGCGGTTTAGTGGCAGGGAGTCTCTTTTTAATCGGTCTCGGATTTCGTATGGGCCACTTCTGTAAAAGCGTAAGCTCTGTTTCGTTACCCTTTTTGTCCTTGATTTTTGCAACCGTATCGTTTACGGTGTATTCGCCGTCGGGCATTACCTCGGTAACGGTACCCGAAAGCAAAGGACTCAACATTATTTTATGTGTTATTACCGGCGTTTCCGGGCACTCGGCGTAAATATCGCCGCCGGAAAGTGTGTCGCCGACTTTAACCTTTAAGGTTACTTTATATTTCTTTTCGGTGTCAAGCGGAGAGAACTGAGCGCCCTTGCCTATAAAAGCGCCGAACTTCTTTTCGATTGCGGGGAGCGGCCTTTCAATACCGTCGAATATGTTGCCGATAATTCCGGGGCCTAAGGTAACGCTCATGGGAAGACCCGTTGAGTATACCGGCTCACCGGGCTTGAGGCCCGTAGTCTCCTCATATACCTGAATGGTGGTCATCTTTTTATCAAGGCCTATTACCTCGCCTATCAGCTTTTCTTTGCCGACGTAGACCATTTCCATCATGCTCAAATCAGTCTCGCCTTTTATGGTAACGACAGGGCCGTTGATACCGAATATTACATTCTCTGACAAATATATCACTCCTCGATGGAAAGTCCCGAATGTTCAAGGAACCATTCTTTTTGCTCTTTGAGTTTTGTATCAAGAGTATCGTCGGCAAGGCAGTGCGTTTTTCTGTCCGCAGCTCTCAAACCGCCGTAAACTATGTCGTCGCTTTCGGTTACGACACAACCGTTTTTAAATATCGCCTTGAGATCGTCGGAAAACACGAGATCCTCTTTGCGTAAAAACAGCTCAACATCCCCGCCGTCAAAAGCCTCGGCAATCTCTTTTGCCGATGAAACAAGCTTTTCGCGGTAAGAATCGGTTTTTGTATACTCGTTAATTTTTTCACCTGCCGCGTCAAACACCTTTTTGCAAAGCTCTGCGCGAAGATCGGTAAGCTCTTTTCTTGACCTTTCTTCACACTCGGAGACGGCGCTGTTACAGTCCGCCTTTATACGAGCGGTTTCGTATTCGGTATATGACTTATAACGATCCTCGGCCTCTTTTTGAAGAGCGCGCAAACGCTCAACACGCAAGCGGTCCGTTTCTTCGTCTATACTTTTGCACTCTTCGTCTGCAAGAGTCTTTATGGCAGTTAAGAACGCCTCTGTCTTTTTGCTGTTGATTTCTTCCATGATCTCACCTCACTGTTCTTTAAATCTTTATACCGATGGCGTCGCGGATATATTCGGTAATGGAATCACGATTTCTGCCGTTTCCGTCGCCGTCGGGAATTGTGACAAGCAGCGGCCTGTTGCCCTGCTTTAATTTTTTTACCGTTTCGGGGCAAAGCTCGGCAACTCCTGCGGTTATAAGCAGTATGCCGATGTCTTCCGCAGACAAAGCCTTTTTGAAAGCCTTTTCGGCTTCATCGCGCGAAGTCACCCGCTTTGCTTCAATTCCGGCAAGACGCATACCGATCATAGCGTCGGTATTGTCGCTTATCAAGAAGAATTTCATAACAATTACCCTTTGTATCCGTAATCTTTTTGGGAAGCCCCCAATGTGCCCTTCGGCAACCAAAACAGCTCACAGTCTGTCTTTTTTCGGTCATAAGGCGGCCTTTGAAAGCACGGTGCCGCCGCAAATCGTTTTAGACCTTCTGGAGAATAAGAATTGAAATAACAACACCGTAAAGTGCTATGGACTCACCGAGTGCAACGAATATAATTGACTTACCGAATGACTTGGGGTCCTCTGCGGTAGCGGCTATTGCTGCGGGTGCGCCTGCGGCAACGGCAATACCGCCGCCGATACCTGCGAGACCTGTTACAAGGCCTGCAGCCAAAAGTCCCATACCCTTTGAATTATCAACAGTCTCGGTTGCTGTGGTTGCAGCAGAGGCGTCGGCAGCCGAAGCATTGTTATCGTCTGCAGCGAAAACGCTTACCGAAAGAGCGGCAATAAGAACCGTAAGTACAGCGAAGGTTGCGAGATTTACCGCAACGGAGCGTTTAATGCTTCTGCCCTGATTTCTTTTTTTGATTATTGCATACGCTGTTGCAAGTATTGCTGCGGGTGCAAGGATGAGAAGTACATAGAAAAGAGTTGACATAATTTTATTCCTCCAACTTTTAATTTTGCGCGTTTAATTTTATCGGCTTGAAAGCCGTTCCTCCGCCCTCATAGAAGCGGCTGAACATCTCGTAATATTCAAGACGAAGTGCCTGTATGCCGGTCAAAAGACCTTCAAGCGCAATGACAAGAATATTGCCGAGGATGATAACAAAGATGTTCTCGTGTGCACCGGCGAGTGAGAATACAACCATCATCATACCTGCATGGACAAGTACGAATGCGCCGACACGAAGGAAGGATACCGTGTTGCTCAAATACGAAAGCACATATTCGAGAAGCTCAAACACATTTTGAAGTATGAAGTCCCCGATGCTCTCCGGCTTCCAATCAGGCTTCCTTTCGATAAGACCTATCGGGATATCCTTTATCATAAGCAGAACCGCCGTTACCGCAAGCGTTACGGCGCATACCTTATTCGGTACGGGAGACGGGCCGCCCATAAAGCCGGAAGCGAGATTTACGCCGGACAGATACATCAAAAGTCCCGTAAGTCCGTTTTGACTGAACAATGCTTCACCGAACTGTTTACGCTTTATGCATGCGTAAATATTAAGCAGCATTGCAACTACCATAAGCCCTATGCCTATGCCGATAGCTATTAAAAGAACCGTATTTACGCTTTCCATTACGGTCATCGGCTTGCCCTTCCAGCCGAGAGCGTGGTAAACGGGATCGAGCATATCCTCATATCCGAACACGCTGCCGAACATAAATCCGAAGAACATAGATGAAATTCCGCACGGAATAAGTATTTTGCCGAGCTTTATTTTTTTCTTCGCCCACATAAATATTCCTATGAGCATTAAAACGAAGCCCTGGCCGAGATCGCCGAACATCATACCGAAAAGTATGGTATATGTTATAGCCACGAACCCGGTAATATCTATATCGTCGTACGACGGGGTGCCGTACATATCAACATAAAATCTGTATGGGTCAACAAAAGCCTTAAACAGCTTCGGCGTCTTTTTGAGTTTAACCGGAACCACAGTCTTGCCGTCATGCGGCGGATTGCTTATCTCGACAGAAATCTCACCGACATTTTTAAGCTC